>Ga0268248_100182_pt1 | contig 34175 bp, 31 predicted proteins | sample AgamicAtAme_FD_200856 | JGI IMG/M metagenome (GOLD analysis project Ga0268248, IMG submission 200856) | Agave microbial communities from Guanajuato, Mexico - At.Am.e (v2) (version 2) | ecosystem: Host-associated > Plants > Phyllosphere > Phylloplane/Leaf | place: Guanajuato, Mexico | collected... | reverse complement strand
TGATTCCCGGCAATCGCTTTGTAGAACGCATCATAGGCGGGCGTATGCACCACCACGCCATCGCCAGGCTGCGACCATTGCCGAATTTGCTCGGCGATCATCCAGATCACCGATGGGCCATAAACAATGGTTTCCCGATCTGACGGACAGTTAAAACGGCTGGCCAGCCAGTGTTCAATCGCACCGAGAAAATCGTCGTTTTTCCAGCGGCTGTAGCCGAGCACACCGTGTGCCAGCCGTTGCTGAATCGCGGTAATGACGCAGGGCGCCGTGGCGAAATCCATATCGGAGATGGTAAAAGGCAGCAAGTCGGCGTGGCCGAAACGATCGGCAACATAGTCCCACTGCGTACACCAGGTTCCGTGGCGATCGATTGGGGTGGCAAAGTCGAAAGAAGAGGTGTCTGTCATCTTATACGGCCTCCATCTGGGATACCGCCTGCGGTGCGCGCATTAACTGCACCATCTCATCTTTCACCGACTGAACCTGCGTACCAATCACCACTTGCAGGTTATGTTGATTGACTTTAATCACGCCGATTGCCCGGTTTGCTTTCAGGGCGGCCTCATCCACGCGTGACATATCCTTCACCACCAGACGTAAACGGGTGATGCAGTTGTCCAGCGAATCGATATTCTCCGCGCCGCCGAGCGCGTTCAGCAGAGCCGGGACATTGTAGCCCGATTGCCCTGGCGCACTTGTCGTTGTGCTGCTCGCCTCGCTGGCTGTGTCGATATCGCGTCCCGGTGTTTTCAGGTTGAAGCGGGTGATAGCAAAACGGAACAGCGCGTAATAGGTCACAAACCATACGGCGGCAACAACCGGCACCAGATACCATTTGGTCGCCATGCCATGCAGAATGCCGAAAACGATAAAGTCGATGATATTGCCGTCAGTATTGCCGATGGTTACGCCGAGCACCGCCATCACGGTAAAACCAAGACCGGTTAACAAGGCATGGAGCACGTAGAGCGCCGGGGCGACAAACAGGAACAGGAACTCCAGCGGCTCGGTGGTACCGCCGACCACACAGGCAATCACGCCGGAGATAATTAAGCCTTTAATCTTATGGCGATTTTCCGGTCTGGCACAGTGATACATCGCCAGCGCTGCGCCTGGCAAGCCGCCGAGGAAAGCTGGCATTTTACCCTGCGACAGAAAACGCGTCGCGCTCTCGGCAAAACCGTGGGTTTCCGGGCAGCCAAGCTGCGCCTGGAAAATGGTTAACGCGCCGCTGACCGTCTGGCCGCACACATCCATGGTGCCGCCCGCTTCGGTAAAACGAATCAGCGCGACCAGAATGTGTTGCAGGCCAAAGGGGAGCAACAGCCGCTCGCCGGTGCCGAAGATCATCGGGCCGAACTCGCCAGCGCGATCGATAATATACCCAAGACCGCTAATCCCCAGCGCAAACCACGGCCAGACCAGTGGGATCACCAGGCCAATCATGCCCATGACAATGCTGGTGACAATCGGTACCGAACGCGTACCGCCGAAGAAGGCCAACGCATCCGGCAGGCGCAGCGTATGAAAGCGCTCATGCAGCCGCCAGATGATCACCCCGGCAATCACCGCGCCGAGAATGCCGGTATCAATGGAGGGAATGCCCAGCACATTCTGCACGTTATGGGCTTTGAGAAGCGCCGCATCGCTGGTAGGCAAAATCCCTTTTGCCGTTAGCCAGAAATTGACCGCCAGGTTCATTACCGCATAACCGACAAACCCGGAGAAAGCCGCAACGCCTTTATCTTCACGGGCCAGCCCCAGCGGGATGGCGATACAGAACATCACCGGCAGGAAGGTAAAGGCAAATGCGCCGATTTTGCTCATCCAGATAAACACCGCCTGCAACAGCGGGTGGCCGAGCCATGGCAGGAGCGTAATCACATCGCGGCTGCTCAGTGAACTGCCGATGCCAAGCATGATCCCGCAAAACGAGAGCAAGGCGACCGGCAACATGAATGTCTTACCTAATTGCTGAAAAAATTCCCACAACGTTATTTTTTGGGCGGTTTTTACCGTCATCACAAATCCTTAGTTCGCAAAGGCCAAAGCCGAAAGCGCACAGGGTAAAGATTTCTCCGATTTTTGGTGGGATGTGGCGCACGTAACGCAGATTGCCGGCTTTTTTCAGAATCCATGAATTCCGCGCTGTTGCGGCCTGTCGGGCGAGAAAAGCATCTATCCTTCACACTGTAAACGAACAGCAGCAAGAGGCGCGTCGGATGCGAAGTGACTGGTATAAAAATGCTGTCATCTACCAAATTGATACCCCTTTTTTTCTCGACGGGAACGGCGATGGCTGCGGTGATTTGCAGGGGATTCGCCGTCGCCTGGATTACATTCGCGGCCTGGGCGCGACGGTAACGCTATTTTATCTCACCCCGTTTCTTGATGGCGGTTATGACGTGCAGGATCACCTGCAAAGCCCTAAGCGAAACGGGGTGCAAATTCTGGTGGGGGAAATTTGTGCCGGTAAAAATTGTCGCCAGGGAAATAGATAAAAAATTGTTATGTAATAAGTTGCACAGGCGAAAAAGCGTGACTATTTTTTATTGTCGAATCAGAACCCTCCCGCCATACCGTGGAGGCCGGGCTCTCTTTTTTATTCAGGACTACTATGCAGACGACAACCACAGAAGAGCAACTGAATGCGTATTTCGGAGCAGATGCGCGCACTTATGAAGCGGAAAAGGAAATAATCCACGATATCATGCATAACCTGCGGTTAAAGAATGTAGAGGTCAGTAATAAGCATCTGATTCTGGCGCTGATCGGGCTGCTGGAAACAGAAGATGATGTGGTCAGACAGGATATCTATCGCAATGCATTAGAGCTGGTCGTGCAGAAAACGCCCGACGATCTGTAATCAAAAAAGGTGCGTCCTCGATTCGCCTTCGCCTGCCGCGAAGGCGTTTTTTTGCCTGCAGGATTAATGTCTGGGCAGATTATTTTGCGATGAAAACCCGGTTAAGGAAAACGGATTGGTGCGGCGCGTAGTGTTGCTCTGGTAGTGGGAGACGGCACGGATGGCCGCCTGAAGCGCGTTGCGTCGTTTATCATCGCCCGCCTCCTGCAGTTGCTGCCGGAGCTGCTGCACAAGTGCGGCGAAAGAGAGGTTACTCTCAGATTCCAGCAATGCCATAACGGCATCTTTCAACACCGTATCGACAAGATCTTCATACGCCTTTTTACGCATTCAGCCTCACAAAATCAGCGGCATGGCAGGAACCTGAGATATATATCACCGCACTGTATGAGTTGTACATGCGGTGTTGCTGTCTGGCAAAAATTAACCCCTCCGCAGAGGGGTTAGAGATTACTGCTGCGGCGCTGGCGGTACTTCCGGCACCGGGGGAACGGCGTTGTCCGGCTGCGCGGGCTGAAGCGACGGCAGACCAAACATGCCGACAAACTCTTCGAGCGGCATTTTTTCGCCATTCAGCGTCACCTGACCGTTCGTGTATTGCAGGCTGGTGAGAATATTGTTGTTCTCAAGCGTGGTGATACGGAACATCTGGCCCATCGCCGCCAGCCCTTTAACTTGCTGGTTAGCCAGTTTCGCTGCTTCGTCCTGCTGATAACCTTCCAGTTTCGCGACCTGGGTCATCAGTTCGGTGGCCATGTCCACCGGGATCACCAGTTTGCCATCCAGCGATTTCACCGTGCGATCCACTTCGTCGGCCAGCGTTTGCGGCGCGCCGGTGGCGGTGGAAGGATCTTTCAGGAACAGTGACAGATTGAAGGTGGCTTCGCCTTTGGCATTTTTCCAGCTTAACGGCGCAACGGTAATCACCGGTTCACCCTTCAGCAGCAGCGGTACGGCATTGAGGAAGGCTTCCGTCGCTTTTTGCTGGTAGAGTTCCGGGTTCTGCACCACATCCGGCTGCGCCATCAGCGCGCGCGTCTGCGCATTGTACTGCTCGCTGAACTGATGCCACGCCTGGCCGTCGATGTGGCCCACTTTTAGCGTCAGATTGCCGCTGCCCAGATCCTGGCCCTGAACTTTCAGGCTATTGATGGTGTAATCAAGTTGGCTGTTGATGTTTTTCTTGTCATCCGCCACGTCGGATTTGGCCGTTAAGTTCATGCCTTCCAGCACGGCCAGCTCTTTGTTTTCCACCGAAATAGAGAGTTTATCGAGCGAAAGTTTCTGGCTACCGGTTCGCTCATTAAAAGCCGCGATTTCGCTTTTGCCGTCGGTTTTCAGTTGGTTAAACGACAGTTGCACGCGCTGCCCGTATTCATTCACCGCATCGACCAGCCCGCTCTGCGCCTCTCCGCTCAGGGTGAGCGCGTTGCCCTCTTTATCCGCGCTGAAACGGAACTGGCCGCCGCTGAAGGCGACTTTCTCGCCCTCTTTCTCAGAGCTGAGCGGGAGCAGGGTGATATCGCTGCGCGTATCGCCGTCGTAACCAATGCGGGTTTCGGCATAGAACGGCGATTTCCCTTTAGCGATGTCGAACAGCGCTTTGGTGACATCGTTATTAACCAGTTGCGTATGTACGGAGGCCATTGCCGGGGCCAGACTGAACGATTTAAGCTGCGCCAGCGGGAAAGGTCCGTGATCGACGGTTTCTTGCAGGACAATGTTCTGGCCCGGTTTCAGCCAGGTATTGGTGGCGCCATCAACGGGCTTGATATGCAGCGTAAAATGGCTGGAGAAGAGGCCGCGCTGATAACCCTGCGCGGAAAGCTCCACGTTGGCCTCCGGCGCGTTGTGCTTAATCTGCGCATTGGCGTCGTTCACTATCTCCGCCAGACGGCTTTCAAGCTGTTTTCCCGTGTACCAGGCACCGCCGGTCCAGACGACACCCAATGCAACAATGATCCCTGCGGCAACCAACGTTTTTTTCATAGTGTTTATCCATAAAAAATGAAGCCAGGCGGTGGTGGCCGCCTGGACTGTCGAAAGAGGTTACAGCAAGCTTAGCAATCCTTATTAAAAAGTTCAGTAACTTAGTTGATTTTATTGAACACGCGCGCCACTCTCCCGGTGCCGCTGACGGCCACTGGCGACTCATCAGCAGCAATGAATGCCGACTCGCCCGGTTTCAGTACCAGGCGGTCACTGCCTTTGCTGAGCACCGCTTCGCCTTCGACGCAAAAGACAATCGCCGCACTCTGCTGCGCCAGCGCGGTTTCAGCGGCGGAGAGATCGTGAAGCGAGAACGCAAAATCATCAACCGGGATCGGGAAATCCAGCTCCGCGCCCTGACGCACCGGTTCGGTGAGCAGCGTGGCGGCGGGTTTCGGTGTGAATTTGACGTTCGCCACCAGTTCCGGAATATCGATGTATTTCGGCGTTAATCCGGCGCGCAGAACGTTATCAGAGTTCGCCATCACTTCCAGCGCCACGCCTTGCAGATAGGCATGCGGCGTTTCGGCGAACAGAAACATCGCTTCGCCTGGATTCAGTTTCACTACGTTGAGCAGCAGTGGAGAGAAGAGGCCGCTGTCATCGGGGTAGAATTCAGCAATCGTGCGGATCGTCTGCCACGGCTCGCCCTGTTTTTCTTCCAGCACGGATTTCAGCACCGCCAGCGCGCGGGATTTTTCGTCACCCTGCATGTTGAGCAGCGCGGCAAACAGCTCGCTCAATCTCTCCGCGCCAGGCGCCTGCAAAAAGTGGGCGATAGCCGGATGCGCGCCCGCGACCGGTTGCAGCAGCGAGACAATGTCGGAGAACTCGCGGAAGGCATTCATGGCCAGGAACGGTGTCAGGGCGAACACCAGCTCCGGCTTATGGTTCGGATCTTTGTAGTTACGTTCCGCCGCGTCCAGCGGAATGCCTGCGGCATTCTCTTTGGCAAAGCCGATTTCTGAGTTTTTCTTGTTGGGGTGAACCTGAATCGACAGCGGCTGGTCGGCGCACAGCACTTTAAATAAAAACGGCAGTTCGCCGAAACGCTCTGCCACCGCCTGGCCGAGCAGGCGGTTTTTGTCCTGCTCGATCACCTCACGCAACGCGCGGGTCTGACCGCTGGCGTCCTGCACTTTTGAGCTGCTCTTCGGGTGCGCGCCCATCCACAACTCTGCCATCGGCAGGTTTTGTGGATTCGCCACGCCGTAGAGATCCGTTAACGCAGTTTTACTTCCCCAGGCGTAGTTCTGCACTGAGTTGATGAGTTTTTGCATTATCAAGCCCTTTCTAAGTAATGAAATACTGGCGTCATTAAAGCAACAAACCCGGCAGAAGTAACCTGCGGGGATAAAAAGTCGTATTAGTCTCAGTTTTTGTTAAAAAATTGTGTAGGATATGGTAACTCGCTTTAACACAGGCAGAAGGAATGACTGCCTGAACAATAACCAGATCGCGCCGTAAGTGAGAGAACAATGTCGAATAAACCCTTTTACTATCAGGATCCTTTCCCGCTCGGAAAGGACGAGACCGAATACTATCTGCTAAGCCGTGACTATGTTTCTGTTGCCGAGTTTGACGGCCAGCAAATCCTCAAAGTTGACCCGCAGGCGCTGACGTTACTGGCGCAACATGCCTTCCACGATGCTGCATTTTTACTGCGCCCGGCGCATCAGCAGCAAGTTGCCGATATCCTCGACGATCCCGAAGCCAGCGAAAACGACAAATATGTCGCGCTGCAGTTCCTGCGTAACTCCGAGATCGCCTCGCGCGGCGTTTTGCCGACCTGCCAGGATACCGGCACGGCGATCATCATGGGTAAAAAAGGGCAGCGCGTGTGGACCGGCGGCGGCGATGAAGCGGCGCTGGCCCGTGGCGTCTATAACACCTTTATCAGCGATAACCTGCGCTACTCGCAGAATGCGCCGCTGGATATGTACAAAGAGGTCAACACCGGCACTAACCTGCCAGCGCAGATCGATCTCTACAGCGTGGATGGCGATGAATATAAGTTCCTGTGTATTGCCAAGGGCGGCGGTTCGGCCAACAAAACTTATCTCTACCAGGAAACCAAAGCGCTGATCACCCCGGCGAAGCTGAAAAATTACCTTGTCGAGAAGATGCGCACCCTGGGTACGGCAGCGTGTCCGCCTTATCACATTGCGTTTGTAATTGGCGGTACATCGGCGGAAGCGACGCTGAAAACGGTCAAACTGGCATCAACCAAATATTACGACGCGCTGCCGACGGAAGGTAATGAGCACGGCCAGGCATTCCGCGATGTGCAACTGGAGCAGGAACTGCTGGTGGAAGCGCAGAATCTCGGGCTGGGCGCGCAGTTTGGCGGCAAGTACTTTGCCCATGATATTCGCGTGATCCGTCTGCCGCGCCACGGCGCATCCTGTCCGGTGGGGATGGGCGTTTCCTGTTCGGCCGACCGTAATATCAAAGGCAAGATCAACCGTGAAGGGATTTGGCTGGAGCGGCTGGAGCAGAATCCTGGCAAATACATTCCCGAAGCGCTGCGCCAGGCGGGCGAAGGCGAGGCGGTGAAAGTGGATCTCAACCGTCCGATGAAAGAGATTCTGGCGCAGCTGTCGCAGTACCCGGTCTCCACGCGTCTGTCGCTCAGCGGCACAATCATTGTCGCTCGCGATATTGCGCATGCGAAACTGAAAGAGCTGATGGACAGCGGCGAGCATCTGCCGGAGTACGTGAAAAATCACCCGATTTATTACGCAGGCCCGGCGAAAACGCCGGAAGGTTACGCCTCTGGTTCCCTCGGCCCAACCACCGCAGGGCGGATGGATTCCTACGTCGATCAGTTGCAGTCGCAGGGCGGCAGCATGATCATGCTGGCGAAAGGCAACCGCAGCCAGCAGGTGACGGATGCCTGCCATAAACATGGCGGTTTTTACCTTGGCAGCATCGGCGGCCCGGCGGCGATCCTCGCGCAAAACAGCATCAAGCACCTGGAGTGCGTGGCGTATCCGGAGCTGGGAATGGAAGCCATCTGGAAGATTGAAGTGGAAGATTTCCCGGCCTTTATCCTTGTCGATGACAAAGGTAACGACTTCTTCCAGCAGATCCAGTCCGGCCAGTGCGCCCGCTGTGTGAAATGATGCAGACCGCCCCGTGGGGCGGTTTTTTTGCTTGCAGGATCATTCGGTAGACCTGTTTCAGCACAAAGCAGTAAACAACATCATAAATAGCATCAATACTTTTACTTGTTTGCAGGTGAGCAATGTCAGCACTCAACACCACTTTGTAGCCAAGGAGAAAGTAATGACAACGCATCGCAGTGAGAAAGATTCGATGGGCGCCATCGATGTTCCGGCCGATAAACTGTGGGGAGCGCAAACCCAGCGGTCGCTGGAGCATTTCCGCATTTCCACCGAGAAGATGCCGGTCTCGCTGATCCACGCGCTGGCGCTGACCAAGCGTGCAGCGGCGAAGGTGAACCAGGATCTGGGGCTGTTGCCTGAAGAGAAGGCCCGCGCGATTATTGCGGCGGCAGATGAAGTGCTGGCGGGGAAACATCCCGATGAGTTTCCGCTCGCCATCTGGCAGACCGGCTCCGGCACGCAGAGCAACATGAACATGAACGAGGTGCTGGCGAATCGCGGCAGTGAGATCCTCGGCGGCGTGCGCGGTATGGATCGCAAAATTCATCCCAACGACGACGTAAACAAAAGCCAGAGTTCCAACGACGTTTTTCCTACCGCGATGCATGTCGCGGCGGTGATTGGCGTGCGTGAACAGCTGCTACCGCAATTGCAGGTGCTGAAAAACACGCTTGCGGAGAAGTCCCGCGCTTTCGCTGACATCGTGAAAATCGGCCGCACCCATTTACAGGATGCCACGCCGCTGACGCTTGGCCAGGAGATCTCCGGTTGGGTCGCGATGCTGGAACACAACCTGAAGCATATCGAATTAAGTCTGCCGCACTTAAGCGAGCTGGCGCTGGGCGGCACTGCGGTCGGCACGGGGCTGAATACGCACCCGGAATATGCAGAGCGTGTGGCGAAAGAGCTGGCGAGTTTCACGCAACAACCGTTTGTCACCGCACCGAATAAATTCGAGGCGCTGGCCACCTGTGACGCGCTGGTGCATGCTCACGGCGCGTTAAAAGGGCTGGCAGCATCGCTGATGAAAATCGCCAACGATGTACGCTGGCTGGCTTCCGGCCCGCGCTGCGGCATCGGCGAAATCGCCATTCCGGAAAACGAGCCGGGTAGCTCGATCATGCCAGGTAAAGTTAACCCGACGCAGTGCGAAGCGATGACCATGCTGTGCAGCCAGGTGCTGGGCAATGACGTGGCGGTCAACATTGGCGGCGCATCCGGCAACTTCGAGCTGAATGTGTTCCGCCCGCTGGTTATCCATAATTTCCTGCAATCGGTGCGTTTGCTGGCGGACGGAATGGAGAGCTTCAACGAGCATTGTGCGGTGGGCATTGAGCCCAATCGTGCGCGTATCGACCAGTTGCTGAATGAGTCGTTAATGCTGGTGACGGCGCTGAATACGCATATCGGTTACGACAAGGCGGCGGAAATTGCCAAAAAAGCCCATAAAGAGGGGCTGACGCTGAAAGCCTCGGCGCTGGCGCTCGGCTATCTGACAGAGGCCGAGTTTGACAGTTGGGTACGCCCGGAGTCGATGGTCGGCAGCATGAAACAGGCCTAACCCGCCAGATAGAGGTGCAGCCGCGGGATCAACGGCGTCAGCGGCTGCGCCTGCGGTTTGAAACGGTGCTGTATATTGTCGGCGTTGTAATCCAGCAGTTCGCCAATATCCGGCACCGTCCCGCCATTTTCCTCTGAAATCAGCGCAATCATTGGTGTCGGGCAAGCGTACTGCACCTGCTTTTGCGAACCGGAATACCAGATACGCGCAATCGGCTGTACCTTCACCGGCCGTTTAATTTTCAGCCGCGCCTGTTTGGGCAGTGCGGCAATATCGTTGTACTCCTGTTCGATTTTCGCCAGCCACTGTTCCCGTGTGAAGGCGGAAACCGCGCGCGGCGATTTCAGGCTTTTCTCCAGTTGCGCCAGCACCTCATCGCGCGTGAGGTTTTTGATGATGTGTTTATTGGCCCAGCCGAAACGGATGGTGGCAGGAGAATGAATCAACGTCAGCGTGCGGTAGGCATTGAGGGTGATCAGACCCGGTAAATGACGATGCACCCACTCAAAACGGGCGGCGGGCACCAGCCCGGATTCCACGGTGACAATCCGTTCGAAGGTCAGTTTCAGCGCATTGATCGCGCTGATGCGCTGCTCCAGCGCCTGACGAGTCGCCTCATTGGTTTGATAACACAGTACGCCCGGCAGCCGCACCGCGGCTTTGCTGCTACGGTTTTCCGACTGCTGCTGAATGAACAGATGCGTGTAGTGGTTGAGTGCCAGCTCTGCCGCGCGACGGCCAATATGTTGTTTGACGTGAATAGCAGGCAGGGGATCGTGCTCCGCGCCTTTGGCAATTTCCGGCAAGGTGAAGACGCGCCCGGCCATCAGACGGCACTCCGCCAGCGCCGCTTTCAATGCGCCGAGCTCATGTTCAAGCTGACGAAAAGTGGTGTTCAGACGTTCGATAAGATCCAGCGCCGCCATCTTGTCTTCTCCATTAGTTACAACATACTTTTTAATTTATAGCACAGGTGCCCGCATCCGGCTACTGTGCCGCTGCGGTTCAGGAGGGCAGTGAAATGTGGTAGATGGGCCAGCTAAAGGTAAATTGCGCGCCGCCCAATTCACTTTGCGAGCAGCTGACTTCGCCGCCGAATGCCAGGGCTATCGAATGCACAATGGCCAGCCCCAGGCCGCAGCCGCCGGTTGCGCGATCGCGGCTGGGATCGAGGCGGACAAAAGGCTCGAACACGCGCTGACGCTCTTCGGGCGCAATGCCTGGACCATCATCTTCCACGGTCATGCTGGCCTGCGAGCCCTGGCGCTGTAAGGTGACCCTCACGGTTTGCTGGCTGTAACGCAGCGCATTGTTTACCAGGTTATCCAGCACGCGCTCCATCAGGCGCATATCGAGCGCGCCATACTCTTCGCCCGGCGTGGCGGTCAGCAACAATGTGTGTTGCGGGTTCATGCTGCGGGCATCATCCATATAGCTGTGAAACCAGGCGGGCAGATCCGGGGAGGTGAGTTTCAGCTCGGTTTGCGGGCGATCGAGCCGGGCATAGGTCAGCAGTTCTTCAATTAATGCTTCCAGTTGCCCGATATCACGGTTCAGCGCCGCGCGCTCGGTTTCACTCAGATTATCGCTCATCTCCAGCCGGTAACGCAGCCTGACCAGCGGCGTGCGCAGCTCGTGAGCGATACCGTCAATCAACTGTTTTTTACTGGCGATCAGCGCATTGATGTTATCGGCCATCTGGTTAAAGGCGATGCCGAGCCGCTCAAAGCTGGAATTACTGTCGAAATGAATACGTTCCTCAAGATGGCCTTCACCAAAACGCTGCGCGGCAGATTCCAGCCGCAGCATCTCCTGCCAGTGCGGGCGCATCCAGATAAACACCGGAAAAGCGAGCGAGATGGCAATCAGCGCCATCAGCGACATATCCAGCAGCCGCGTCTCGTGCAGGAAAAAGAGATAGGGCACCGGGCCGACAGCCAGCACGTAATGGCTACGCGGAATGCGCTGGATAAAGGTGTATTCAGAATCCAGCGCCACAATATCGCCTTCGCGCAGCCGTTGCGCGGCGGGTTCCTCAAGGGTGAATTTATTCATCGGTTCAATGCGCAGATTGAACGACAAATTCAGATCCAGCTCTTTCAGTGTCTTGGCCCATTGATGCGGCGGGATCTCGCGCAGTTCGCTGCGCATTAAGTAGAGGGAGCTTTTCATCAGGTCGTCCAGCGACTGACGTCCCGCGCGCTCGGCGGTAAATTTATAAACCAGACCCACCAGCATCGTCATGACCAGAAAACAGACGAACAGCAAAAGGTAAAACTGGACGAACAGTTTTTTCATCGTGACACCTGGTTAAGAGCTTCAGTTGTCCCACGCGTGCGGCGCGAACAGGTAGCCTTTGTTACGGACGGTTTTGATGCGATAAGGCTCGGTGGCGCTGTCGAGCAGCTTTTTCCGCAGGCGGGAGATCGCCACATCGACGCTGCGATCCATGCCGTCATAACTGACGCCGCGCAGGTTTTTCAACAGCGCGTCCCGGTCCATGATCTGTCCGGCGTGTGTCGCCAGTTCCCACAGCAGCTCGAAATCCGCCGTCGAGAGCGAAACCTGCTCGCCGGCCAGCAGCACCTGGCGGTTAACCGGATCGATCGACAACGTGCCGAAGCTGATGGCTTTATGCTGTTTCAGCGACGGGGCGGGTTCCGCCGCGACGCCAGTGCGCTGTCGCAAATGCAACCGCAGACGGGCCAGCAGCACCGCCGGTGGCGTGGTTTTGAGGATGTAGTCGTTCGCGCCCATCTCCAGCGACAGAATATGGTTCATATCACTGTCGAGCGAGGTGAGCAGCACAATCGGGCCGTTCCACTGGCTTCGCAGGTCGCGGCACAGCGTCATACCGTCTTTACCCGGCAGCATAATATCCAGAAGCACCAACTCCGGTTTTTCACGGGCGATCACCTCTTCGGCGCGATCGCCGCGGGGCTCGACAATGACATCCATATCGTGTTTGCCCAGATAAGCCGCAATCAGTGCGCCGACTTCCGGGTCGTCTTCCACAAAAACGATCTTATTCATATGCCAGTGTTATCGATAAAAACGTAAACATACACCGCCTTGCGGTAAGCTGCCATTACTCTTTTCTGCAAGCTATGTGCTCAGCTATGCTGTAGGTCGTTGTTGTTAAAGTATTAAAGGGAAAATTATGGGGTTGTTTTTTAAAGCCGCGCTTGGCGCGCTGGTGGTGCTGTTGATCGGCGTATTAGCAAAAACAAAAAATTACTATATTGCCGGGTTGATCCCACTGTTCCCGACCTTTGCGTTGATCGCCCACTATATCGTCGCGACCGAGCGCGGCGTGGAAGCGTTGCGCACCACCATCGTGTTCGGTATGTGGGCGATCATTCCCTATTTTGTCTATCTGCTGTCGCTGTGGTATTTCACCGGTATGATGCGAGTCTGGCCGGCGCTGGGCTGCGCAGTATTGTGCTGGTGCCTCAGCGCCTGGCTGTTAATTTTTATCTGGAGCCGCACCCATTAACGCACCAGCATCCAGGTTGCCGGAACAGCGGCAAGCAGCAGCAGGCCGATCAGCGCTTTTTCCCGCTGTTTCAGCGCGTCGGTCATTTCGTGCGTGCGACGGGCATACATAAAGACCAGCAGGCCCGGCGCGTAAAGCACCACAGAGAGCAGCAGGTGCATCGGCCCGGAGGCGTACAGCAACCACAGCCCGTACAGGCAGGCGCCAATGGCGACCGCCTGATGCAGCGGGCGGCGGGCCATTTTCAGCAGGAAGGCGCCGACGAGGAAGTAGGGCACCAGAATCATCTCTGAGGCGATGGTCAGCAGCGTGTTGTAATCCGAGCCGGTAAGCCAGATCAGCACCAGGCAGACCTGCACGCTGCTGTTGGTCAGCCACAGCGAGGCGGCTGGCGCGCTGTTTTTATTCTGGTGCGCAAAAATGCGCGGGAAGGCTTTATGCGTCGCCGCCAGCAGCGGAACTTCGGCGGCCATAATGGTCCAGCTCAGATACGCGCCGCACACGGAGATAATCAAACCGGCGGCAATCACCACTTCACCCCAGCTACCGAGCAGCTTGACCATCAGCCCGGCCATTGACGGGTTGCGCATTGCTGCCAGTTCCGGACGTGGAACCACACCGAGCGAAAGCAGGGTGACCAGCAAGTAGACCGTAAGCGCCGCCAGCACCGCCAGCAGAGTAGCGCGACCAACATCCTGTTTATTCCGCGCTCTGGCTGACACGACCACGGCGCCTTCCACACCGATAAACACCCACAGCGTGATCAGCATGGTGTTTTTCACCTGTTCCCAGACGGGAACGCCGAGCGCGATGCCGCTGAAGTCCAGACGGAATTTGTCGAGGTTAAACGCCAGCGCCGCCAGCACGACAAACAATCCAAGCGGCACCAGTTTCGCCAGCGTGGCAGCGAGATTAATGCTTGCCGCTGTCTGCACGCCGCGCAGGACCAGCGCGTGAACAATCCACAGTAACGCAGACGCACCGACGATCGATTGCCAGGTATTGCCATCGCCAAACAGACGCAACGCGGGAGTATCGGTAAAGAAACTCAGCGCGGAAAAGACAATCACCAGATAAGAGACGTTAGCAATAACCGCACACAGCCAGTATCCCCAGGCCGAGCAGAAGCCGATCAGTTCGCCGAACCCTTCGCGGGCGTAGGTAAAAATACCGCCATCCAGATCCGGGCGGATACGGGTCAAAATCAGCATCGCAAAGGCGAGCAGCAGTATTCCTGCGCCGGTGATCACCCAGCCGATGATCAACGCCGCCGGACTGGCAACTTCCGCCATATTCTGCGGCAGGCTAAATACGCCAGCGCCGAGCATGGAGCTCAAAACCAGCGCAGTTAAAGCGCTAAGGCCTAGTTTCTTTTCCATTGTTATCCTGTCAACAAATACGGCTAATCCAGAATAATTATTTTGCCGTGGCGCATAAATATGGTGGATATCACTGAGGCGCGGGATTTTACGGAGTGTCGTGAGGGCATGCAATGCTGTCGATGACAATTTTGCGAAAAAGCGGGAAAAAAGCGAAAAAAAGGCGGCCGTAGCCGCCTGATTCAGGAATACGCTTACTTGTAGAGATCGGCGCTGATGGTCATGTTGTTGCCGCTTTCTGACCACTGGCGTGTGATGTGGTAATACTTCGCGCCTTTCTGCGCGGCGCGTTTAGCAACCTGATAGGAGATTTCCGTCATGTTGCCGTAGTTGCCGGTAAACTTGACGCTGTCGAACGGTACCATCTGCGCAGCCGTGATTTTGTTCAGCTCTTCGACTTTGGTGCCGTCTGGCAGCGTGACGCTGTAACGCCCGCCGGATGTGGATTGCGTTTCGAAGAAACGGCCAACACCCACGCCTGGAGTTGCATCGCTGGCAACGCCCGGGATTTCCACTTTCTTCGCTTCTTCACCGCCTTTGGCCAGCGCAGCGCGGCCCGCCTCGGAATTACGTGGAATAGCATCGGCGCTCTGGATAACACGTTTTTTGGCGTCGGCTTTATAGATGAAAGCGGTAATCATCTGGTTGCCGCCCTGGTTCGCATCGACCTGGCGAACAATATAGAAAGACGCGGCGCCTTTTGCGCTGGCGGCTTTGGTGATGGCGTCGTTAACTTCAGGCTGTGTGCGGTAGAAGCCCTGAACGGTGACGGTATCGTACGGCTCAAGCGCGATGGCGACATCTTTCGGTAATTCTGTTACGCCGTTGATTACGCGGAAGGCCGGACGCTCTGCTTTTGGTGCGTCGGCTTTATAGAGATCGGCGGTGACGCGTTGGTTGCCGCTGTTGCCCGCATCAGAGGTATCTACAACATAAAATGCTGCTGCGCCTTCTTTATCTGCGCGTTTGGATGCCGCATCGACGGCATCGCCAATGGCATTAAAGCGACCGGTAATGACGACGCGATCGTAAGGTTTTACTGCTGCTGCCTGCTCCGGTGTTAACTCCGTGGCCGCGTTCGCTGTCATCACTGTGGCAGATAAAAGAGCTGACGCCAGGAGGGTGTACTTAAGCTTCATAAAAATAGTCCTTCGCCTTGCGCAAACCATAAACTGGTGTTGTTGTTGGGAAAACGTCGGTGATTATTGCATTTAAACAGCGCTACTGTCTGCGTCATTTTTCACTGACTGTGCGGTGAGGAGGCAAATAACGATAACCTTTAGTGATATGTTGAAAAAACAGACGCTTGACCAGCAAAAGCGATATAGCATACAACTTTTAACGTTAATACATTGTTAAATGGCGACTCTGCGCTGGAGATTAATCGTGTTTTGCCGCTTCGCTTGAGCGGAATATCGGCCTGTTATAGCGAATTTAAGGAAAATAACCCTGCCAGAATCCTTCTACCATTCATATTCGCGGATAAATGCACAATTTCTTTTTTTCGGCTGTGGATCACAGGCGTTATTTTCAGTAGGTTATAGAAAGTTTGTTACTGTTTTATTTTCCGGGGCTGTTGTGAAAACAGAGGTAAAACGCCTTCGGGACGACTGACAAACCATCATCTAAATCCGATGGAAGGGAAAACTATGCGTATTGGTGTACCTAAAGAACGGTTGGCCAATGAAACCCGCGTTGCGGCGACACCGAAAACGGTCGAGCAATTGCTTAAATTGGGTTTCAGCGTTGCGGTTGAAAGCGGCGCGGGCAAGCTGGCAAGTTTTGATGACGATGCGTTTACTCTGGCAGGGGCAACGATAGTCGATAGCAGCAATGTCTGGCATTCCGACGTGATCCTGAAAGTGAACGCGCCGGACGACGAAGAGATCGCGCTGCTCAATCCTGGCACGACGCTGGTCAGCTTTATCTGGCCTGCGCAGAACCCTGCGCTGATGGAGAAGCTGGCGGCGCGCAACGTGACTGTGATGGCGATGGATTCCGTACCGCGTATCTCGCGCGCGCAGTCGCTGGATGCGCTCAGCTCAATGGCGAATATTGCGGGTTACCGTGCCATTGTTGAAGCTGCGCATGAGTTTGGGCGCTTCTTTACCGGGCAGATCACTGCGGCAGGGAAAGTGCCGCCAGCAAAAGTGATGGTTATCGGCGCGGGCGTGGCCGGTCTGGCCGCCATCGGCGCTGCCAACAGCCTTGGGGCGATTGTCCGTGCGTTCGACACCCGTCCGGAAGTGAAGGAGCAGGTGCAAAGTATGGGCGCCGAATTCCTCGAACTCGATTTCGAAGAGGAAGCGGGCAGCGGCGACGGCTACGCAAAAGTGATGTCCGAAGCCTTTATCAAGGCGGAGATGGCGCTGTTTGCCGCGCAGGCGAAAGACGTCGATATCATCGTCACTACCGCGCTTATCCCCGGCAAACCGGCACCGAAGCTGATCACCCGCGAAATGGTCGATTCCATGAAGCCGGGCAGCGTGATTGTCGATCTGGCGGCACAAAACGGCGGTAACTGCGAATACACCGTGCCGAATGAAATCAGCACCACGGCCAACGGCGTTAAAGTGATTGGTTATACCGATCTGCCAGGCCGCTTGCCGACGCAGTCCTCCCAGCTTTACGGCACCAACCTGGTGAACCTGCTGAAACTGCTGTGCGTGGAAAAAGACGGCAACGTGGTGGTCAACTTTGAGGATGTCGTGGTGCGCGGTGTCACCGTGGTTCGCGACGGCGAAATCACCTGGCCGGCCCCGCCGATTCAGGTTTCCGCGCAGCCGCAGGCCGCACCGAAAGCGGCCGCTGCGCCGAAAGAAGAAGCCAAACCGGTCTCGCCGTGGCGTAAATATGTGCTGATGGCGCTGGCGATCATTCTGTTTGGCTGGCTGGCGGATGTCGCGCCGAAAGAGTTCCTCGGCCACTTTACCGTCTTCGCGCTCTCGTGCGTGGTGGGTTACTACGTGGTGTGGAACGTGTCGCACGCGCTGCATACGCCGCTTATGTCGGTAACCAACGCGATTTCCGGCATTATCGTCGTCGGCGCACTGTTGCAGATCGGCCATGGCGGCTGGGTCAGCTTCTTAAGCTTTATTGCGGTACTGATTGCCAGTATTAATATTTTTGGTGGTTTCACCGTCACTCAGCGCATGCTGAAAATGTTCCGGAAGAACTAAGGGGTAACAAATGTCTGGAGGATTAGTTACTGCTGCATACATTGTTGCCGCGATCCTGTTTATTTTCAGCCTGGCGGGGCTTTCTAAGCACGAAACCTCCCAGCAGGGCAATAATTTCGGTATCGCCGGGATGGCGATTGCGCTGATCGCCACCATCTTTGGCCCGGATACCGGCAACGTTGCCTGGATTCTGGTGGCGATGATCATCGGCGGCGCGATCGGTATTCGCCTGGCGAAGAAAGTTGAAATGACCGAGATGCCGGAGCTGGTCGCGGTGCTGCACAGCTTCGTTGGTCTGGCGGCGGTGCTGGTCGGCTTTAACAGCTACCTGTACCACGATGCGGGCCTGGAGCCGGTGCTGGTGAATATTCACCTGACCGAAGTGTTCCTCGGCATCTTTATTGGTGCGGTGACGTTTACTGGCTCTATCGTGGCGTTCGGCAAGCTGCGCGGCAAGATCTCTTCTAAACCGCTGATGCTGCCGCATCGTCACAAAATGAACCTTGCGGCGCTGGTTGTCTCTTTTGTTCTGCTGCTGGTGTTTGTGCGTGCCGACAGCGTCGGCCTGCAAGTTCTGGCACTGCTGCTGATGACGATCATCGCGCTGGTGTTCGGCTGGCATCTGGTGGCGTCCATCGGCGGCGCGGATATGCCGGTGGTGGTTTCCATGCTGAACTCCTACTCCGGTTGGGCGGCGGCGGCGGCGGGCTTTATGCTCAGCAACGATTTGCTGATCGTAACCGGCGCGCTGGTCGGTTCGTCGGGTGCGATCCTCTCTTACATTATGTGTAAGGCGATGAACCGCTCCTTTATCAGCGTGATTGCCGGTGGTTTTGGTACCGACGGTTCTTCATCCGGCGGCGATGAAGAAGTGGGCGAGCACCGCGAAATCAACGCGGAAGAGACGGCCGAGCTGCTGAAAAATTCGCACTCGGTGATCATCACCCCAGGCTATGGTATGGCGGTGGCGCAGGCGCAGTATCCGGTGGCGGAAATCACCGAAAAACTGCGCGCGCGCGGCGTGAAAGTGCGCTTTGGTATTCACCCGGTCGCCGGGCGTCTGCCGGGCCATATGAACGTGCTGCTGGCGGAAGCGAAAGTGCCGTACGACATCGTGCTGGAAATGGATGAGATCAACGATGATTTCGCCGATACCGACACGGTGCTGGTGATCGGCGCGAACGATACCGTTAACCCGGCGGCGCAGGACGATCCGAAGAGCCCCATCGCCGGGATGCCGGTGCTGGAAGTGTGGAAAGCGCAGAACGTGATTGTCTTCAAACGTTCGATGAACACCGGCTATGCAGGCGTACAGAACCCGCTGTTCTTCAAAGAGAATACGCAGATGCTGTTTGGCGATGCCAAAGCCAGCGTCGATGCTATCCTCAAAGCGCTGTAAGTTATACCGCTTATACATACCGCTCTTCGGAGCGGTATTTTTTTGCCCGAAACCGGCATGAGCAGAGCGACTATACTTCTTTCTTCATGTTCTTATGTGGAGGAAGGATGACGTTTTTGCCTCATTTTGACTTTATATCCTTATTGATGTCGCCCGCATTCTGGGCGGGTCTGGCGACAGTGGTGGTGGTCACGCTGGTGGTTTACTGGCTGCTTACGCGCTTACTGAAGATGGTGATGAAAGGGGCGCATAACTGGAGCGAAAAACAGCGTGGCGTTGGCAAAATGCAGCATGTGCTGGTCGACATGCTCAGCCGTACCAGCCAATTTCTGCTCTTTATTGCTGCATTACTCTTCAGCCTGCGTTTTATCGATCTTCCCGACCGTCTGTTTAACACCCTCGGACACGCCTGGTTTTTAGTGCTGGCGATTCAGATGGCCATCTGGCTTGATCAGGGCGTGGTCTCGTGGATGCGCCATTTGATGTATACGCCTGGTGCAAGCCGAAATCCGGTGACCATGGTGATTGCCGGTCTGTTGCTGCGCATGATGCTGTGGACCATCATGCTGTTGTCGATTCTGGCGAACGCGGGCGTCAATATCACCGCGCTGGTTGCCAGCCTCGGTGTTGGCGGTATTGCGATTGCGCTTGCTGTGCAGACCATCCTCAGCGATGTCTTTGCCTCGCTCTCCATTGGCTTCGATAAACCCTTCGAAATTGGCGATTTCGTGGTGTTTAACGATGTTGCCGGCACCATTGAGCATATTGGTCTTAAAACCACGCGTATTCGCAGCCTGAGCGGCGAGCAAATCGTCTGCGGCAATGCGATTTTGCTGCAACAAACGCTGCATAATTATAAGCGCATGCAGACGCGGCGTATCGTTTTCACCTTCGGTCTGGCCGTCAGTACGCCGCCGGACAAACTGCGGAAAGTGAGTGAAATGGTGCGGGCCATCATTACCGATGTGGGTGAAACGAAGTTTGACCGCGCACATTTTCAGGGATTCGCTGCCGATCGGCTGAATGTTGAAGTCGTGCATATCGTCAACACGGCGGATTACAACAAGTACATGGATATTCAGCAGGAAATCAATATCCGCATTATGGAAAAGCTGGCAGAAGAGGGGATTGCGCTGGCGCTGCCGTGCGTGGTGGTAAAAGGTGGGCTGGCGGTAGAAAACCCGGCGGCTGAGCAGCGCGCTGAACCGGCAGTATAAAAAAGCCGCTGCTGAAGTGAACCCCGAACGTTGGATACGCCAACAAATGGGGTTCACTTCATTGCGGGTTTTTATTTAATCGTCTTCTTCGTCCAGTTCGATCGGGCTTTGGTATTCATCCGGTTTGATAACCAACAGATCGCAGCGCAGATGATCGATTACCTGTTCGGCCGTATTACCGAGGAACGCCGCAGAAATCCCGGTGCGCCCGACGGTACCCAGCACCACAATCCCGGCCTGTAAGTGCTCGGCCAGATCCGGGATCACCTCTTCCGGTAACCCTTTCTCTACATGGGTCAGTTTCTCATCAATGCCGAATTTCTGCCGCAGCGCTTTCATTGCCAGCAGATGCTGACCACGAATAGCGTCGTTGTACACGCTGGGATCAAATTCCGGCAGTTCGATGGCGATATTGATTGGCGTAACAGGATAAGCGCCGACAAGATGCACTTCGGTATGGTTGACCTGTTCGGCCAACTGCAACGTCTCCTTGACCAGCTTTTCGTTCAGCGAATTGTGGTATAGCTCTTCACTGGCGAGATTGACCGCCACCACGGCGCGACCGCCTTCCGGCCAGGGCTGATCTTTGACCATCCATACCGGGCAAGGGCATTTGCGCAACAGATGCCAGTCCGTTGGGGTGAAAATCACCGATTCCAGCCGATCGTGCTGGTGGGTCATTTTCAGCAATAAATCATGACCGCCGGAAATCACTTCCTGGATGATGGCTTCGAAGGGGCGATTATGCCAGACCACTTTGATCTCAATCGGCACGCCCGCATCGATGTAGAATTTCGCCTGCTCGCGGATCCACGCGGTACGCTGGCTGATAACGCCTTGCCGCATAGCGGTGCGTTCATCGGGGGACAGAAGGGTGGTCATTTCGTAAGAGAAATCATAGATTGGCAAAAAGGCTTTAATGCGGCCACCAATCCGTTGATGCAAATAAACAGCTCGCCGTAATGCTGGCTGATCGTCCTGGTTAGGGTCGATGGCGACCAACATGTTTTGATACTTAGCCATACAGGGTCTCCTTACATCTGTCACCACAGTCTGTAAATAAAAGATAACCTATAAGCACTGAATGAAACAGGGAAAACCTTTTGCCAGATCAATAAATCACGAAAATTACACGGTCCGGCAAAAGGTCTGAAGACAGGAGAAAAAACTCAGGCGACGTTGCGCGTGTGGCCAGCCAGCTGCGCCAGCATATCGCTGTTTTCAATGGTGATATATTTACCTTTCACCGCCAGCATTCCGCTCTTCTGGAAACGGCCGAGCAGACGGCTAATGGTTTCTACCGTCAGTCCGAGATAGTTACCAATATCGCCACGGGTCATGGTCAGACGGAATTCGCGCGGTGAGAAGCCACGTTGGGCAAAACGACGCGAGAGATTGTAGATAAACGCCGCCAGACGCTCTTCGGCATTTTTCTTCGACAGCAGCAGGATCATATCCTGATCGCCTTTGATCTCGCCGCTCATCAGACGCATCATCTGCTGACGCAGGTTCGGCATTTTGCCGGAGAGATCGTCCAGCGTCTCAAACGGGATTTCACAGACCATCGAGGTTTCCAGCGCCTGTGCAAAGCTGGGATGATGAGCGGTGCCAATCGCGTCGAAGCCGACCAGATCGCCCGCCAGATGGAACCCGGTGATCTGCTCGTCGCCCTGTTCGGTAATGGTGTAGCTCTTAATCGTACCGGAACGAATAGCGTACAGCGATTTCAGTTCATCCCCTGCTTTAAACAGCGTCTGACCTTTCTGGATGGGCTTTTTACGCTCAATAATGTTGTCGAGCTGATCCAGCTCGTGCTCATTGAGAGTAAAAGGGATACAAAGCTGGCTAATGCTGCAATCCTGGCAATGGATTGCACATCCGCCTGACTGAATGCGTCGTATAATTCGCTTTTCCGGGATCATAGGTCTGCTCAAGCCGTAATTGATATTTGTCAATTTTAACATCTTTTTCTTGGACACGTAAGTCTGGTAAAACGTCAATTCACGATTATTAAAACAGGCGGGCGAGCAGCATCGAGATGAATCTACATCATCTCGTTGAAATTCCTTCACTTCGCTAAGGTTTTTATCGCAACACTTTCTGATAAGAAGCCTTTTTAGACGCTTTTTCTCACAATAGCAGGTAGCCTTCATGGCGTAACAGCCACTCTTTGCGCTGTACGCCGCCCGCATAGCCGGTCAGGGTGCCATTGCTGCCGATGACGCGGTGACAGGGTACGACAATACTGACCGGGTTTGAACCATTGGCGGCTCCCACCGCCCGCGCCGCCGTTGCGCGTCCCAGCGTTTTTGCCAACTGGCCATAATGCACCACCTGGCCGCACGGGATGGTGCGCAGCGCTTGCCATACCTCACGCTGAAAGGGGGTACCGGCAGTTGCAGTGGGGAGGGTGTCGATAACAGCCAGATCGCCGTCAAAGTAGTCCTGCAGTTTCTGGCTCAATCCGCCAGGATCCGTTGCGGCGATGCGTTGATAGCCGTCACTGCGATAATGAATATCCAGTAGCTTATTCATGCGATCGCTGTGTTCTTCCCACTCTACGGCGCGCAGATGAAAATTTTCGTCGCACACTATCCATAGCGGGCCAAGCGGGGTGGATATTTTGTCCTCAAGTAACGTTAACATCTGGCGTCCTTATCTGCATCTGCGGCAAAGTTTGCCAATCCTAGCAGACGACTTGCAGTGCCACCATACCCCGAAAGTACGTTTATTCCATTATGTCAAGGCGAGAATCAGAATAATAAAGAGACAATATTTTGTTATCTAATAGATCATATATTATCTATTCTCGATGATAAAAAAATAGAGCCTGCCGACATCCGTCAGGCTCTACAGTACACACAATGACGCTTCCTTTCGTTATTTCCTGCAGTATCCTCCGTGTGCGGTAAATATAGTTATAGCGGTGCTTAAAAATATTTCCAGTATGAAATGGTGATTGATTTCACGATAATTTAACTAAAATTCAGGTCGCCAGTTTGATAATAATTTGCGTTAAGTTCAATTTATACTTGCAAATTTATTATGGTTATTTTTGCTGCAATTAAACAGGCGAAAACATTAACTGTTTGTCAGACTTAAGGTAAATCCTTGCGGGCCATTGTGAGGGCGCTGCACGCCCGTTATAGTACATAAGCAGAAGTTGATGGAGGACTGCCTGATGAACCCTGACGACAAATCGCTTTTTCTTGACGCCATGGAGGACGTTCAGCCCCTGAAGCGCTGTGCCGATGTACACTGGCAGCGAACACCTAATCCTCGCGCGCCGCAGCGTATCGACACCCTGCAGCTCGATAATTTTCTCACCACCGGTTTTCTTGACATTATCCCTCTCGGTACGCCGCTGGAGTTTAAACGCGAAGGGTTGCAGAACGGCGTGCTGGATAAGCTGCGGCAGGGGAAATACAGCCAGCAGGCAAGCCTTAATCTGCTACGCCAGCCGGTTGAGCAATGCCGCCAGATGCTGTTCCGTTTTATGCACCAGGCGCGGCTTGGTGGTTTGCGTAATGTGCTCATTATTCATGGCAAAGGGCGGGAAGAGGGCTCGCATCCGAATATTGTGCGCAGTTATCTGGCGCGCTGGCTGACCGAGTTTGATGACGTTCAGGCCTTTTGCGCGGCGCTGCCGCATCACGGTGGCAACGGCGCCTGCTATGTGGCGTTGCGTAAGTCGGAGCAGGCAAAACAGGATAACTGGGAGCGCCACGCCAAACGTAGCCGCTGAGGGTCTGGCGTGCTTTTCGTGTTGCCTTTCGCTGGCGGGTTTCTGCATGGAACCCGCTGTTTAATATAAGTGACTAATATCCGTCATTTTTGCCTGCGCTGGCGAATACTCCGACGGTCTGAGTTTTATCCGCTGTCTGGCGATATTCTCGGCCTGCTGATGACCGCCCATAAAATCTCTGGCATTTTGACCTTCAGTGATCCCGTAACGCCGTTTGTAGTAAAAGTTAAATGTTTGGGGAATAACGCCGGAATAATACTGGGCTGAATATTCAGCGGTGCCGCCGCGGGCTTTTATAAAATTAACGATAGCATTGCCAATATCGCTACTGGGTGAAGAACAGCGCAGGTAGCTCTGCTTTCCGTCGCCGCCAAAAACCATGCCGTGCAGGCTTTTCATAGCGATCCCTTTCCGCTCCAGCGCGTGCTGAATATCTTCCAGATTCTGTTGCAGCGCCAGAGCCGTATCAAAATGCGCGCATAGCAGGTAATCGTGCTGATCGGATAAGGCATACAATCCCAAACAACTTTGTACCGCTGGCATAGAAAGATCTAAACCTTCGCGTTTAAAAATACCATATTGTCCTTGAAATACGACGACTCTCATCTCAGTAGCTCCATTACGTAGTGAATATTATTTTTCAGATCGGGGAACTGTTTAATAATACAAAGAGAATGGTTTTTGTCTCTTAATAAGAATAATATTTATGCGGTTTTGCTCTTAAATAAATAGATTGAAAGAACGCCTGTGTGAATATATCGGCAGCGTTTTTTATTTGACGATCGGTAAATCAACGTAGCGTGTTGTATAACCGGGCGATAGCATTTCCCGCTTCATGGCCCAACTTTTTTGAATGCCTTGCCCGGCAAACCAGACGGTGCCGCGCCCCGAATGATTAAGCCGATCGATGGTCTGCATCAGCGCCTGGCTGTTGAGCCGGGGTTGATATTCGTCGAATAAATTAAGCTGCGCCACGCTCTGGCTATAAAAATCGCTGAGCATCACACCGGCTTTCATATAGCGAAAACCCTGTTTCCAGATCCGATCCAGCGCCTGGGTGGCGACCCGAATAATATCCCGCGTGTCGTTCGTGGGGATAGCCAACCGTCCGCTGGCCTGCGGGTTGTAGAAGGTTTTATTTTCGTCATGTGGGCTGGTGCGTATAAAAACGCTTATCACGCAGCAGTGTTGTCTTTCACCCCGGAGTTTCTCCGCCGCGCGCTCTGCATAGGCGCACACTGCCTGATACATATCGTTATATTGAGTGATGCGATGACCAAATGAGCGGCTACAGATGATCTGCTGTTTGTCGGGCGCAAACTCATCAAATGCCAGGCAGGGTTCACCCCGCAACTCGCGAACCGTGCGCTCCAGCACCACATTAAAATGCTTGCGCATCACCCATGTGGAGCTGTTGGCAAGCTGCAACGCGTTTTCAATGCCCATTAACCGCAATTTTTTGCTGATACGGCGGCCCACGCCCCAGATCTCTTCTACCGGCACCAAAGGGAGCAGTTTACGCTGTTGGGCGTGACGGGAGAGATCGACCACGCCTTCGGTCTGAGGCCATTTTTTGGCGGCGAAATTGGCCAGTTTCGCCAGCGTTTTCGTCGGCGCAATACCGACGCCAACGATGAGCCCTGTATTCTTCAGTACCTGGCGGCGGATTTGGTGACCAAACGCTTTAAGCGCAATACAGTTATCGATGCCAGAGAGATCGACAAAGGCTTCATCGATGGAATAGACATCGACAGCGGGAGCGATCTCTTCCAGCGTCAGCATCACGCGATGGCTGAGATCGGCATACAGCGCATAATTCGAACTGAACACCGCCACCCGCTGACGATGCAGCTCCTCTTTGATTTTAAAGTACGGCGCGCCCATCGCGATATCTAACGCCTTTGCTTCCGCCGAACGTGAAATAATACAACCATCGTTATTAGAGACGACGACCACGGGTTTTCCCTGCAGATCTGGCCGAAAGACGGTTTCGCAGGCGGCATAAAAGTTGTTGACATCAACCAGCGCGAACATGGCGATTAGCTTTTACGGTAAAGGTGACAACACCGAAGATTTGCAGCTCTTCCTCGCTTTGAAAGACGATGGGCGAATAGCTGGCGTTATGCGGCATCAGGCGAAGCGTAGGGCGGGTTTGCAGCTCTTTGACGGTAAATTCGCCCGCCACGGCCGCCACCACAATGTCACCGTGTCTTGCGGTTAAGGCGCGATCGACCACCAGCATGTCGCCATCGCCGATTCCCGCACCGATCATTGAATCTCCGCTTACCCGCACAAAATAGGTGGCGCTGGGGTGCTTAATAAGCAGTTTGTTCAGGTCCAGGCTGTCTTCGACATAGTCCTGGGCCGGGCTGGGAAAACCGCAGGAAACGCGCTCTAAAAATAGCGGCAACGGCACTATTTTTTGGGGTTTATAAGTATAAAGAGTGACCATCATGACTCTTCTTATTTTTACTGTGTTTATATACAGTATTATAGATTTGATGAAGAGATCAAGGCGCTTGTGGCAGGGAAGGATGAAGCTACTGAAGTCACACGAAATTTATGCTGCGGGGATGCCAGGCCGTGTCAACCACAGCCTGGCATCATGCGTCGGCGATAGCTTAAAAAATCCGCGTCCAGCGGATATCGTTGGCAGGCGGTACCGGGCCGGAAACCGGATCGCTATGACCAAAAATACGCGTGTTGTGCCAGATCTGATTATTCTGCGCCGCTATCCGTACATTCGCGGCAAACTCTGCGATGCCCGGACCGCAAGAAGAAATATAAATTCTTGCCGGAACGGCATTGTTCGCCATATTTCCCTGAACCAGCGCAAGAAAGGTTTCGGCATTAACATCGACAACGCCCGGAGCCGCGTTGCCAATTTCCGTACCATTACCATGGGCAATAACTACAATGGTCGCGCCGTTGATAATATTTAAATTCATGGGATTGACCTGTGCCCATGTATAGCGATTCGTGATGGGGTTCCAGGCGGCATTCAGTTGCGTGTTAACAATATCGGCATCGGTAGACATGAGCATTACAATGGTCATACTGTATCTCCTCTTTGTGAAATATAACCTTTTGATTTAAAGGCGCTTCTATGCTTATCACGACAATAGACAGATAACGGATAAAACAGCCCGACAATGCGTTACTGCGTCGCCAATATTAACCAACTGATTTTTCCCCACCAGTTAGCCAGATAGCCGATGCACTATTCCTGGTGTTGTCTGGCGCAATTCGGTGGCGTCATCATAAGCGGCAATATGGCATCGATTTATCGTCTCATTCTTAAATACGCGTTGAGTACGAAAATTCTGTCGGCATTCAGTTGATAAAAAAGAAAAGATTATTACCGGCGAGCAGCCATCAGGGCTGGGGATTGTTTTTACAATCAATGGGTAACGCACTACACTTAATGGCTGTTTCTCCATTGGACGGCCCGGATGTCAACACTTAAAAGTAATCAGTTCTTTTTTATTATTTTATTATTGCTGGTCAGCGTGGCGTTTTTCGGCCTGATCCAGCCCTATTATTCCGCGATTATCTGGGCTGTTATCCTGGCGCTGATTTTCTATCCGCTGCGCATGCGGCTCTCGGTATGGCTGCGCGGGCGTAACGGCATCGCCTCGTTGATCACCGTGCTGCTGATTTGCGTGATTGTGTTTATCCCGATGATGATGGTGCTCTCTTCACTGGCCGTGGAGATCAACAGCCTGTACCAGCGTCTGCAAGATAACGCGACCGATCTGCCGCAGCTATTAAGTAATGGCATTGCACATCTGCCGGACTGGGCGAAGGGCTATCTGCGCGACAATGATTTTGATTCGGTGAATGCGATCCGGGAAAAACTCTCCGGCGTGGCGCTGAGCGTCGGGCGTTACCTGGCGGGCAGCGCGGTGATCATTGGCAAAGGTACGCTGGGCATTACCGTTAGCTTCTGTTTGATGGTCTATCTGCTGTTCTTCCTGCTGAAAGATGGCGCCACGCTGGTGCGCCGGATCTACGAGGTTATTCCGCTGACGGCGACCATTAAGCGTCGCCTGTTTTTGAAATTCGCCGGTGTGGCGCGCGCGACGGTAAAAGGGACGCTGGTGGTCGCCATCGTTCAGGGCGCGCTGGGCGGCATCGGTTTCTGGTTTGCCGGTTTCAACGGCAGTCTGTTGTGGGCGGCGCTGATGGCATTCCTGTCGTTAATCCCGGCGGTGGGGACGGCGATTGTCTGGATCCCGGCGGTGATTTTTCTCTATTCAACCGACGAGTTTGTCACGGCCACGGTGCTGACGCTCTACTTCGTGATCGTCGTTGGCCTCGCCGACAATCTTCTGCGCCCGCTGCTGGTAGGGAAAGATACCCGCATGCCGGATTATTTGATCCTGCTGACCACGCTGGGCGGCCTGCAATTCTTCGGCATTAATGGTTTTGTCCTTGGGCCAATGATTGCTGCGCTGTTTATTACCTCGTGGAATTTGCTGGCGGAAGCGCGGGCGAGCGTTGCAAAAAACAGCCCGCCAACGCCGCCTCAATAAAGGCGCTGCGCGGTAAAGATGCCGTAATGGGTGCAGACAAACCGTGGCGGGGCGACCACCGCAGTGGCTGCCAGCGCCCGGATAAAGGCGTCTCCCCACCAGTGGCAGTCATAACGCAGCACTTTTTCCAGCAGCCTGCTGTGCCGCCTTTTACGTTCCGCCAGCGGCATGGTCAGCGCGGAATGCAACGCCTCGCTGATAGCGCTGGCATCGTAAGGATTGACCAGCAGCGCATCGCTTAATTGTTCTGCCGCGCCGGTGAATTGTGAAAGGATAAGTACGCCGGGATCGGCCGGGTCTTGCGCGAGGATAAACGCTTTTGCGCCCAGATGCATGCCGTCAGAAAGCGGGGTAAACAGCGCCACCTGCGCATGGCGGTAGAGGGCGGTAATCAACTGCCGCGAGCAGAGATTATTGTGGATGTAGTTCACCGGATACCATGAAAAATCGCCGTATTGTCCGTTGATTTCCCCGCAAAAACGCTCCAGTTTACTGCATAACTCTGGCGTAGCCAGTGGGTATTCCTGCAAGGGATCAGCCAGTTGCACTAAGCTGACGTTACGCCGGAAGGCCGGGTATTGCGTAAGAAACGTACGCAGCGCATCAAGGCGATAATCGATACCGCTTACATCACTAATAACGTCGTGGCTGATAAGGGTGCTGCACAGGTTATCCGTAAGCGCGGCGTCGGTTTGCGGTGGTGCGGCTTGCCCATCACGCGCCCCATCCGTCGCAATGCCACAGGGGAAAATACCCACGGTCAGGATGTGGCCGTTGACTTTGAGCGTCTCTTCCGTCAGGCGTTCCGCGCGGTAGTGGCGCAGCAGGTAGGCAATAAAGTTGTTCACATCGTTGCTGGACTGAAAACCCAGCAGGTCATAGTGCAGAAAGCAGTTAAGTAGCCAGTCGTGTTCGGGGAGCGTGCGAAAAACATCGCCGGGCGGGAAGGGCTGGTGCAAAAAGAAGCCGCAGCGGTGGGTTGCGCCGGTTTCTCTCATTACGCGGCCGACGGGCAGCAGGTGATAATCCTGCACCCAAATCACATCGTCCGGACGGGTTTCCGCCATCACCCGTTCTGCCACTGTTCGCGTATAGGTTTTGTAGGTAATAAACCAGGCTTTCTGGTAGCGGGCTAAGTCGGGACGGTTATGGAAAACCGGCCATAAAACGCGATGCACGTAGCCGTGGTAAACATTGTCATATTCGTTGGGCGTCATCTCCCAGCTATGTTGCGTGAAGTTGTCGTACCGCTGCTGCGTTTGAATACGCTGCTTTTGGTTTCTGGCGACAGCGCCATTCCAGCCAAACCACAGACCGGGGTGTTTATCCATTACGCCGCGCAGGGCATCTGTTAAGAGATCGCGGGTCTCTGCGGTGGCCGCGCGATTGGCAACAATCACTAACCGTGACATAGATTTCCTCATCGTGAGTTATTATCGGCTGATGAGGATTATTTACCGCCTGATATAAAGGCGGTATAAAAAGAAAACGACGCGCTGTAAAAATAATATAAATCCAGCGGCAGAGTAAAGAATTGAAAAGCTTTTGAGTAAAGTCCTGGGCTGTGATAGAAATAAGCGGTGTTTAACGACTGAGGACAATTTTCATCCGCATGATGAGAAGCAATTCGCGGATAATTGTAATAATATGGACATTCTGTTCAGCATTTTAAATTCTGTTTTTTCCCGTCACTCCTCCTGCTGCCCGCTTACGGGTGAACAATACTGGCGCTCGGCGCTGTAGTCTCCTCCTGCCTGAGCTGGCGCGCTGCGTCCGGCTGATATTGCTGTTTTTCCGGTTTTCCGCGCTGCGGTAAGCCGCGCAAGGATATTTATTCTCAAGCAGGAGAAAAAAATGATTTATTGGATATTACTGGCCTTCGCGATTGTTGCTGAAATAACCGGCACATTGTCAATGAAATGGGCCAGCGTCAATGATAGCCAGACCGGGTTTATTTTAATGCTGGCAATGATTACGCTGTCGTATATTTTTCTGTCGTTTGCGGTGAAAAAAATTGCCCTCGGTGTGGCGTATGCATTGTGGGAAGGCGTTGGCATATTATTCATTACCCTGTTCAGCGTATTTCTTTTTGATGAACCACTCCCGGTATTAAAAGTGACTGGGCTGGCAACGCTGGTGTTGGGCATTGTGCTGATCAAATCCGGGATGCGTAAACCGCGTCAGGAGCGAGATCATGCCGCAGTTTGAGTGGATCCACGCTCTCTGGCTGGCGATGGCGATTGGGCTGGAGATCGTGGCGAATATCTTTCTGAAATTCTCTGACGGTTTTCGTCGCAAACGGTATGGTTGCGGATCGCTGTTGGCGGTGCTGGCGGCGTTTAGCGCGCTGTCACAGGCGGTGAAAGGGATCGATCTTTCCGTGGCCTATGCGCTGTGGGGCGGCTTTGGTATTGTCGCGACGCTGGCAGCAGGCTGGATCCTCTTCGGCCAGCGCCTGAACCGTAAAGGCTGGTTTGGTCTGCTGCTGTTAATTATGGGTATGCTGCTGATTAAACTCGCATAATGTGACGCTGCCCGTGTTTACGGGCAGCGAATTTTGCAGTCTGTATTACGCTTTACTCAATAACTAACGAAACGCGACTTTTCAGGCCACCTGCAGGGGGCGGTGAATGTTCAATCCGTTTAGCTGGCGCAATATTCCCAGCGCAAGGACATTATTTGTAATGACCTTTATGGCGGGGATTGGCTTAATCGTCTCCGTTGTTGCGCTGCTTTACCTCTCGTTGAATTTAATCAGCAGCAAAGCCAATGAAATTGATGAACACCGCACTGCGCTCGCGGTACAGGGCGCAATTCAGACGTCCGTTAACCGGACCCGCTCGTTGGTGATTGATAATGGCGTCTGGGACGATGCGGTGCGGGAAGTTTATCGACCGCAACTGGATACTCAGTGGTTGTACAATACTTGGGGTGCTGGTTATAAAATAAACAACCTGTATGACGGCACCTTTGTGCTGGATGAGCAATTCAATGTGCTGTGGGGCGCGTTTCGCAGCCAACTTTTCACGGAGCGCGATCTCGCTTTTTTTGGCAGCGGATTGCGGGCGCTGATCCGCGGTCATACCCAGCAACTTCAGTCCGGGAAAGAGGTCTACGCCGGGATTACGCAGACCCGGGACGGCGTGGCATTTATCAGTATTGGGCTGGTGCGCCCGATGGTGGGCCGTCTTGAGGTTTACGACGGCACTCGCCGTTATCTGGTGATCACCCGCCATCTGGATGGGCAGATCCTCAGCGACCTTGGCAAAACCTTCCAGATTACAGAGTTACGCCTGTCGCCGCAGAAAACCGCCGACAGCAGCGTTCCGCTGCGCGACTCGGCGGGCGAGGCGCTCGGCTATCTGAACTGGACGCCGCGTCTGCCGGGCGCAGAAGCCGCGCGGGCGGCGGCGGCGAATATCCGCCAGATTGTGCTGCTGGCGTCCGGGTTGATCCTGCTGTTTATCGTGCTGAGCAGCGCCGGGCTGTACAAGCTGGCGCGTGGGGAAAGGCTGGCGCGCAAAATCGCCCTGACGGACTGGCTCAGCCGGTTACCCAACCGCCGGGCGCTGATCGAAAACATCGAAAAACTGGGCGCGATGGGCGATCCGGACACGATAAGCGTGGTGTTTATCGACCTGGATGGTTTTAAAGATGTGAATGATATCTACGGGCACGATGTTGGCGACCGGCTCATTGTCACCATTGCCCAGACCCTGCGCGAGAAAGTCCCGACTGACGGCATGCTGGCGCGGATGGGCGGCGACGAATTTGCCATGACCCTGAGCGGGCCGTGGTCGGTGGAAAAGGCCACCGAATTTGCCAATAACGTTCTGCAATACCTGAATCATCCCGTGCGCATTGGTAAACGCACCATCCATATTGGCGCCAGCATCGGTATCGCCAGCGGCACGCTGCTGGAGTGCACCAGTTCCGAGTTGTTTCGCCGCGCGGATATTGCGATGTACCACTCGAAAATTACCGGCAAAGACAGGCTGACGCACTATGACGCGGCGCTGAACAGCGCCCGCGAGCGGCAACTGTTGATTGAAAGTGATATCCGCGACGGGCTGGAGCGCGAGGAATTTGATGTCTGGTATCAACCCATTGTTGATGCCCGAAGCCAGATGATGGTGGGGATCGAAGCACTGGCGCGCTGGCCGCGCCGTCCTGCCGGAGAGTTAAAACCGGACGAATTTATTCCGATTGCGGAGACCAGCGGGCTGATTTACTCGCTGGGACAGTTTGTCTTGCGCCGCGCTTGCAGCGATTTCCAGCCGTTAGAGGATCTGAAATTATCGGTGAATATCTCGCCAGCGCAGTTTCGCGATCCGGAGTTCGAAAACAAAGTCTCCAGCGTGCTGGAGACCTGTCGCTTTCCGGCACATCGCCTGCAACTGGAAGTGACGGAAACCTACGTGCTGGAAAATCCCGAGCGCGCCCGTTCGGCGATTGCCAACTTAAAAGCGCTGGGCACAGCGGTAGCGCTGGATGATTTTGGTACTGGCTACTCCAGCATTGGCTATCTGCGACGTTTTAATTTCGACACCATCAAAATTGATAAATCCCTGGCCGGGCTGGTGGATGATGATGAGCAGGCGTCGGCGCTGGTGAGCGGAACTATCCGCATCGCCAGCGCGCTGGGCATGCAGGTGGTGGCGGAAGGGGTGGAGAATGAAAAGCAGATGAAACTGTTAACGCTGGCCGGTTGCGACCAGCTACAGGGATATTACTTCAGTGAACCGATGCCGCTGCACGATATCCTGCAACTCCGTTTGCAGCGGCTGGGCTGAATTACTCGCTCTCTTTGGCCAGCGCTTCCAGCTTGTCACGAAAACCGGTTACCGAGATGGCGCGGTTATCGGCGCGCCAGCGATCTTTTGCCGCCGGCGCCGAGCTTTGGACGGCAATCAACTGCCAGCCTGCGTCGGTTTTCAGCATCAGCGGTGAACCGCTGTCGCCGGGCAGGGTATCGCACTGGTGCGACAGCACGCTACTTTGCGCCCAGCCAGTGACCGTACAATCCTGGTGGCTGTAGAGCGTATCCAGATGATCTTCCGGGTAACCTGCCTGCGTCACTTTCCGGTTGGCCGTTTTCAGCGCCGCCGTCAGTTCGTCTTTATCGCCAACAAAGATCGGTAGCGGTGTAATGCCGGACGGCGGATAACGCAGGACGATCAGGCCGAAATCCCACGATGCGGCGGCAGAGGGAACGATCCAGCCATCGCCATCGGGTTTCAGACGATGGCCGAGCGAGGCGTCAACACGCCCTTCGATACCGTGAATTTCATAGCGCCAGGTTCCTTTTTGCGAAACAAAACGCAGCGCGACGGCTTTGTCTGCTTTGCCGTTCGGCGGCGTCAGCAGGCAGTGTCCGGCGGTCAGCGCCAGGTGCGGAGAGATAAGGGTGGCAGTACACAGATTACCGCTGGCGGTTTCCAGCTGGCCGATAGCATCCCACGGCGCTTTGGTCGGCGTGGGAACCGGGACGCGATCGTCATGACCAAAAAAAAGCGTTTTTACATCACGGGCGTTAACCGCATCATCCTCGCCATCGTCAGCATGACCAGCCGCGGAAAACAGAAACAGCGATCCCAGCATCAGCACAACAGTTTTTCGCATATCACACTCTGGTGGGTAATTATGATTATTAACGTAAGCCCAGATAAATATAGACT
>Ga0268248_100178_pt1 | contig 35356 bp, 24 predicted proteins | sample AgamicAtAme_FD_200856 | JGI IMG/M metagenome (GOLD analysis project Ga0268248, IMG submission 200856) | Agave microbial communities from Guanajuato, Mexico - At.Am.e (v2) (version 2) | ecosystem: Host-associated > Plants > Phyllosphere > Phylloplane/Leaf | place: Guanajuato, Mexico | collected... | reverse complement strand
ACTGGATTCCTGCCTTCGCAGGAATGACGGCTAAAGAATGAAACGCTGAGGCAAGCACCCACCCCTCACCCCAACCCTCTCCCCGCCGGGGAGAGGGAGCAAAAGCATCAGGCGGTCCACTACACCGTGCGCTCGAACACCACACCCTGATGCTGCACCAACGGCTCCATCAACCAATGATCCGCCAGCAGAAACGCAAACAACGCCATCAGATACACGATGGAATAGTTGAACACCTTCATCGCGAAAAACTCATCCGGCGGATTGAGCAGCCGCACCGCGTAATACAGAAAACCCGCGCCCAGCACGACAGCACCACCCAGATACACCATGCCGCTGTACCCCGTCAGCGCCGGCAGCAGAGTCACCAGCACCAGCAGGATCGTGTAGAACAGCACGTGCCAGCGCGTGAACACCACGCCGTGCGTCACCGGCAGCATCGGCACCTGCGCGCGCGAATAGTCGTCGCGGCGGAAGATCGCCAGCGCCCAGAAATGCGGGGGCGTCCATACGAAGATGATCAGGCACAGCTGCAGCGCGAAGGCATGCAGCTCGCCGGTCACCGCAGTCCAGCCGAGCACCGGAGGAATCGCGCCGGCCAGGCCACCGATCACGATGTTCTGCGGCGTGGCGCGCTTGAGGTACGCCGTGTAGATCACCGCGTAGCCGATCAGGCCGCCGAAGGTGAGCAGCGCGGTGAGCGGGTTGACCAGCACCACCAGCACCGCCATCGATAACGCGCCCAGCACCAGCGCGAAGACGAACACCTGTCGCGGCGTGAGCTGGCCGGTGGCGAGGGGGCGATGCGCGGTGCGCGCCATCACCTTGTCGATGCGCTGGTCGATCAGGTGGTTGAACGCGGCGGCCGAGGCCGAGGCCATCCAGATGCCGAGCGTGCCGAACACCAGCGCGCGCCACGGCGGAATGCCGGGCACGGCGAGGAACATGCCGATGACGGCGCAGAACACCAGGAGCGCGACGACGCGCGGCTTGGTCAGTTCCAGGTACTCATGGAAACGGCTGCTCATCGTCAACGGTGCCCGTAGGAAAGAAACATCGCGTCGCCCTGACGCTTCTGCGTGCGCGCCAGCGTCGCCAGCAGCGTGAAGAGCAACAGGGCCGCCACGCCATTGTGCAGCGTGGCCACCGGCAGCGGCAGTCCGAAGTGCACATTGCTGATGCCCAGCAGCACCTGCGCCACCAGCACCACGGCGATGGCGAGGCCCTGCGCGCGCAGGCCACGGCGCGAGACGCGATGCGACAGCCACGCCAGATAGCAGAACACCACCAGCGCGCCGATGCGGTGCGTGATCTGGATGGCGCTGCGCGCGGCCATGTCCAGCACGCCGCCTTCGTAATTCACGCCGATGCCACGCCACAGCACGAAGGCTTCGCGGAAATCGGTGGGCGGCGCCCATTGCCCCAGGCACTTGGGGAAGTCCGTGCCGCAGGCCAGCGCCGCATAGTTGGAGGAGGTCCAGCCGCCCAGCGCGATCTGCGCCAGCAACAGCACGATGCCCACCACCACGGCGGTACGCAGTCCGGCGTAACTGTCGTTGGTCGCGCCCACGCCCGCGAAGCGCAGCGCGGCGTAGGCCAGCAGCGCAAACGTGGTGATGCCGCCCATCAGGTGGCCCATCACCACGATGGGCTTGAGCAGCAAGGTCACGGTCCACATGCCGAGCATGGCCTGGAACACCACCACGGCGAAGGCCAGTACGCTGATGCGCCACGCGCCGGGGCGGTCAAGCCCCATGGCGGCGATCAGCGGTAACGCAATGGCGGCGAGCGATATCCAGAGCGACCAGTGATGCTCGCCGCGGATGTACATGCCCACGCCCACCGCCGCGCAGATCGCGCCGACGATCACCGCGTAGCGCGCCCACGGCCGGCGCCAGCTGGCGACCAGGGCCAGCACCAGCACCAGCGTGCCCAGCGTGCCGGCAAGGAAGCGGTGCACCTGTTCGCGCCAGGCCTTGTGCGTTTCATAAGGGCGGTCGGGGAACGCCTGGTTGGCCTGCGCGATCTCATGCTGCTGCTCCGGCCAGGTGGCGCGGCCGTAGCAGGTCGGCCAGTCCGGACACGAGAGGCCCGCGTTGGAAAGGCGCACGAACGCGCCGAACATCACCACGCCGAAGGCGAACACCGCCGCGAGCAAGGCAAGGCCGCGCAGCACTTTGAGGGAACGGGCGGTCATCAACGGATCACCTTCTGGAGGTCCTTGCGCAGGCCGGTGGGGTCGAAACCCGCAGGATAGAACGACAGCGCCGTGCCGTCCGACTCGACCAGCAGCGCGTTGACCGTATCGGGCGCGGTCGGCGTGAACGGCGCCAGTGCGCCCATCGAATCCTGGCCCAGCTTCCAGTAGGTGGTCATGCCGCTGGCGGCGGCATCGGCCGGCGGCTTGCCCACGTAGAGCAGGCGCAGGCGCGGGGCGTTCTGGTTGAGTGTGATGCGCGCGGCGGCGATCTTGGTCAGCACGTCCATGCATTGCTTCGCGCAACCAGGACCCGCCAGCGCGACGAGGGTGAGTTGCGGCTCCTTCGCGCGCCATTCCCAGGTGTCGCCATTGCTGAGCGAGATGGGAATCTGCTCGGCGGCGAAGTTGCGCTGCGGCGTCACCGGCTGGCCATTGGCCTTGCCGCTGGGCTGCCAGCCGGACAGCGTCAGCAACATCGCGCCGAAAATGGGCGCGGCGAACACCAGCGCGATCAACAGCAGTTTCAGGCGGCTTTTGCGCAGCGCGGCGGGATCGGGTGAATTCATGGCTGGTCCGGTCGGGAAGGACGGCGACGGTGCAGCACCAGCAGGATCACCACCGCCGCCACGGCGAAGGTGAACCACTGGAACGCATAGGCACGATGACGCGCGGGCGGCATCGACGAGAAATCGACGGTGTGCTCGCGCACGTAGATGGAAGAAGGGTCCGCATCGAGCAGAAGCACCTGCGGATACAGCGTGGCGCCAAGGTCGGCGGCCACCTGCGGCAGATCGAGATAGACGGTGGTTTTCGGCCAGCGCGTCTGGCGCGCCAGTGCGTTGCCGCCCATCTCGAAGCCGACGCCGGGCGCCGGTACGTAGAGACCTTGCAGCTCCTGCTCGCCCGTGGGGAGAGGCGGCAGCTGCGGCGCCTGGTCGGTGCCGTTGCCGGGCAGGAAACCCAGATCCACCAGCAGCAGGCGTGCATCGTTGCGCAGGCGCAAAGGCGCATAGACTTCCACCCCGCCGCGCTGGTCGTGCTTGGGGTTGTCCAGCAGATAGAGGCGATCGGCGAGGTATTGGCCGTGCACGCGAATGCGCGCGAACGCATCCACGGGGGGATTTGAGGCCACTGCGGCAAAGTCGCGCGGAGCGGTGGTTTGCGCTGTGGCATACCGCCGCAGAATCTGCTCCTTCTCGTCCGCGCGATGCAGCTGCCACACGCCCAAACGTATGAAAAGCAAGGCACCGGCCACGGTGAGCAGCAGCGCGAACCACGACGGACGGCGCAGCCACTTCACGCAGTGGCACCGTGCACGGCCGCTATACTGCGGATGTCTAAAACGTTCGGACCTATCACGTGGAAACCATCTACAAATATGCGCTGGTGATTCTGCTGCTGGTGGTGCTGTTCAATCTTGGTAAGGCCCTGTATTTCATGATGACCGACAAGGAAGGCAGCAAGCGCACGGTGTGGGCGCTGACGCGCCGCATCGGTTTGTCGGTGCTGCTCATCCTGATGGTGGTGCTGGGCATCTGGATGGGCTGGCTCCACCCCCACGGCGTGGGCCAGTAATTGTAGCTTCCCGCCGTCGCCAGCGCCCTGCTTGCGACATCCGGTTCCCCCAAGGCCCGCCACTGGCGGGCCTTGGTTTTTTGGGCCGTCCGGCCGCTCCCGGCGGCCACTCTGGAGCCAACAAAAAAGCCCGCCTTCCGGCGGGCTTTCTGCTGCGACGCGCCAGCGCCTCAGAGGATGTACACGAACATGAAGAGGCCCAGCCACACCACGTCGACGAAGTGCCAGTACCAAGCCACCGCTTCGAAGGCGAAGTGGTGTTCCTTGGTGAAATGGCCTTTGGCCACGCGCAGCCAGATGATGGCCAGCATGATCGTGCCCAGGGTCACGTGCATGCCGTGGAAGCCGGTGAGCATGAAGAAGGTCGAACCGTAAACGCCGCTCTGCAGCGTGAGGTTGAGCTCCTTGTACGCCTCGATGTACTCGTGCGCCTGGAACCACAGGAAGGTGGCGCCCAGCAGCACGGTAAGGCCGAGGAACACCAGGATCTTGCCGCGATGGCCCGCCTTCAGCGCATGGTGCGCGATGGTCACGGTGACGCTGGAGGTGAGCAGGATCAGCGTGTTCAGCAGCGGCAGGCCCCACGGCGCCACCGTCTGGAAGTTGCCGCCGATGCGTTCCGGACCATTGCCGCCGCCCGCGCCCCAAGCCGCGGAATAGTTGTCCCACAGGAACTGGTGGGTCAGCACGCCATGGCCTTCACCGCCCAGCCACGGCACCGCGAACATGCGGGCGTAGAACAGCGCGCCGAAGAAGGCGCCGAAGAACATCACCTCGGAGAAGATGAACCACATCATGCCCATGCGGAACGAGCGGTCCACCTGGCTGTTGTAGTTGCCCGCCAGCGATTCGCGGATCACCGAGCGGAACCAGCCGAAGAACATCAGCAGGATGCCGATGAAGCCGACGGTGAGCAGGGTCTTGCCAAGGCTGGCCTCGCCCGGCGGCGCATTCAGCCAGTGCGCGGCACCGAGCACGGTGACGAACATGACCACCGCGGCCACGATCGGCCACTGGCTCTTGGAGGGTACGAAATAAACACCTTGTTGCTGAGCCATGTGAGATCCCTGTGGAATGCTCTGTCTACGTCAACGGTACGACATGGAAAGTCGGCTAGGGCCGCCTCAGGAGTATTTCAGCCCCTGCAACAACGAGAGCACGAAGATCGCGAAGGCGATGCCGCCGAACACCGTGACGGTGAGGCGCACACCCTTCCTGCGGGACTGCTCGATCGTGGTTGTCGGTGACTGCTTCATCCGTCCGCTTCCCTCCGCCCCGGCGCGAAACCGGAGCGGTCATGCGTGGCATCAATCGTCGATGTGGCCGTGGGCCAGTTCTTCGTCGTGGATCACCGGCGGCACTTCGAAGGTGTGGTACGGCGCCGGCGACGGCAGCGTCCACTCCAGGCCGCGCGCGCCTTCCCACACGCGGTCCGGCGCCTTCTTCTTGGAGAACCACACCGCATGCACGATCACGCCCACGAAGATCAGCTGCGAGGCGCCGAACAGGAAGCCGCCGATCGAGCTGATCATGTTGAAGTTGGCGAACGCGACGTTGTAGTCGGGAATGCGGCGCGGCATGCCGGCCAGGCCCAGGAAGTGCTGTGGGAAGAACAACACGTTCACCCACACCACGCTGTTCCAGAAATGCACCTTGCCCCAGAACTCGCTGTACATGTGGCCGGTCCACTTCGGCAGCCAGTAGTAGGTGGAGGCGATGATGGCGAAGATCGCGCCGGTCACCAGCACGTAATGGAAGTGCGCCACCACGAAGTACGAGTCGTGGTACTGGAAGTCGGCCGGGGCCAGCGCCAGCATCAGGCCGGAGAAGCCGCCGATGGTGAACAGGATGACGAACGCCACGGCGAACAGCATCGGCGTCTCGAACGTCATCGAGCCGCCCCACATGGTGCTGACCCAGTTGAACACCTTCACGCCCGTCGGCACCGCGATGAGCATGGTGGCGTACATGAAGAAGATCTCGCCGCCCAGCGGCAGGCCCACCGCGAACATGTGGTGCGCCCACACGATGAACGACAGGAAGGCGATGGACGCAATGGCGAACACCATGGCCTTGTAGCCGAAGATCGGCTTGCGCGCGAAGGTCGGGATGATCTCGGACACCAGGCCAAAGGCCGGCAGGATCATGATGTAGACCTCGGGGTGGCCGAAGAACCAGAAGATGTGCTGGAACAGCACCGGGTCGCCACCACCCGCGGCATTGAAGAAGCTGGTGCCGAAGTACTTGTCGGTGAGCAGCATGGTCACCGCGCCCGCCAGCACCGGCATCACCGCGATCAGCAGGAACGCCGTGATCAGCCAGCTCCACACGAACACCGGCATCTTCAGCAGGTCCATGCCCGGCGCGCGCATGTTGAGGATGGTCGCGATGATGTTGATCGCGCCCATGATGGAGCTGATGCCCATCAGGTGCACCGCGAACACCAGGTACGCCACCGAGTCACCCTGCAGCGACAGCGGCGGGTACATCGTCCAGCCGCCGGCCGGGCCGCCGCCCGGGAGGAACAGCGTGGACAGCAGCAGCGCGAAGGCGAACGGCAGGATCCAGAACGACAGGTTGTTCATGCGCGGCAGCGCCATGTCCGGCGCACCGATCATCAGCGGGATCATCCAGTTGCCCAGGCCCACGAAGGCCGGCATCACCGCGCCGAAGATCATGACCAGCGCATGCATCGTGGTCATTTCGTTGAAGAAGTACGGCTGCACCAGCTGCAAGCCGGGCTTGAACAGTTCCGCGCGGATCACCATCGCGAAGCTGCCGCCGATGAAGAACATCAGGAGCGAGAACACCAGGTACAGCGTGCCGATGTCCTTGTGGTTGGTGGACATGCACCAACGCACGAAGAAATTCTTGGGCGCGCCGTGATGATCGTCGTGATGATCGTGTGTAGCTGCGTGGGCCATGCCTTACACCTCTACCTAAATACGAATGCTGTGATGGGGCTGATCGCTCAGCCCTGATGACCCTGCGAAACAGGTGCGTCGGTTGCCTGCGCCGTGGCCGGCGCGGCAGCGGTGGAAGCCGCCGCCGGTGCGGCAGGCTGCGCCGGCTTGTTGGCCTCGGCCTCCTGGTCCGCCAGCCACTTCTCGAACTCGGCCTTCGGCAGCGCCTTCACCACGATCGGCATGAAGCCGTGGTCCTGGCCGCACAGCTCGGCGCACTGGCCGCGATACACGCCCGGCTCGGTGATGTTGGTCCAGGCCGCATTGACGATGCCGGGGATGGCGTCCATCTTCCAGCCCAGCGCCGGCACCCACCACGAGTGGATCACGTCGCCGGCGGTGATCACGAAGCGGATCTTGGTGCCCACCGGCACCACCAGCGGCTTGTCCACGTTGATCAGGTAGGTGTTGTAACCGTCCACCTTCACCGCGTTCGGATCCAGGCCCGAATTCAGCTGGCGCGTCTCGTCGCTTTCCTTGTCGAGCTTGGACATGAAGCCGACCTTGTCGATCGCCTTGCCCTTGTAGTCGACATAGTCGTAGCGCCACTTCCACTGGTAGCCGGTGACCTTGACGGTCATCTCCGAACCGGTGGTGTCGGCGAAGGTGCGCAGCCCGCCAGTGGCGAGGTACGCCAGCACGATCAGGATGACCACGGGGATGGTGGTCCACACGATTTCCAGCGTGGTGTTGTGCGACCACTTTTCCGCCACCGCGCCGCGCGACTTGCGGAAGCGGAACATGGCGATGAACATCGCGCCGAACACCAGGATGCCGATGACGACGCAGACGCCGAAGGCGACGTTGTTGAGGAAGTAGGCCTCGGGCGACCAGGTGGAAACGCCGCGGGTCATGTTCAGCTGCCCGGGCTGCGGATTGGCCAGGGCCACGCCGCCGAACATCGTGAGTGCGAAGAGTGCTGCCGTGACCGCTCGCTTGATACCGCCAGGCCTGATGCCGCCAGATGTCATGTCGTGATGCACCTTTGTTGAACCTACCTGCGTCGCTGTTGGTTGAGCTCCGTCAGCAACACCATGAGTTTCCTTGACAGCTCGGCACGCTCCTCTTCCCCGAGGAAAGCCCCGATTTCCACTTCCCGTCCGTGCGATGTCAGCAACAGACGGCCTCTCCCTTCGCCAGACACCAGCCGTACACGCACCCAATACGTCTGAAAGCGCGCACTGCGCCGACCTGGCAGGAATTGCACCTCCAGCGACGATTCGTCGAGGGTGATGCGTTCGCTGCGGTCGCCGGCCCGCCAGGCCACGCCCAAGGCGAAAGCCACCGCGGTGGACTCGACCAGTGCGAATAAAGGAGCGAAGACATTCCCCTGCCATGCTCCCAACACGGCCGTCGTCAGCGCCAGCGCCGCCAGGCCTCCGATCAGTCGACGCAGGTCGCGGCGGCTGAGGGCACGATTGGGCTTGAGCCACATCGTTGCGCACGGCAAGCCGGCCACTGCTGGTCGAAGCACGATCATGAGAACCCGGCGTGCCTGGAACGCAGGCATGATAGGCCGCGAGCGCGTCGGGGAGCAACAACGCCGCATGTGCTTGATTTGAAGCAGGGATGAATGCGCGCGGGTGTGCTGGGCGGCGCGCGTGCGATGCGCGTCTCAGCGCGATTGCGTGAATTGTCATGGGCTTGGGCTGCGCACGGCCGCGATGCCCGCGCGTGTCTCCACGGGATGCGCGGGAGGTGCGACGGTTTGCCACATACCGGCCGGCGAGCGTCCGGGCTTTCCGACGGCCACCGCTTGACCAGTCGCTCCTGTCCGATCCGGGCCCCCCCTTTCCGCCGCCCCAGCCACATATACCCCAGCCACATATATATGTGTGGCTGCGCCCTGCCGCACCGCAACACCGCGTACGGGTGCGTGCGTATCCCCCCACCAGTACAATCCCGCGATTCCCCGCCCCACCAACGCTTCGGCCCAAGAAACCCGTGACACAGCCCATTCTCAGCCCCGAATTGCCGACCGGCGTGGAGCCGGCGCGCGCGCGCATCACCGCCAACTGGCTGCGCGACGAAACCGAAGCGGTCAACGACCTGCTTGCCCAGGCCACCCTGCCGCCCGTCGAGCGCGAGAAGGTCATCGACCTGGCCGCCGACCTGGTGACCCGCGTGCGCGCCCGCGCCAAGGACCAGAGCGCGGTCGAATCCTTCATGCGCCAGTACGACCTGTCGTCCGAGGAAGGCGTGCTGCTGATGTGCGTGGCCGAGGCGCTGCTGCGCATCCCCGACAAGAGCACGGCGGACAAGCTGATCCGCGACAAGCTGGGCGATGCGAACTGGAAGAAGCACCTGGGCCAGAGCGAGTCGCTGTTCGTCAACATGTCGACCTGGGGCCTGATGCTCACCGGCAAGCTGGTGACGCTGTCGGAGGAAACCCGCCACGATTTCACCGGCGCGCTGCGCCGCCTGGTGGGCCGCGCGGGCGAGCCGGCCATCCGCCTGGCCGTGCGCCAGGCCATGCGCATCATGGGCCACCAGTTCGTGATGGGGCAGACCATCAGCGACGCGCTGGACCGCTGCGCGCAGAAGGAATACGCGGTCTACCGCTACTCCTACGACATGCTGGGCGAATCGGCCCTCACCAGCGAAACCGCCGAGCGCTACCAGCAGGATTATCGCAACGCCATCGCCTCCATCGGTTCGCGCGGCCCGTTCGCCAACCACACCGATGCGCCGTCGATCTCCGTGAAGCTGTCCGCGCTGCATCCGCGCTACGAAGTGGCCAAGCGCGAAATCGCCCGCCGCGACCTCACCGCCAAGCTGCTGGAACTCTCGCAGCTCGCCATGAAACAGGGCATCGCGCTGTCGGTGGACGCGGAAGAAGCCGATCGCCTGGAACTCTCGCTCGACATCATCGGCGACGTGTTCGCGCATCCTTCGCTGCAAGGCTGGAATGGCTTAGGGATAGTGGTGCAGGCGTATTCCAAGCGCACGCCGTTCGTCATCGACTGGCTGATCGAAACCGCGCGCGCCACCGGCCGCCGCTGGTACGTGCGCCTGGTGAAGGGCGCCTACTGGGACGCGGAAGTGAAGCGCGCCCAGGAAAACGGCCTTTCCGGCTACCCGGTGTACACGCGCAAGCCGAACACCGACGTGTCGTACCTGGCCTGCGCGCGCAAGCTGTTCGACGCCGGCGTGGAACTGATCTACCCGCAGTTCGCCACGCACAATGCGCACACCATCGCCGCCGTGCATCACCTCGCGCAGGGGCGCCCGTACGAATACCAGCGCCTGCACGGCATGGGCACGGACCTCTACGCCGAGGTGATCGGCAAGCAGAACCTCAACGTGCCGTGCCGCGTGTACGCGCCGGTGGGCACGCACGAAGACCTGCTGCCCTACCTGGTGCGCCGCCTGCTGGAAAACGGCGCCAACACCAGTTTCGTCAACCGCGTGGTGGACGAAACGCTGCCGGTGCGCGAACTGGTCGCCGATCCGTGCGAGACCGTGCGCTCCTTTGCCTCCATCCCTCACCCGCGCATCCCCCTGCCGGTGAATCTCTACGGTGAACTGCGGAAGAATTCCATGGGCGTCAACTTCTCCAACGACAACGAACTGAAGGCCCTCGCCGAGGCGATCCAGAGCAAGAACGGCCCGTGGAACGCCGAGCCGCTGGTGCCGGGCGCCAAGAGCGCCGGCGCCACCGTCGAGGTGACCAATCCGGCCGACCGCCGCCAGGCCGTGGGCAGCTACGTCGCCGCCGACAGCGCCACCGTCGACAAGGCGCTGGCCAACGCCGTCGCCGCGCAGCACAGCTGGGATCGCCTGCCGGCCGCCAGCCGCGCGGCGATCCTCGAGCATGCCGCCGAACTGCTGGAAGCGCGCCGCGGCGAGTTCATCGCGCTGTGCGTGCGCGAAGCGGGCAAGAGCCTGCCGGACGCCATTGCCGAAATCCGCGAGGCCGCCGACTTCCTGCGCTACTACGCCACCATGGCGCGCCGCCTGTTTGGCCATCCGGAACAGCTGCCGGGCCCCACGGGCGAAAGCAACCAGCTGTTCCTCAACGGCCGCGGCGTGTTCGTCTGCATCAGCCCGTGGAACTTCCCGCTGGCGATCTTCCTGGGCCAGGTCAGCGCCGCGCTTGCCGCCGGCAACGCCGTGATCGCCAAGCCCGCCGAACAGACCAGCCTGATCGGCTACGCCGCCGTGAAGCTGCTGCACGAAGCCGGCGTGCCGGCCGAAGTGCTGCAGTACCTGCCGGGCGACGGCGCCACCGTCGGCGCCGCGTTGACCCGCGACCCGCGCGTGGCCGGCGTGGCCTTCACCGGCTCCACCGAAACCGCCTGGGCGATCAACCGCGCGCTCGCCGCGCGCAACGCGCCCATCGCCGCGCTGATCGCCGAGACCGGCGGCCAGAACGCGATGATCGCCGACTCCTCCGCGCTGCCGGAGCAGATCGTCAAGGACGTCATCTCCTCCGCCTTCCAGTCCGCCGGCCAGCGCTGCTCCGCCGCGCGCGTGCTGTTCGTGCAGGAAGACATCGCCGACAAGGTCTGCGCGATGCTCGCCGGCGCGATGGAAGAACTGAAGGTGGGTGACCCGGGCCAGCTGTCCACCGACGTGGGTCCGGTGATCGACGAGGACGCCAGGAAGATCCTGGTGGACCACGCCGCGCGCATGGACAAGGAAGCGAAGAAGATCGGCGAGGTGAAGCTCGATCCCGCCACCACCGCCAACGGCACCTTCTTCGCGCCACGCGCCTATGAAATCCCGGGCCTGTCCACGCTGACCCGCGAGATCTTCGGCCCAGTGCTGCACGTGATCCGCTGGAAGGCCGACGAGCTGGGCAAGGTGGTCGACTCCATCAACGCCACCGGCTACGGCCTGACCCTGGGCATCCACAGCCGCATCGACGACACGGTGGAGTTCATCCAGAGCCGCGCGCGCGTGGGCAACTGCTACGTCAACCGCAACCAGATCGGCGCGGTGGTCGGCGTGCAGCCGTTCGGCGGCGAAGGCCTGTCCGGCACCGGCCCCAAGGCCGGCGGCCCGCACTACCTGCTGCGTTTCGCGGGCGAACGCACGCTCACCATCAACACCACCGCCGCGGGCGGCAACGCCTCGCTGCTCACCATCGGCGAGTAAGCGGGACACGGGGCCGGTGCGAAAACGCCGGCCTCTTTCGACGGGAGATGCGCATGCGGTACGCGGCACGGTTCGCGTCGATGCTGGCCATGGCATGCCTCGCGCCGTCGCTGCACGCCACGCCCGCGCAGGACGACGAACAACGCTTCGTCGCCACGCTGCAACTGGGCACCTCGCCCGACGTCCATTACCTCGACGCCAACGGCAAGCCGATCGATTACGCCGCCTTCGCGCAGCAGCTCGGCACGGGGCGCGACTACAGCAGCACCACCGACCGCAAGGCGAACGCCGCCATGCTCCGGCTTCGCCCGCCCGGCACCACCAGCGGCACGGGGCGTTTTTCGTTCGGACGCGGCAGCGCGTTTCCGCCGTTCGAGCTGCCCTCGCTGCAAGGCGGCACGCTGCACTCAGGCGACCTGCGCGGACGCTACACCCTGGTGAGTTTCTTCTTCGCCGAATGCGCGCCGTGCATCGCCGAAGTGCCCGTGCTCAACGCCTACGCCAAGGCGAACGGCGACATGGGTTTTGTCGCCATCACCTACGAGGATGCGGACACCGCGCGCGCCTTCGTCGACGATCGCGGCTTTCGCTGGCCCGTGCTGCACGACGGGCAGGCATTGATCGACACGCTGGGCGTGAACGTCTATCCCACGCTGATCCTGATTGATCCATCCGGCCATGTCGCCGGTGCTGCAGTGGGCATGACGATGCGCGATGGGCAGGACAAGCAGCTGGCGGATCTCACGGGGTGGGTGCAGCAGTGGAAAGGACAGAAGTGAGTGAAGAGAAGTGAGTAGTGAGAGAAGGCCTCTGCCTTTCTCTGTTTTCTCACTCCTCTTCACTCACTCCTCGCTCCATCAGTAGGGCGTAGATTCAATCAACACCTTCTCCGCCGAACACTTCGCATCCACCGACGCCGCATTCGCCTTCCGATACGCGTCCAGCTCCCGCTTCGCATCCGCCAGGCTCGCCTGGAACGCGGGCGACGCATGCAGCACCGCCACCACGGCCGCGCCATTCATCGCTCCCGCATCGATCGCGCTGAGATTGTGCACGCCGCACACCACGCGGCTGTCGCCGAAGGCGCGGGAGCGCAGCAGCAGGTCGCTGGCCCGATCCGGCGCCAGCTCGGCCAGCACCAGGCCCACCGCCCAGCCGCGCGTGGCGTGGCCGGAGGGATAGTCGAAGCTCTTGGCCAGTTGCGCCGAGGACTGGCAGGTCGCGCCCTGGTCGATCAGGAACGGACGCTGGCGCTGGTTGGCCTTTTTCGCCGGGCCGGTGGAAGCGTCCGCCGCGCTGCTGGTGGCATCCACCAGGGCGGCCAGCCTGGGCAGTGTCGCAGCATCCAGCGACACGCCCATGGCGCAGCTGAAATCCGCCATCAGCTTCGGCGTGGCGTAGTCCACGTCCTGCTGGGCCAGGGTCCAGCGCGGTGTGTCCTGCAGCTTGCGCGTGGCGAGGAAGACCTGGCGGTCGGCCTCGTAGCGCGGCGTACCGGCGCGGGGCGCGGCGGGAAGTAGCTCGGCCGTCTGCAGCGAGGCGGCCACCGATCTCGCCTCGTCCGGCGACAGCGCGGGCGCGGCGGTCTTCACGGGCGTACAGGCCGCGACCAGCAGCACGGCGGGGAGGAAGGCACGGCGGAAACGGACCGGGCATGCGTTCATCGGCGTTCTCCTCTAGGCCCCTTGTGCATTGCGCAAGGCGGCGGGCCGGAGGCCATGATATAGATCAAGGGGTATCGCCGGACGTGTCCGGCGCTCTCAGGGGGTGGGAGCTCATTACATGACGTCTGTTGCCGTCAGCCATGCCATCGATGACGCCGCGCCGCCGGGGGCCGGCGCGCGCTACACCGTGGCCGAAACGCCGCCGAACATCCTGGTGCATCTGACGCAACTGGCGCTGTCGCGCGGCTTGCGCTGCGATGGCTGGTTCGCAGGCTCCGGGTTGACGCGCGAGCAGCTCAACGACCCCACGCTGCGCATTTCTTACCGGCAGGCGCACTCGGTGATCCGGCGGGCGCTGCAGGCCACGGGCGAGCCCGGCCTGGGCCTGGCCGTGGGCCGCGGCGAAACGCTGGGCAGCTTCGGCCTGCTCGGCCTGGCGATGATGACCTCGGCCACTTTCGGCGATGCCATGAAGGTGGGCATCGCCCATCACCGCGTGAGCGGCAGCCTGGTCGATGTGAGTTTCGAGGTGGTCGGCCCGCGCGAGGTGGCGCTGGCCGTGTGGCCGCGTTTCAACGACGCGCCCTTGCTGCCGTTCCTGTGCGAAGAATTGTTCGCGAGCTCGCTGGCCATCGCGCGGGAGCTGGCCGGCCCCGGCTTCCAACCGCTGCGCCTGGAACTGACCTACGCACGCCCCGCGCATGCGAAGGACTATGCCGAGTTCTTCCAGTGCGAACTGCTGTTCGGCGCGCGCCACAACCGCATCGTGATCGACGCGCAGTGGCTGGAGCATCCGCTGCCCACGCACAATCCGCTGACCGCGCAGCAGGCGCTGAGCCTGTGCACGCAGCAGCACGACGTGGACGGACCGCAGCAGGAAATCGTCGCCTCGGTGGAGCGCCTGCTGCGCAGCCATCTGCGCAACCAGCCACGGCTGCCCGACGTGGCGCGCATGCTCAACATGAGCGAACGCTCGCTGCGCCGCCGGCTCGCCGAAGGCGGGCGCGTGTTCCGCGAAATCCACGACCGCGTGCGTGCCGAGCGCGCGCTGGAACTGCTGCATGGCGGCACGCTGAGCGTGGCGGAGATCGGCCTGGAAATCGGCTTCAGCGATCCGCGCGAATTCCGCCGCGCATTCAAGCGCTGGACCGGCATGCCGCCACGCAGCGCACGGCAGCATGCCGCTTGAGTGCGGCGCCTGGAGCCTAGTCAAAATCCCGCTCGAGAGCCCAATGTCCTCACCGTCATTCCGGCCTGCGCCGGAATGACGAGTAGGAAAGATGCGCGCTAGCGGAGATTTTGAACCGGCTCTTACTCGTCCAACTGCCCGCGCGCCTGCGCATCCACGAAGGCCGACACCGGCCACACCGCCAGCCAGATGCCGCGGAACGGCTGGATATAGACGGCGTTGGCACGATCGGCCGCCGTAAGCCGGCGCGGATAAGTGATCACCAAGCCTTGCGGGTGCGTCTGCGCCCAGCGCCGGACGTCGTCGATGCTGTGGAGTTGCGTGACCGGCTCAGTCAGGCGGCCGAGGAAGGTGTACTGGCCGTCGTTGGATTCCAGGTTCGCCACCGGGCGACCGCCCGCTTCCGCATGCGCCAGCATGCGCGCCACCGGCGTGAAGTCGTAGGCGGGCCACAAGGTGAGCGTGAACAGGCCATGCGCGGTGACGACCGCGATCAGCCCAACCAGCGCGACGCGATAGACCTCGCCCTTGCGCAGCAACACCAGCGGCAAGGCCAGCAACAGGAAGGCGATACCGAAGGGCACGCTGTAGGGAAGCAGCGCCGCATAGAAATGGTCGCGGATATGTCCCGCGCGCAGCAGCGCCCCCAGGCTGATCAGCGTCGCGCCAGCCGCGGCGCAGGCCAACGCGAGCGGCCACGGACCGAGCCAGCGCGAGCTACCAGATGGCTTGTGTTGCATCAACGACAGGGCAGCCGCCATCAGCAGCGCATAGCCGCCAAACTCCGGCAGCATGTAGTACGGCTGCTTGCCGCTGACCACAGAGAAACCGACGAACACCGGCAACAGCCAGCAGGCGAGAAAGCGGATGCCGGCTTCCAGCGGACGCCGCAGCGAGAACAAAGCGGCCCATGCGCGCGGCCACAAGCTGAAAGGCAGCAACAGCACGGGCAGCATCTGCAGATACCACCAGAACGGTTCGGCGTGCGCGAACGAGTCCACCACGCGGCCGGCGGTCTGGTGCACCACGAGTTTCTGCCGGTAGCTTTCGCCACCCATGGTAGTGGCCAGCAGCACCCACGCCAGCAACACCAGCACGCCGACGATCAATGCCTGCGCGCCCCGGACATACCAGCGCCGACGCTCTTGCTTCGCCCAGCGATTCCACAACGGACCGAGCAGCCACGGGAAGGCTACGTGGAGCAGCATCACCGGGCCCTTGGTGAGCAGGCCCAACCCCACTGCCAGCGCAAACCCGACGAAGCGCGGCGCCTCCTTCCGCGGCGTGGGCGCAAGACAGAGCAGCGCCGCCAGCACGCAGTCGGCCAGCAGCACCTCGTACATCACCTGCAGGCCGAACAGGAAACCGAAGCTGTAGGCGGCGACGATCCACGGCGCGGAACGCGCCACCTCGGGACGATCGGGAAACAGCCGCAACGCCAGCCGATGCACGAGCACCAATTGCACCGCACCCAGTAGCACCTCCAATAGACGCGGCCACACGTCGCCGACGCCGCCAACGGCCCAGCCGAGATGGATCAGCCACAGCAGCAAGGGCGGCTTGTCGCTGTACGGCAACCCGTTGAGGTAAGGCACCAGGAAGCTATGGCGCAACCACATTTCCCACGCCACCGACAGCGTGCGCGTGGAATACATCGGCATCGGACCGTGCTGGAAGATGGCGATGAGCGCGGCGACCAGCCAGCACCACAGCCACGGCATCGCCATGGCCGCGTCCACGCCGCGGCGTAGCGGCGTCGATGGCGGAGCGGAAGTGTCGGTCGATGTCGTCACGCTGAAAACTCGAAAGAAGCCGATATGCATTACGTAGCAGAAACGGAGCGGCTCCGTGCCGGATGACGGCGCTCAGCGACGCCGGTCAATGCCGCCCCAGTCGTCCACGTCGCCCGCGGGCACCACGCCGCCGCGACAGGCCGGCGCCACCGCGTCCAGTCGGTACAACCGCCAGTCGCGGCCGCTGGTGACGCCCATGTCCAGCGTCGCCGCCTTGTCGATGCAAGGCGCCATGACGTCCGCCAGGATGAGCACCCAGCGATCGCCGGGCGATTGCTCCTGCCAGCGGATCGCATCGGCCAGCTGTTCGTGCCACGGCGTGACGAAGCCGAAGTCGATCACCTTGCGATGGAAGGCCAGCGGCAACTCCTCCTTCCACGCCACCAGCGCCAGCTGCCCGGACCCCACGACCTGCTGCACGCGCTGCACCAGCGGTTCCTGCGAACTGGCGCGCGCCAGCAGCGGCGCCACCCACAGCCCCCATACCAGCCATACGCCGGCCATGGCGGCGAGCATGCCCGCACCGGCGCGGCGCAGGCGGAATACGGCCGCGCACGCCAGCATCCACGCGCCCATCGCCACGAAGGCGCGCCACAAGGACGCGGCCTGCGCACCCAGCTGTCGTGCCTCCGCGAATCGCAGCATCCAGGCCGATGGATGCACCAGGGCCTGCACGCCCAGCGCGATCAGCGGCAAGGCGAGCAGCAGCACAAAGCCGAGCGCAACCCACTGCGCGCGGCGACGCTGCAGGATGTCGTGCAGCCACGGCCCCGCACAGAGCGCGAACAACGGCAACGCCGGCATGATGTACACATCGCGCTTGGCGCGCGTAAGGCTGAAGAACACGATCAGCAGCACCGCCCACGCCAGCGGCAACAGCACGCGCGCGTCGCGTTCGCGCAAGGCCTGCCGCCATGCGGGCAGCAACCACGGCAGCGCAAGGCTCAAGGGCAGCCACGAAGTGAAGATCACCTCGAGGTAGAACCACGGCGGCTGGAAGCTGTTCCAGGGATGCACGTAGCGATGCACCGTCTGGTTCACGAAGATGTCGTTGATGTATGCGCGCGCTTCGGGGCTGTCGTGCGTATGCACGTACATCGCCAGCGGCACCAACCACAACGCCAGCGCAGCAGCGAACGCCAGCGCACCGCCCAGCCAGGTCGCCACGCCGCCGCTGTCGCCGCTCAGCCCCTGCCAGCGGTATGTGCGCGCAAACCACCACGGCAACACCATCAGGAAGGCCAGCACGCCAACGCCCTTGGTGATGACGCCCAGCCCCGCCGCGAAACAGCCGAGCCACAGCGCGCGACGATCCGGCCCCAACAGCAGGTGCCGCAGGATGCCCACGTTCGCCGCGGTCACGAAGAAGGTCACCGTGGGATCGATCTGGCCGCGCTTGGCCTGAAACACGAACTGCACCGTGCACAGCAGCGCCAGCGCCGACCACAGCCCCGCGCGATGTCCCCACAGCCGCCGGCCAAGGTCGTAGACCAGCCACAAGGTGCCCAGCGAGGCCAGCAGCGAAGGCAGCAGGAAGGCGATGCGCCACTCGCCCGTCAACGCGTGCGACGCGGCCTGCGCCGCCATGAACAGCGGCGGCTTGTCCGAATACCAATCGGTGCCGCGATGCGGGATCAGCCAGTTGCCGGAAGCCGCCATCTGGTGCGCGACCAGCGCAAAGCGCGGCTCGTCGGAGGGCGTCGGCGTACGCATGCCGATGCCGGCGGCCAGCAGTACCAGCGCAGCGAGCATCAGGAACCAACGCTCCATCGGCTCGTGCAATTCATCCCGCCACCGGGTCACGGACCCGGAGCGGCGCGCAGCATCATCCACGGTGAAACCCCATCAATGGGACAGGCCAAGGTGGCCTAGATTACCCGGATGCCCGCCCACGTCGGCCCAATTCAATGAAAGATCGGCCGCCGCGCCGCCGGCACCGCCGCCTTCCCTCAACAGCGCGGGAAAGGCACGCACCACCTGAAGCGCGGCATCGCGCGCCGACATGCCTTGCGTCAGCAGCGGGCAGCTGCCCATGCCGTAGGGTGCATACACGGACGCATCGGTCACGCAGAACATGCCGACCGTGGGCACCTTGGAAGCCACGGCCAGATGCATCACGCCGCAGTCCGCGGTGATCATCAGATCCATGTTGGCCATCACCGCACCCATGCGGCGGATGTCGGTGGAGTAATAGCCGGTCCACGCGCCTCCGAGCATCGAGTGACCATGCGCGGGAATCAGCTCGAGCAGGTTCGCGTTCGGGTTCATATCCTTGAACGCCGTGATGAACTCGCCCCACCACGTTTCGGAATAACGCTTCGCGCCGGTGGCGTTGGCGAAGATGCCGATGACGGGACGCGAGGCGTGTTGCTGCGACTCCTGCAGCAACTGGTTCACCACGGCGCGGCCCTGCGCGCGCTCCTCGTCGGTGAGGCGGATATCGAGCGAGGGATAGTGGCTGGTGTCGTCCACCACCCCGGAGTAATGCGCGCGCGCCCAGCGCAGCAGGTTGATCGGACGCTGCGCCATATGGTGGCCGGCCGCGGCCGTGGGCACTGGATGCGTCAGCCCCGGCTTCGCCTCATCGCTGAAACCCAGCGTATAGCGCCCGCGCAGGTAGCGCGTCATCGCGCGGCTGAATCCGGAGCTCAGCACGGGATCGATGATCAGGTCGTACTGCGTCTTGCGGATGCCGAGCAGCATCGAGAGAAACGCCACCGGATGCTTGAAGCCGCGCCTGGGCAGGCAATAGACGTTCTTCACGCTGAAGAAGGTGGAGAACACTTCCTCCGCGATGTCGCCTTCCGAAAGGATGTCTATTTCGGCGCCGGCGTACAGGCGCTCCAGTTCCTGGATCAGCGGCGTCAACAGGATGGTGTTGCCCAGCCGATGATTCGGCCGGCAAACCAGGATTCGGTAAATACCCTTGCGTGCCAAGGGAGCCGCACTGACGCTGGATGTGTTCACGCAACACCAAGATCGAAGAAACAAGCCGAGTCATTGCATCCGGCGCAGCGCGTCGAACAACACGCCTGACATCAGTCCTTCCCTGGTACGTGCAGTATTGACGCCCCTGACTTTCGTGAAACTTAGATGGAGGGAGCTACACTATTTTTACAAACGCTCTAACTTGCATGGAGCTGTCTCTCGGCTTTCAACGAGCGCTCGCAAGAACGAACGTCCTTCGCGCAAGACAGCTGACGTTTGGACGGCCAGTTGCGAACGTGCGTCGCGCGCACGTGGCCGCGCCGGTCGCCCTGTCCAGACCGGGCTGGAATTCAAACGATCGTCACACTGGCCGCTTTGCCCCCCTTAGGCGCCCGTTCTGCCCTCCCTTGTGCGGCGCGGTTTCCGTGACAGTGGGCCGTCACGCAGCCAGCCGCTCCTGGGGAGGAAAGCGACCATGCGCAAGACCCTTTTGTTTCTCGCCCTGCCTCTGGCCCTTGCGGCCTGCCACCACGAAGAACCGGCCGCGCAGAGCAGCGCCGACGCCTCGTTCGAAGCCAAGCTGCAGGAGCAGCTGCTGGACGCCAAGCCCGGCAGCGTCATCGACATTCCGGCGGGCCACTACCACTTGACGCGCGGCCTGAGCCTGCGCACCGACGGCGTCACCATCAAGGGCGCCGGCATGGACAAGACCGTGCTGTCGTTCAAGGGCCAGGTGGTGGGCCCCGAAGGCCTGCTGGTGAACGCCAATGACTTCACCATCGAAAACCTTGCGCTGGAAGACACCAAGGGCGATGCGCTGAAGATCAACCAGGGCAGGAACATCACCATCCGCGGCGTGCGCGTGGAATGGACGGGCGGCCCCAAGACCACCAACGGCGCCTACGGCCTGTACCCGGTGAAGACGCAGAACGTGCTGGTGGAGGATTCCGTGGTGATCGGCGCCTCCGATGCCGGCATCTACGTGGGCCAGTCGAACACCATCGTCGTGCGCCGCAACCGCGCGGAATACAACGTGGCAGGCATCGAGATCGAGAACTCGGTGAACGCCGACGTGTACGAGAACACCGCCACCAACAACACCGGCGGCATCCTGGTGTTCAACATGCCCAACCTCTCGCAGGCGGGCCACAGCACGCGCGTGTTCAAGAACAAGGTGTACGCCAACAACACCGACAACTTCGCCGCCAAGGGCGCGGCGGTGGCCAGCGTGCCGCGCGGCGCGGGCGTGGTGGTGAACTCCAACGACAAGGTGGAGATCTTCGACAACGACATCGCCGACAACCAGACGACGAACGTCATCATCTCCAGCTATTTCTCCACCAACTACTACAACACCAAGGGCGTGGCGGCGGACTACAACCCCTACCCCAAGGGCATCTTCATCTACGACAACCGCTTCAAGGGCGGCGGCGACTCGCCGGATGGCCTGAAGCTGAAGACACTCAAGACCGCCGTGTACGGCCTCAACGGCAAGTTCCCGGACATCCTGTGGGACGGCTATGTGGACGAGAAGACCTTGGTCGACGGTTTGCCGCCGGCAGGCGACCGCTTCTGCATCCAGAATGGCGACGTGGGCGTGATCAACGCGGATGGTCCGCACGATTACAAGAACCCGAGCACCGATACCAAGCCGTACCAGTGCACGCTGCCGAAGCTGCCGCCGGTGGTGTTGGATCCGGAGCCGAAGGCTTGAGCGTTTCGGTTGATGCCGCATGGTTCGCCGAAATGTATCCGCGATCCCTCACCGTCATCCCCGCGAAAGCGGGGATCCAGTGCCTTTAAGCCGTGGCGTAGATCGAAAGTCGCTGGATCCCCGCTTTCGCGGGGATGACGGTGAGGAAAGCTTGCATGCCTTCGGTCATCGCGTCTGACTTTGAACAAAAAGTTGGAACACGCTCCAGGATGTCATCGTCAATGAAGTTCCTTTTCCGTTCTCTTCTGCTATCGATGTTGTTGCTCGTGAATGCCTGCCACCACGACCTCGACCCCGTGGCCTTCCACGCGGACGGCCGTCCGCCCAAGCTCAGCGACTGGCACGTGGTGGAAGTCCGCGACGGCAAGCTGGTGCTCAACCAGGGCGTGGTGCCCTACGACCTCAACACGCCGCTGTTCACCGACTACGCGCACAAGCTGCGCACGATCTGGATGCCCAAGGGCGTGTCGGCGAAGTACGACCCGAGCGACACCTTCGACTTCCCGGTCGGCACGGTGATCAGCAAGACCTTCTATTACCCGCGCACAGCGGACGGCAAGTTCAGCGACGTGGCGCGCACCTATGACGCGTCGAAGGACTTTGCCGGCGAAGGGCTCGACCTTGCCCACGTGCATCTGATCGAGACGCGCATCCTGGTGCGTCGCGAATCCGGCTGGGCGGCGATTCCCTATGTGTGGAAGGACGACCAGAGCGATGCCCTGCTCGCCCGCACCGGCGCAGTGATTCCGCTGACGCTGGTGGACGACCAGGCCGCGCGCGAGGACTTCAATTACGTGGTGCCCGACGAAAGCCAGTGCGCGAGTTGTCATGCGCAGGATTGGGTGACGCGCAGGATCCACCCGATCGGGCCGAAGGCGCGGCATCTCAACCGCGACTACCACTACGCCACGGGCGAGGAGAACGAACTGGCACACCTGATGAAGGTGGGCTACCTCACCGGCGCTCCGGCGCCAGCCGAAGCACCCCGCAACGCGAACTGGACCGACGAACACGCGTCGCTCGATGCGCGCGCACGCGCCTACCTCGACATCAATTGCGGGCATTGCCACAACCCCAGGGGCGCGGCCAACACCACTGGCCTGACCCTGGACGTGGGCGTGCCCGAAGACCGCCATCTTGGCATCTGCAAGCCGCCGGTCGCCGCGGGGCGCGGCACGGGCGATCACTTGTTCGATATCGTGCCCGGCGCGCCGGACGACTCCATCCTGCCGTTCCGAATGGGCTCGACCGATCCGGGCACGATGATGCCGGAACTGGGCCGCAGCACGGTGCACCGCGAGGGCGTGGCACTGATCAAGGCATGGATCGCGGCGCAGTCGGGGGGCTGCGTCGCCATCCATTGACGAAGCAGCACGCCGCGCTCTTCGGGGCGCGGCTTTTTCATTCGAGGGGAGAAACTGTCGATGAACATCCGTCCGCGTCCGTTGACCACCTGCCTGCATCGCCTGCTGATCGGCAGCACCCTGGTGCTCGGTGCCCTGCCCGCCGACGGCTGGGCCAGCGACGATGCCACGCCACAGCAAGGCACCGGCAGCCCGCAGCAACAGCAAGGCGGCACGGCCGCGGACCCGGAGAAGGCCAAGCTGCTCGGCAATGTCACCGTGACGGCGCAGAGCCGCACGCAGGAAGTGCAATCGGTGCCGATTCCGCTGCAGATCGTCACCGCCAAGCAGATCGACACGCTGGCCGCGACCGACCTGAGCAAGATGGACATCTTCGTGCCCGGCCTGGTGATCGACGCGAGCCAGCCAACCCAGCCCACCTATGAGCTGCGCGGCATCGCCACCAGCAACTTCGGCATCGGCACCGAATCGGCCGTGGGCGTCTACATCAACGGCGTCTACGCGGCACGCTCCGGCGGCTCCCTGCTCGCCTTCAATGACATCGCGCGCATCGAGGTGCTGAAGGGTCCGCAGGGCACGCTGTTCGGCCGCAACGCGGCGGCGGGCGCGATTTCCATCGTCACCAACGAGCCCACCGACAGGTTCGAAGGCAACGCGCGCGTGCGCTTCGGCAACGACGGCCGCAAGTACGCCGACGCGCTGGTGAACATCCCCATCAACAAGGACATGGCGCTGCGCCTGAGCGTGCTGGACAACCAGAGCGACGGCTGGATCAAGGACGCCGCCACCGGCAAGCGCTACGGCGAGGACAACGAATGGGGCACGCGCGCCGTGTTCCGCTGGAACGTCACCGACAACACCCGCGTGCTGCTGTCGTGGGACCACGAAAAGCTCAACCAGCCACCGGCGCCGGCCACCGGCCTGGTGCCGCTGTCCAACGACTCCAACGAGCGCGCACCCTTTCCGCCGGACCCGAGCACCTATCTCAACCCGCTGCATGCGCCGCTCTACAACGACGCGATCGGCGCGCGCGAGTCGCGGCGTTTCGACGGCGGCACGCTGCAGATCGACCACTCCTTCAGCTGGGGCGAGTTCGTCTCCACCACCGCCTGGCGCGGCTTCGACACCTACAACAAGGGCGACTACGACGGCACCAACCACGTCGTCACCTACCTTTCCACCGCCAACATCGAGCACAACAACAGCTGGTACCAGGAGTTCAAGCTGTCGGGCAACAACGACCTGATGGACTGGGTGGCGGGCGCGAGCTATTACCAGGAGCAGGCGCGCCAGACCAGCGAAACGGACATCAACACCAACAGCCTCGATACGCTCTCCAATAACGTGCTGGGTGCGGGTACGCCGCTCGCCGACATCAGCAACATGCTGGCCGCGGCCGGGCTGCCTTTCACCCTACTGGGCGATCCGTGGACGGAAGCCATCAGCAACGATGGCAACTTCAAGGCGTACGCCGCGTTCGGCGACGTGATCTGGCATGTCAGCGACAAGTTCGACATCACCACCGGCCTGCGCTACACGCGCGATAAAAAGGATTTCAGCTGGTACAACATGCCGCGCAGCGCACCGGCCTTCGATGCCACCGTCGCCGGCTTGTATGGTCTTGGCATCCTGCCGCCTGGCACCTTGGACCCGTTCCAGCAGAACGTGATCTTCACCAGCGCGGTCGGCACGCCGGTGTACGCCAGCAATACGTGGAACAACTGGAGCCCGCGCGTGGTCGCCAGCTACAAGTTCACGCCGGACGTGATGGGCTACGTCTCCGTCACCAAGGGCTACAAGGCGGGCGGCTACAACAGCGTGCAGGTGGGCTCGACGTTCCAGCCGGAGAAGGTGATCAATTACGAGGGCGGCATCAAGAGCCTGTTCCCTGACTACAACCTGCTGCTCAACGCCTCGGTGTACTACTACCGCTACGACAACATGCAGTCGCTGGCGCTGGACCCGAACAGCCCGGCCACCGGCCTGCCGATCTACGTGGTGAACAGCAGCAACCAGGAAGCCAAGGGCCTGGAACTGGAAGCGCAATGGCAGCCCATCGACGGCTTCCGCGCCAGCTTCATGGGCGCGTATATCGACGCCAAGTACCGCAAGGCGACCGCGCCCGACGGCACGGATCTCACCGGACAGCCGACCGGCGCGCCGTACTTCTCCGGTGCGCTCTCGCTGTCCTACACTGTGCACGGTGTCGCCAACGGCGACCTGGAGTTCGACCTGTCGCAAGCCTATCGCGGGGCCACGCGCTGCAATGCCGACTCGCAGTATCAAGGCCAGTGCAACGTGAGCCCGAACTTCAAGATCGGCACCAGCCAGCAGCGCACGGACGCCCGCATCGACTGGCACGCGCCGGGTGATCGCTGGGGCGTGGCGTTGTACGGTACCAATGTCTTCAACAAGCGATACGTGACGGGCGTGAACAACATCAGCGAGTCCGTGTTCGGCACGCCGTTCGCCACCATCAGCCCGCCCCGCATGTGGGGCCTGGAATTGCGCGCGAAGTTCTGACCATGAAAGAGCCCACTCCTTCGCTTCATTCGATTCTCCTGCGCCTGCGCGAAGCCCAGGCGCGTGACCCGATGCCGGCGTGGGATGTGCGTGCGACGCGCCTGCGCACGCTGGAAAAGATGCTCGACGAGCAGCGCGATGCGTTCGCCTCCGCCATCGACGCCGACTTCGGCCACCGGCCGAAAGAAGAGACCGAACTGCTGGAGCTTTACCCTAGTCTCTCCAATCTCCGTCATTCGCTGAAGCACGGGCGGCGCTGGATGCGCCCGCGCGGCGGGCTCGCCAACCTGGTGTTCCTGCCCGCGCGCACCACGCTGATGCCGCAGCCGCGCGGCGTGGTGGGCATCATCGTGCCGTGGAACTACCCCATCTTCCTCGCCGTGGGTCCGCTGATCGACGCGCTCACCGCGGGCAACCGCGTGATGCTGAAGATGAGCGAATACACGCCGCGCTTCTCGGCGCTGTTCGCCGAACAGGTGGCGCGCTATTTCAGCGCGGACGAGGTGGTGGTGATCACCGGCGACGCGGAGGTTGCGCAGGCCTTCTCCGCCTTGCCGTTCGACCACCTGCTGTTCACCGGCTCCACCGCCGTCGGCCATCACGTGATGCGCGCGGCGGCCAGCAACCTGACGCCGGTCACGCTGGAGCTGGGCGGCAAGTCGCCGGCCATCATCGGCCCTGGCGCGCGCTTCGAGCACGCGGTGGAACGCATCGTGTTCGGCAAGCTGGTGAACGCGGGGCAGACCTGCATCGCGCCCGACTACGTGATGGTGCCGCGCGAGCGCGTGGGCGAGTTCACCGCCGCCGTGCGCCGCACCGTGGGCAAGCTCTACCCCAACCTCGGCGCGCAGCAGCAGTACGCCTCCATCGTGTCCGACCGGCAATACGAGCGCCTGAGCACGTTGCGCGACGATGCCGCGAAGGCCGGCGCGCGCATCGAGCCGATGAGCGACGCCCACGACATCCCTGCCAGGCGCCTGTTGGCGCCGGTGATGCTGACCGAGGTGAACGACACCATGGCGGTGATGCAGGACGAGATCTTCGGCCCGCTGCTGCCGGTGCTGCCGTACGATAGCCTCGACGATGCGATCGGCTATGTCGCCGCGCGTCCGCAACCGCTGGCGCTGTACTTGTTCGAGGAAAGCGGCGCGACCATCGACCACGTGCTTGCGCGCACCCATGCCGGCGGCGTCACCGTGAACGACACGCTGTACCACATCGCCCAGCACGGCCTGCCCTTCGGCGGCGTGGGGCCTTCGGGCATCGGCGGCTACCACGGCGAGGCGGGCTTCCGCACGTTCTCGCACATGAAGCCGGTGTTTCACCAGGCGCGGCTCAATGGCGCGGGGATGCTCAATCCGCCGTATGGGGCGCAGTTCAAGCGGATGTTGAAGGTGTTGATGCGGTTGGGGTGATGCGGTTCGGCTGAGTCGCAGGTACTTCACTCACATCCCATCTACACCTGCGTTCCCTCACCGTCATCCCGGCGCAGGCCGGGATCCAGTGACTCTACGGTCGGTTATCGCGATATCGCCACGGCCAAAGACCTAGAGCAAAGGCACTGGATCCCGGCCTGCGCCGGGATGACGGTGAGGGGAGCCGTAGTTCATCGCACCACCTAAGCACCGCGCATAAAAAAAACCTCCCCGCTTTCGCGGGGAGGTTTTTGTCTAGCGGCTCGTTTCGCGGAATCCCGCGATCAGAACTTGTACTGCGCCGACAGGCTCAACAGGTTGCCGTAGTCGTCCGAGCTGCCGGTGATCACGTCGCCGGTGGAGCTGGCCGAGTTGATGCGCGCGCTGTTGACGAAAATGTGCGCGTACGAGGCGTTGATCACGAAGTTGTCGCTGACCTTGTAGCCGGCGCCGAAGGACAGCAGCTGGCGGGTGCCATCGGGCACGCGCGGATCGCGGGTGGCGGTCTGGGTCGGCGTGGTGTCGAGGGCCAGGCCGGCGCGCAGGGTCAGCTTGTCGTTGGCGTAGTACTCGCCGCCGATGGCGATGTACCAGCTGTTCCGCCAGTTGAACACTTCGGACGTGGTGGGCTGCGCCGGGTTGGCGTAGTACACGTTGAGGTTCTTGAAGGAATCCCACTTGGTCCAGGCCACGTCGGCGCCCAGACCGAACTTCTCTTCCTGGTGCCAGTAGCTGGCGGTGGCCACGGCCGGCGTGGTGAACGGCGCGGTGCCTTCGGTGTGGGTGAACGGCACGCCGCCCGCACCGGCCAGCAGCGCGGCCACGGTCGGGTTGCTCAGCAGCGCCTGCACGTTGGACGGCACGGTGAAGTTGGCCGTGCCTTCCAGCCGGTGCGAGATCTTGGAGCGGTAGTCGAGCGCGAACTTGTCGTTCGGCGTGATCCTCCACAGGATGCCGACCTGGTAGCCATAGGCCCAGTCGTCGCCCTTGATGCGGGCGACGCCGTCCGAGCCCGGCGGCACGATGGTGTTCACCTGCTGGCCCAGCACCTGGCCGGTGGCCGGCGGAATCGCGCCAGCTGCCACAGCCTGCTGCACCAGGCCCAGGCCCACGGCGTTGTAGTTGATGGCCGAGGTCAGCTCCGCCGAGGTCTTCTGGGCGATGCCGCTGACGCCGATGGCGAAGTTGTCGCTCACGTCATAGGACACCGACAGCGTGCCGTCGAGCGAGGTGAACTTGGACTTCAAGGCGTTGTAGCGGCCGATCCAGTTGTTGTTGTACTCGGTCTGGAAGCCGAACGGCACGGTGAAGGCCGCGCCCACGTGCCACTTGTCGCCGAGCTGGGTGGCGAAGAAGAAGGCCGGAACCGGCATGGTGGTGCCGGCGTCGCCGCCGCCATTGCCGTTGATCGGGCGGCCCAGCGCGTCGTGCGCGGTGCCGCTGAAGGTGGTGCCGAAGTTGATGGCGGTGACATCCGCCTGGAAGTAGGTGCCCTTCAGGTCGCTCATCGCCGCCGGGTTGTTGGCCACGACCGACACGTCGCCGCCCGCCGTGGCGGAACCGGCGTAGGCGCGGCCCATGGCGGCGGCGCTGTCTTCATGCAGCTGGAACGCGCTGGCGTGGGCGCGCTGCGGCGCAGCAAGCGACCCCAGGATCGCCAGGCTCAGCGCAGCGAGCGTCAGCGGACGGCCCGCACGTGAAAGTTGACGGAATGACATCTGCATCAGCAATGCTCCTGCTTATCGTTGGTCTGGCTTCGGGTAGTAGCGGGGCTGACGTCGTCGCTTGACTTTCATACGCGCGTTTGACACCCCTGGCCGGCACTGTGCCGGCTCACCGCAGGCCTTGCAAGTGCGGTTGCAGCAAAGTTCCCGGGGAATTGGCGGCTCATGTCCGCTGTTCGGTGGCGATTAACGAAGATGCCGTCTTCCGCCATCTCGCAAACGCAAACGTATGGTGCAACGGGGATGCAACAGCGAAAGGGGGACGTGGCCGGACGGGACTGTTACGCTTATAGACCGACCGCGCCTGCGGGTGCGCCCTTCCTCTTCACTGCCGACGGGTGCCGCCATGCACTGTTTTGTCTACGCCAGCCAGCGCAAGCCCGATACCTATCTGTGGCTTGCCCGTCGCGACGACTTCGCATGCATCCCCGAGTCCCTCTCGCTGCTCCTGGGCGACCTGCGCTACGTGCTCGAGGTGGAACTGACCGGCGAGCGCAAGCTGCCCCATGAAGATGCACAGCAGGTACTGCAGCACATGCAGGAACAAGGCTGGCATCTGCAGTTGCCGCCGAACGAGACGTTGGCCACCGCCAACCATCCGGTCTACAAGAGCGCGCCGCGCGATTCGAACAGCGATCGCTGAAGACCACGCAGAAGACCACGCATTTGACACCGTTAACACGGGATTACCGTCTGGCGTTGTCACGATTCCTATACTCCGCGCCCATGGCCTACTCAAAAACGCGTCGCCCGCCTCCATTCCTGCAAGCCCTCGCCTGGTTTATTCCAGGACTGGTTGCCACCGCGATCGCCGCGCTGGGTGCCCACCCGCTTGCGCTGATTCCCCTGCTGGCCGCCAATGCGCTGACCATGGCGGCGGTCTGCCACGCGATCGGCTTCGATCCGGAACCGCGTTTCGGCCGCACCGTGCTGCGTCGTGGCGCCGCCCATCTGGTGATGTTCACCGGCTACGTGGTGCTGGTGTTCCTGCTGGTGGCCTGGCCGATGCTCAAGCTCAACCAGGCGCCCAGCCTGGGCGCCGCGTTGATGCTGGCCGGCGCACTGGTGATCGCGCTGGCCGCGCTGTGGCGCGTGTGGCCGGCCTTTGGCCTGGTGTACGTGTGGGATGACGCCTATCCCGCACAGAGCGACGGCTCGTGGATCTTCACCGCCACCGCGCGCAGCCTCGCCTTTGGCCGCCACCTGTCGCGCGAAGAACGTTTCTTCACCCACTTCCTGCCGGCGGCGCTGTCGCTGCTGGTGCTGGCCTTCGTCGCCATCGCGCTGACGGGCCTGTACGGCGTGCTGCCGTCCGAACTGCGCACGGCGGCCCTGGTGCTCTATGGCGTCGTGCTGATGCCGCTGGGCTGCCTGATCATCGCCAACCGCACCTTGCGCGCGTTGTTGTGCGAGAACCGCCGCCCGCTGCGCCAGCCCGCTGGCGGCGTGGTCGACGCGCCCGCGCCGGCACCCGTGCCGAAGCCCGCGCCGCAACTGAGCGAACAGGAACGCACCGCCGGCACGCCGGAGCAGGCGCAGGCGCTGCTGGCTGCCACGCGCGAGGGCGATATCGAGCGAGCGCTGGCGCTGGTGGAAGCCGGCGCCGATCCCAATACCTCGCCCGCGCAAGGCGACCGCGACCAGCGCCCGGTGCTGATGCTCGCCGCCCTGCTGCCCGACACGCGCCTGCTGCGCGCTCTGATCGCCAAGGGCGCCGACGTGAACCGCACCAGCGGCGGCCTCTCGCCCCTGCTCGCCGCCACCCGCGACAGCTGGCACGGCCGCGCCGAAGCGGTGATGACCCTGCTCGCCAACGGCGCCAGCGCGCTTGCCACCGATGCCGAGGGCAACACGCCGCTGCATGGCGCGGTACTCAGCGGTGAGCCCATCGTGGCGGCGATGCTGCTGGATGCGGGCGCGCCCATCAACGCACTCAACAAGGCCGGCCTGAGCCCGCTGGCCATTGCCTGCCGCGCGGCGAACTGGCCGGTGGCGAAGTTCCTGCTCGAACGCGGCGCCAAGCCCACCCCGGCCGATGGCGAGCCCGCCCTGGTCGCCGCCGCCGGCGTAGCGGACGACGACGCGGAAGGCGTGAAGCTGCTGCTCAAGCACCGCGCCGCCGTCAACGCGGTGGATGCGCGCCACCGCAGCGCATTGATGGCCGCTGCGTCCGAAGGCCACGAACAGATTGCCCGTGCCCTGCGCGCCGCCGGCGCCGACGTGAACCTCACCGACCGCCACGGCAGCACCGCGCTGATGGAAGCCGCGCGCGCCGGCGCTGTCGGCATCGTCAAGCTGCTGGCCGAAGCGCAACCCGATGCCCGCGCCCGCGACAGCCATGGGCGCGACGCGCTCACCCTCGCCTGCCAGTCGCCGCAGGCCCATGCGGAAGTGGTGCGCGCGTTGATCGCCCTGGGCGCCGAGCCCAAGACTCCTGGCAGCAATGGCCGCAGCGCGCTCGACTACGCCGCCGCCGCCGGCCGCTGGGACCTGGTGGCCCTGCTCGATCCGGAAACCCCGCTGCCCGCCAGCTTGAGCATGGATGCCCTGCCCGAAGGCGCGGACACGCCTGCGCATCTGCTCGACGGTCTGCGCTTCGGCCACTGGGCGGTGGTGTCCACCTTCACCCAGCGCGTGCGCGAATGGCCCCAATCGCAGCTGGCCCAGCTGTATCTGGACCTGGCGGGCCCCGGCCAGAGCGCCGCGCGCCGCTGGCTGCTCGATCACGCCCTCGATCCCGAGGCGCGCCTGCAGCCGCAACTGGTGGACGACGCGGAAACCGCGGAAGGCGTGGAACCCTCGCTGCCGCCGCTGGGCCGCCGCCTGTTCGACGCACTGCTGCAGCAGCTGCCCGTGGCCACCGAAGCCGTGGAAGACCTGCTGCACGCCGGCGCCACGCCCGCCGGTGCCGGACTGCTGGCGCAGGCGCTGCTGAAACTGGAAGACAGCGCACAAGGTTCGGCATTGCCGCTCGCCATGCTGGAGCGCGGCGCCGACCCGTTTGGCGCCGACGCGCGCGAACGCACGCCCGTGCACCTCGCGGCCACGTACGGTCATGCGGCCCTGCTGCAGGCCTTGCTGGCGCGCGGCTGCGACCCGAACACGCGCGACGTCAGCGGCCGCACGCCGCTGTTCGCCGCACTGGAACATGGCGAAGGCGCGCTGCCGCTGGTGCGCGCCCTGGTCGCACACGGCGCCGACCCGGAAGCCATCGACGCGAACGGCGAGACGCCGCTCGGCCTCTCGCTGGAACACGAGGCCGTCGAGCGCTGGCTGAACTGGGGCGACTGGACGCGTCCCGCGCGCCCGCTGCGCGCCGACGATCTGCCCGCCGCCGCCAAGGCCGGTGCGCTTGCCGCGGTGGAACGCATGCTCGAACTCGGCTTTGCCGTCGACACGCAGGATCGCCAGGGCGCCACCGCCCTGCTGCATGCCTGCGGCGCCGGCCAGCGCGAGGTCGCCGCGCTGCTGCTGGACAAGGGCGCCGACGCCACGCTCGCCGCCACCAACGGCATGACGCCGCTGGCCGCCGCCGTCAGCGCGCGCCGCGAAAACCTGGTCGCCCTGCTGCTGCAGAACGGCGTGGCCGTCGACCAGCGCCTGCCCGGCGACGCCACCGCGCTGATGATCGCCGCCGCGATGGGCTACCCGGAAATCGCCGAACAACTGCTCGACGGCGGCGCCGACGTGAACGCAGTCGATGCCCGCGGCCACGCCGCGCTGCACGCGGCCGCGCAGTACGGCTTCGCGCACAACGACAGCCTGCGCGCGCGGCGCCTGTTCGATGCGCTGCTCAAGCGCAACGCCGACGTCAGCCTCGCCGACAAGGAAGGCAAGACGCCGCTGCTGCTGCTGCTCGGCGCGCACCTGCGCCCCGGCAGCGAATGCGACCCCACGCACATCGGCGCGCTGGTGCCGGTGCTGCTGGATGCCGGCGCCGTACTCGAACACGCCGACCAGCGCGGCGTCACCGCGCTGCACGCCTGCGCCATGCACGCACTACTCGCACCGGCGCGCGTGCTGCTCGCGCGCGGCGCAGACCGCCAGGCCGAAGACGCCTTCGGCCGCACCGCCGCCGACGTGGCGCGCGCCATCGGCTACATCGACATCGCCCACGAACTGGCCGCGCGAAGCACGGGAGGCATCCCCAGCGTGCGGCAAATGCTGCGGCAACCCGCGCAGCCCTCCGAGTAACGAAAAGCCCGCGCAAAGCGGGCTTTTTCTTTCCGGGCCAACGCCTGACTTGTCCGGGCCGGCCGACGCAACCGACCGCAGAATAAGAACTGTCTTATGTCTCCACCCGCCCGTGGAGAGGACCATTTGCTGCGTAGACGGCAAGGACGTCCGGCAAGCCAGAAGGAAGTGGCCATCACTTTCCTACTTCGCACATAGGTCCGGTCATGAACACCATTTATCGCATTGTGTGGAACGCCGCTTCGCGCCGCTGGGTTGTCGCTTCGGAATTCGCCAAGCGCCGCAAGAAGAACTCGCTGCGCGCGTCGGTCGCCAGCGCACTGCTGTTCGTCGGCGTGGGCCTGGCGCACGCCGGCACGCCCGGCACCATCAATGACAGCGCCGGCAAGACCGTGATCGCCACCTCCACCACCGGCACCGAATGCACCGCCGCCAACGCGCCGACGGCCGATACCGGCACCTCCGGCAGCGCCATCGCCGAGGGCTGCGGCGCCAAGGCCAATGCATCCAATGCCATCGCCATCGGTGAAGCGGCCCAGGTGACGGGCAGCAATGGCGTGGCCCTGGGAGCGGGTGCCAACGTCAGCGGCGCCAATGCGCTGGCCATCGGCCTCAACGCCACCGCCAGCCAGACCGATACCGTTGCCCTGGGCGACAGCGCGCAGGCACTGGCTGCCGGTGCCATCACCATCGGCGCCAACAGCCACACCTTTGTAAACAACACCCAAAATGGTGCGGGCTCCGTGGTCATTGGCCAGAACTCGGCAGCAGCCGAAGTGAATTCCGTGGTGCTGGGTTCGGGCGCCAAGACCGGCGCCAACGGCAACCTCTTCAACAACTCGGCCAACAGCATTGCCATCGGCAATGGTGCGGCCACGGGCTATGGTCACGGCATCGCCATCGGCGCCAATGCGCAGGCCACTCCCTCATCCGATGGTTCCAGCGGTTTTGGCTACACCATGGCGATCGGCGAAAACTCGATCGTCAGCAACACCCACTCCATGGCGATCGGCACGAGTGCCAACGCCAGCGGCTCCATGGGTACCGCGATCGGCGAGAACGCCACCGTCTCCGGCGGCAATTCGACCGCCGTTGGCGGCAACAGCAAGGCGACGGCGGCCAGCGCCGCCGCCTTCGGCATTGGCGCCAACGCGGCCGGCCAGGGTTCCGTGGCCATGGGCAGCTCCTCGGCAACGACCAACGCCTGGAGCGTGGCCATCGGCAATGCCACGCAAGCCAAGAGCGTCGGCGACGTGGCGATGGGCGCATCGGCGGTGGCCGACAATGGCGGCGGCGCATCCGGCAGCAGCTACGCGACTGCCGTGGGCACCAACGCCCAGGCGACGGCCGCCAATGCCTCGGCCTTCGGCAACGGCGCCAAGGCCACCGCGCAGAACTCGGTGGCGCTGGGCGCTCTCTCGACCACCACCGCCGACCTGACCAAGGCGGGTTACAACCCGGGCTCCAGCGCCTTGTCCGGCACCGCCTCCACCGCCAACGGCGAAGTGTCCCTGGGCTCCAGCGGCAAGGAGCGCCGCATGACCAACCTGGCCGCCGGCTCGGCCGCCACGGATGCCGTCAACGTCAGCCAGCTGCAGTCGGAAGACGCCAAGGTCAACCAGCAAGGCGCCTCCGCCGCCAGCGCCCTGGGCGCCGGCGCCAGCTACAACAGCACCACCGGCGCCATCAGCGCCCCGGCCTACCAGGTCCACAACGTCGACGGCAGCACGGCAACCGTCAACAACGTGGGCGATGCACTGACCCAGATCGACGGCCGCACGGTTCAGAACACCACCAACATCGCCAACAACACGTCGTCGATCAACAGCCTCAATACCCGCGTCACCAACAACGAGAGCAGCATCTCCACGCTCAACACCAACGTGACCAACCTTACTGGCCGCGTGACCAACGTGGAAGGCAACGTCACCAACCTCACTAACCAGATCAACAACGGCAGCATCGGCCTGGTGCAGCAGGATGCGGCGTCCGGCGTCGTCACCGTAGCCAAGTCCTCGGGCGGCACGCTGGTCGATATGACGGGTACGGCCGGCGCCCGCAAGGTGACGGGTGTGGCTGGGGGTGATGTGAGCGCGTCCAGCAAGGACGCCGTCAACGGCAGTCAGTTGTTCGCGACCAACCAGCAGGTGCCGCAGAACACCGCCAACATCGCCAACAACACCTCGTCCATCAACAGCCTGGATTCCCGCGTCACCAACAACGAAAACAGTATCTCCACGATCAACACCAACGTCAGCAATCTCGACAACCGCGTGACCAACGTCGAAGGCAGCGTCAGCAACATCAGCAATCAGATCAACAACGGCAGCATCGGCCTGGTGCAGCAGGATGCGGCATCCGGCGTCGTCACCGTCGCCAAGTCTTCGGGCGGCACGGTGGTCGATATGACCGGCACGGCCGGCGCCCGCAAGCTGACAGGCGTGGCCGAGGGTGATGTAAGCGCCGCCAGCAAGGATGCCGTCAACGGTAGCCAGCTGTTCGCGACCAATCAGCAGGTGGCGCAGAACTCGGCCGACATCGCCAGCAACACCTCGTCCATCAACAGTCTGGATTCCCGCGTCACCAACAACGAGAACAACATTTCCAATCTCGACAACCGCGTGACCAACGTCGAAGGCAGCGTCAGCAACATCAGCAACCAGATCAACAACGGCAGCATCGGCCTGGTGCAGCAGGATGCGGCGTCCGGCGTCGTCACCGTGGCCAAGTCCTCGGGCGGCACGGTGGTCGATATGACCGGCACGGCCGGCGCCCGCAAGCTGACAGGCTTGGCCGAGGGTGATGTGAGCGTGTCCAGCAAGGACGCCGTCAACGGCAGCCAGCTGTTCGCGACCAACCAGCGGGTAGCGCAGAACTCGGCCGACATCGCCAACAACACCTCGTCCATCAACAGCCTGGATTCCCGCGTCACCAACAACGAAAACAGTATCTCCACGATCAACACCAACGTCAGCAATCTCGACAACCGCGTGACCAACGTCGAAGGCAG
>Ga0268248_100176_pt1 | contig 35898 bp, 45 predicted proteins | sample AgamicAtAme_FD_200856 | JGI IMG/M metagenome (GOLD analysis project Ga0268248, IMG submission 200856) | Agave microbial communities from Guanajuato, Mexico - At.Am.e (v2) (version 2) | ecosystem: Host-associated > Plants > Phyllosphere > Phylloplane/Leaf | place: Guanajuato, Mexico | collected... | reverse complement strand
TGGTTCACCCCAGCCCCGAACCACGTTCCCCCATAACCATCACTTATCCCTCAAGTAACCCCCACTCCCATCCAAGCGCGATCGCGAGCACGCCCGACACGGTGCCCGAGGTGAAGGCGCACGTGCTGGCTGCCAAAGCGCTGATCGCCGCCGGCATCCCGGCCGCCCGGATGGACCTGTCCCATCCCGACCTGCTCGAGCTGTCGGCGCTGCACCCGGTCGAGGTCTTCGCCAAGGCCGGCGCGCTGGCGGTGCACCGGAAGAAGCCGCACCTGGCCTACGCCCTGAGCATCGTTCGCAACGGCGCCGATGACGCCCAGCGTGAAGCCCCCGGCACGACCAACACAGCCATCCCTCCCGTCAATGCCTCCTTCAAGGACCAGGACTATGTCGGAACTCCAGTCGAACACCTTCCCGCCGAATTCCGAGAAGCCGCTGCCGGCGTCGGGTGAGCAGTTCGTGATGCGCGAGTGCGAGCACCACGGCCCGTACCAGTCGCGCCTGATCGATGCCCCGTTCGACATGGGCAAGATCGAAACGGGCTGCCAGCTGTGCATCCGCGAATCGCACGCCAAGTCCGAGCAGTTCCGGGAGCGCTCACAGCATCGCCTGCGCAGCGAGAAGCTGAAGGGTCTGATCACCGCGGCGGCCATCCCGGCGAAGTACGCGGACGCCTCGATCGACGCCTATCGAACCGAATTCCAGGGCGAGCATTACGCCAGGCGCATCTGCGAAACCTACCTGAAGACCTGGGCGACCCAGCGCATGAAAGGGGGCTCGCTCGTGTTCTGCGGCAAGCCCGGCACCGGCAAGACGCACCTGGCGTGCGCCATCGGCAACGACGTGATGGCCAGCCACGGCGGTACGGTCGTGTACGGCACCGTGCCGCAGATCGTCGGGCTGGTGCGTGAATCGTTCCGCGACGGCTCGGCCAAGAGCGAGCGCCAGGTCATCAAGGACCTGCTCGACCCCGATCTGCTGATCCTGGACGAGATCGGCGCGCAGAGCGGTTCGGACTACGAGCTGCGCACGCTGTTCGAAATCATCAACGGCCGCTACCAGGCCGGGCGCCCGATGCTGCTGGTGTCGAACCTGACGCCGGAGCAGATGGAGAAGACCCTGGGCGAGCGCGTCATGGACCGCTTCCGCGAGTGCGCCATCATCGTGCCGTTCAACTGGGCGAGCTTCCGCGGCCGGCGGCAGGGGGAGCTGTGCTGAGCACCGGTGAGCGGATCCTCCAGGCGCTGGAGCTGGGCGCCGCGACGATCGAGCAGCTGGCCACCATGTTGGCGGTCAGCTACTTCACCGTCTATTCGGCCATGACCAAGCTGGAGAGGGATGGGGCCGTATGCGTGACCAAGCTCGCGTCGCCGCGCCGCAGTGGTCGCAAGCAGAATCTCTATTCGCTCGGCACCGGCGAGCTGGTGTCGCTCGGCCCGGTGACCGACGCCAAGATGCCCGTGATGGCGCGCCTGCTCGGCGACGTCCTGGTTGAGCATGGGGAGGTGGCGCTCTTCATCAATGTGGACCTGACTGCCTCTATCGCCATGCAGACCGATAGCGGCTACGACCGCTCGTTGAAGGTCCATGGGCCGAGCCTGGTTGGTGTGTACCGCACCGGTCGCCTCAAGACCTTCGAACCGCGCCACGTGCTGGAAGACATCGGCGAGCGACTGGCAGAGCTGAAGCGCAGGGGTGCCCATGCGCCATAAGCGATTCCATTCAGATCGGACGAGCGCCAAGCCATACGGCCGCTACTCGTCGTTCTGCAGCAAGCACAACCGCTCGTTCCCGACCTGCGACTTCTGCCGCGAGTGCGAACGGGAGAAGTACCTGGCCGAGCAGGATAAGCCGGCGCCGGCCGCCTCGGAGCCATCCGCGGCGGAGAAGGCCCGCATGGAGCGCATCCGCGCGCTGGCTGACGCCATGGCTGGAGGTCCGAAGAATGGGTAACGGCCTGCGCTTCACCAGCGAAGCGGCGCTCCCTTCCCGCATGCGCGACCTGCTGGCCGCCCAGCGCGAGCGCGACGGTACCGCGCCCATCGTGATCGTCATCGAGGCGCGCACGCCCACCATGAACGTGTGGCAGCGCCTGCACTGGTCGCAGCGCCAGAAGCTCGGCCGGGAATTCGCCACCCTGATCGCGCTGGCATGCCAGCGCCGGCCAGCCACGCCGCTGGCCAAGTGCACCATCACCATCGAGCGCTACAGCCCCAAGAACCCCGACCGCGACGGCCGCTACGGCGGTGTGAAACCGGTGCTGGACGCGCTGCAGCCGCTCAGCAAGCGCCATCCCTATGGCCTCGGTTTCATCGAGGACGACAACGACGACTGCGTGACCGACCTGAAGGTGCTCCACGTGAAGAGCAGCCTGAAGCGGACGCGCATCACCATTACGCCAGTGCTCACATGAAGCAGACGCCTCTCAAGCGAAAGACACCGCTGCGCCATAGCAGCCCAAAGAAGGCCGTGACCATCAAGGCCAGCGTGCGCCGCCTCAAGCAGGGGCGCAGTACCGGTAGGCCTACCGCCGAGCAGGAGCGCCGGTTCGAACACATCAAGGCCATCGGTTGTATTGCCTGCCTCATGGATGGCATTCGGATTGTGCTGCCGACTGAAGTCCATCACCTCAACCAAGGCGGTTTTCATGGCGGAAAGCGCCGCGGCCATGACTTCACGATTGGCCTCTGCGGCTGGCACCACCAGGGTCATCCGCCATTCGCTGGAACGATTCAGCAGGCCGAGAAGTTCTTCGGGCCGAGCTACAAGCTGCAAAAGATGGCGTTTCGGGGGAAGTACGGCTCCGACGACGCGCTGCTGACCCTTCAGAACCAACTTATTGCCATTCGGGAGCTTGCATGCACATCAAACTAGGCGAAGAGACGAAGGCCTGGGCGCTGGTCGACCGCGATGGTCATGTGGCGCTGTCGGAGATTTGCCCAAGCTATGCGTCGGCCAAATCGCTGCGGGAGGCTGACCAGCTCCATCAGGCGCACCGTGGGCCGCTGGATCTGATCCCGGTGGCTATTCGCGTGGCGGACCGAGTTTTGGGAGAGGTCGATGGCAGCCAGCGCTGAGGCGGTTTGCGCGATCAACGAAACGGTACGGGGGAATGGCATGCGCAGGGCATCGACGCTTGAAGACCGCCTGGTCGAGTGGGGCAAAGAATATGGTGGCGGCCGGTATGGCGACATCGGCGGGAGCGGCTCGCCCCTGGCGTCGATGATGAAATGGCACGGTCGCGCACCGACGGGCCTGGGCCACGTGCCAGTCTGGACCGCTGCAGACGACGTCCAGGAGGCCGTGATGGCGCTGGCCAAGCAAGAACAGGGCTGGCTGCCAGCGCAGATCCTTCGCTGCGAATACCTGACGCCAGGCCAGCCAATGGAGTCCAAGCTCCAGAAACTGCGCCGCATCGGTGATAACGTTGGCCGCGTCAGGTACTACCAGCACCTGCGCACTGCGCGGATCCACGTCGCTGGCTGGCTCCGCATCCCGTTCTCGCCCGAGCTTGACCCCATCGAAATGGAATCGGAAGCATGAGCAATTCAGGGTGGCAGCCTATTGAAACCGCGCCGCGCGACGGTACCGAGATCATTGTTGGCTTCGACTGCGCAACCCAGTGGATCGTCCATATGGCCTTCTACCGGAGCGAGAGCGAGATCCGGGAAATGGAAGGAATTGGCGACTGGTCCATGGAAGACGTTGGCTGGTGGAGCTATACCCTGACGTCCGTGGGTCAGGAGCGACTTGATGGGTATCGCACACCGACGCATTGGATACCTTTGCCAAAAGTTCCTATTGTGTAATTACAAAACGCCTGAAAAACTGGCAGCGTAGAAGTTCGACCCCAAGCCAAAGCCTCGCCCTAATCGGCGGGGCTTTTTCGTTTTCGGTGGACCATGACTCCGACCTCCTTCATTGCTGCGATCAGCCCCGCGGCACGTAACGCTGCAGCTCGCTTCAAGGTTCCGGCGAGCGTTACCGTCGCCCAGGCCGCACTGGAGTCGGGCTGGGGTGCACATGCGCCTGGTCACAACCTGTTCGGCATCAAGGCTGATTCCGCGTGGAAGGGTGAAACCACCATCCAGGCCACGCACGAGTGGAACGGTCATCAGATGGTCGAGATCCAGGCCGCGTTTCGCGCCTATCCAGACTGGCAGGGAAGCATAGACGACCATGCTCTGTTCCTTGCGTCGAACCCGCGATACATGAGCGCATTCGCGTTCGCGGATGGCGCCAAGTTCGCGCTGGCAATCGCCAAAGCTGGCTACGCCACCGACCCGCAATACGCAGCGAAGCTGCAAAGCATCATGGCCGCCCACGGCCTCTATGCGCTGGACGAGCCAGCGCCAAGTGCCCAGGAGCGCGGTTGATGGATTTGCAGTCAGGGGGACTTGTCGGCGTCGCGCTGACGCTGGCCGCATGGCTTTATCGCCAGAGCCAGCGCTTGACGGCTGCCGAGGTACGAATTGAAGGGCAGCAGCGCGCTTTCGAGTCCCATCAGAAACAGGTGCTCGATTCGCTTCAGCGGATCGAGGACAAGATCGATCGCAAGGTCGACAAGAGGTTCGAACGGTGAAGCAGGTGACCATCGATCTGTTCAGCGCCATCCTGTCGAAGCTGACCGAGCGTACCTCGGTGGCTTCGTACCTCGTGTTGGTGCTGGCTGCGTTCGGCATCCGCGATCAGGTTGTTTCGCTGCAGATCGCGGGTCTCATCGCTGGCATTGCCGGCGTCGTGCTTTTCGTCATCAAGGACGCGACCGTTCAGCGGTTGCTGGTCCAGTCCAAACCCGCGCCTGTCGCGGAACAACCCGAGGTCAAACCCATGTCTCTGCTCAGCACCATCGCTGGCGACCTGTCGAAGGTATCGCCGGTTGTCTCCGCCGTGGTCAACGGCATCACCCTGGTGGAAGCCATTGCGCCGTCGCTGCCGGGTGCACAGAAGCTGCAATCCGTCATCGCGAACGTCAACGCAGCGGTGGGCCAGGTTGACGGCATCACCCAGGTCATCGAGGGCGTGCTCGCACAGCTCAAGTCGATCGGCGTTGTCAGTTCCAGCAGCAACCAGGTTGCCCAGCCGCAGCCGACAACGACTGTCGGACAGTAGTTCATGCCTCGCTCGCCGCGCACCCATCAGCCGTTCGATGCGCGGAAGCGTGTGTATCAACCCGTTGAACCGGAACGACGTCCATCTGCGAATGAACGTGGCTACGACTCACGGTGGCGGCGTGCACGTGATGGATGGCTCGCGCGGCATCCGCTCTGCGTGCGGTGTGAAGCGCATGACCGCGTCACACCTGCAACCGTTGTCGACCACATCAAGCCTCACCGCCTCAGCGCTGCGCTGGCAAGTGGTGATGCTGACCGCATTCACCGCGCGCGAGCGCTCTTCTGGGATTCGACCAACTGGCAGTCGCTCTGCAAGACGTGTCACGACTCTGCGAAGCAGGCCGAAGAGCGAGCAGCCGACCGGCAGGGCCGGGCGCGGCATGCGGCAATGCAGCAGGATGGCGAGGCGTATAGGGGGTAGGGGGGCAAATCCCTGACCTTGAGTGCCTCGCGACCGCTCGCCGCACCTGTTTTTTTGCACCGTCAATTCAGAAAAACGGTTTTTTGACCACATGGCGCGACCCCGCAAACCCCACAACCTGAAGGTGGTGGACGGGACGGTGCGCCCGGACCGCATCGAGCCATCGGGCATCGACTTGCCGCTGATCGAGCTGGCGCCGCTTCCGCCCGAATGGCTGCCCAACGCGCATGCGGTGCGCGAGTGGGAACGCCTGTCGACCATCTTGGCAGCCAACAAATTGCTGACCGAAGCCAGTCTCGGTCCGCTGGGTGTCCTGTGCGCGCTTCACGGGCAAATCGTCCAGCAGTACGCCGCGGGCATCGCTCCGACCGGCCACATGCTGGCGCAGTACCGGAACCTGGTGAATGACTTCGGCATGACCCCGGTGGCGCAAGGCAAGGTGAAACCGAGTGGCGAAACGAAAAAAGGCAACGCCTTCGCCTCCAACGGCAAGCGCCAAACCGGGTGATTACGTCGCCATAGCCATCGCGTATGCGAAAGAGGCTGTGGGGGACAAGAAGGGCAAGCGGTTTTGTAAGTGGATCCGCCTAGCTGCAAAGCGGTTCCTGTCGGATCTGGAGAGGGCGAAGAAACGGAAGCCTCCGTTCACCTTCTCCGAATGGCACGCCTGCGACCCGTGCGACTTCATCGAGAAGCTGCCGCACGTCGAAGGCAAATGGGATACCCCGACGATTCACCTGGAGCCATTCCAGGTGTTTTTTATTGTGCAGCTGTTCGGGTTTCGCAACTCGGACGGTACGCGTCGCTATTCGTCGGCCCTGCTGGCGGTGGCGCGCAAGAACGCGAAGTCCACGCTGGCGTCAGGCATCTTGCTGTACTGCCAGTGCTGCGAGGACGAGCCGGGGCCGCAGGTGATCTCAGCGGCCACCACCGGCGACCAGGCGCGCATCATCTTCAACGTTGCGAAGAAGATGGTTGAGAAGACGCCGGACCTGCAGGAGGCCTTTTCGGTCAAGGCATTCGCCAACGCGATCGCCTCATATGAAAACGGAGGCACGTTTAAACCGATCAACGCCAAGGCCAGCACGCAGGACGGTCTGAACCCATCCGCGACAGGCCTTGACGAGGTGCACGCGCACAAAACGAGCGAACTGCTTGACGTGCTGCAATCGGCCGCCGGCGCTCGGCGCAACCCTCTATGGCTCTACACGACCACCGAGGGCTACGAGACGCCGGGCCCGTGGCCGGAAATGCGCCGGTTCGCCCAGCAGGTGCTCGAGGGTGCGGTCGAAGCGGACCACTTCCTGGCGCTGATTTATGCGCTGGACGACGGCGATGACGACTTCGACCAGTCGGCCTACATCAAGGCCAATCCGCTGCTGGATGTCAGCGAGATCCTGCAGAGGGAGCTGAAGAAGGCGGCGATCGAGGCCAAGGCGATGCCCGGCCGCCTCGCCGAGTTCCGCATCAAGCGGCTGAACCGCCAGTCGGCCTCGGCCAGTGGCTGGATCGACTTGCCGCGATGGAAGAAAGGCGCCGGCGAAGTCGATCTTGGTGCGCTCGAGGGAAAGAAGTGCTGGGCGGCGCTCGACTTGGCCAGCACCACCGACTTGGCGTCATGGCGGCTCATCTGGGAGGTGGACGACCAGGTCTTCACGTGGGGCCGGCGCTGGGTGCCGGAGGCGGCGGTGGAGCGGCGCGCCATGCGCGGAACTGTTCCCTACGAGGCCTGGCGTGGCGCGGGGCTCATCGAAGCCACGCCGGGCGACGTGATCGACTACGAGGTGATCGAGCAGGTGATCCGCGAGGACGTGGCGCGGTTCAACCCTGAGCTGATCGCCTTCGACCGATGGAACGCCACGGACTTGGTGAATCGGCTGACCAAGGACGATTTCCCGATGATCGAGTTCGTGCAGGGGCCGAAATCGTTCCACCCGGCCATGCAGGAGCTGGAAAGGCTGTACCGGTCGAAGAAGCTGATCCATGGCGGCGACCCGGTGCTCCAGTGGTGCGCGGCCAACCTGGTCGTGCGCTACGACGCAAACATGAACATGGCGCCCGACAAGAAGCGGTCGCCCGAAAAGATCGACGACATGGTGGCCCTCCTGATGGCCATCGGCGTGTCGAAGGGGCCGGTGGACGAGCTGCCGGTCATTGGTTCCGACTACCAGATGCTCACCGTATGAACGCACTCGTTTTCAACACCTGCCTGCTGCTGGGCTGGCTGATGGTGCTCGTCGGCGCGTGCATGGCGTGCCTCTGGGCGGGTCTCGTGGCCGGCGGCGCGCTTCTTCTGGCGATGACGCTCTATTGGGCACGTCTCGCCGGCGTCTACTCGGCCAAGCCGCGGAGTGAGACCTGATGTTCCTGTCGAAGTACCGCGCCGACAGCTCGGACGATCGCTCCCCATGGGGTGATTTTTGGTTCGAGCCAGTTGGGCGCCGGACCGGGTCTGGCATCGCGGTGACCAATGATGGCGCGCTGCAGCTGGCCGCCGTGCTGGCGTGCGTGCGCGTGCTTGCCGAGTCCTTCGCGGTGCTGCCGCTGAAGGTCTACCAGAAGAAGAAGGGCGGCGCGCGGAAGCTGCTGGACAGCCACTGGCTCTACGACCTGATCGCGCGTCGCCCCAACCCATGGCAGACGCCGTTCGAGTGGCGCGAAATGATGATGGGCCACCTCGCGCTGCGGGGGAATGCCTACAACGAGATCGTCACCAACCGGCAGGGGAAGATCATCCAGCTGACGCCGCTCCACCCTGACCGCGTCAAGGTGGAGTTGATCCAGGGAAACACGGATTTCGACTATCGGTACCGGTACACCGACCGCTCCGGCACCGAACACGTGCTGACGCGCGGCGAGGTGTGGCACATCCGCGGCCTTTCCAGTGACGGGATCATGGGCCTTAGCCCGATCGCGCTTGCGCGGGAGACCATCGGCCTCGGCCTGGCGGCCCAGGCCTACGGCGCGCGCTTCTTCCAGAACGACGCCAAACCCGGCGGCGGCTGGATCGAATACCCGGGCACGTTCAAGGACAAGCAGGCGCGCGAAACCTTCCGCGAGTCGTACCAGGAGGCGCAGAGCGGCCTCAACCGCGGCAAGATCGCCGTCCTGGAATACGGCATGAAGTTCCACGAACTGGGGCTCAAGAACAATGACGCCCAGTTCCTCGAATCGAGGCAGTTCCAGGTGGGCGAGATTGCGCGCATCTTCCGCGTGCCACCGCACCTGATCGGCGATCTGAGCAAGGCCACCTTCTCGAACATCGAGCAGCAGTCGCTCGACTTCGTCATGCACACCATGACGCCGTGGGCTGAGCGCTGGGAATCGTCCATCGAGTTCAACTTCATCGGTGACGATGAGAGCGACATTGACCCCGAGTTCGATTTCAAGGCGCTGCTGCGCGGTGACCAGACCGCGCGCGGCAACTATTACCACTTCGGCATCACCGACGGCTGGCTGGTGCGCAACGAGGCGCGCGCGTTCGAAGGTCTCGAACCCATCGACGGGCTCGACGAGCCGCTGCGACCGCTCAACATGGTGGAAGAGTCCGAAGCGGAGCAGCAGGGCGCGGGAAGTGCGCCTGCCAAGCCGAATCAGCTGCCCGGCAGCGACGACACCAACCCGGATGCGCCGGACGATCAGGGTAATGACGCGCGAATGATCGCGCTTGCCCAGGCGGCGGCAGCGCGCGTCGCACGGAAGGAAGTGCAGATGGCGAAGCTTGCCTGGCGAGACGGCCAAGAGGCCGTTGTTGCCGCGTATGCAAAGCACGCTGTGTTCGTTGCCGGTGCGCTCGGTGTAGGCCGGGAGGTGGCTGTCGCCTACTGCGCGCAGCAGCAGGCCGACCTCGCGGCGGATACCGCCCTCGATGACTTCGAGAATTTGGCGCTTTGCCGCCTGGAACGACTTGCCCTGAAGGGGACGCTATGAAGCACGAACGATTTATCTCCTGGTGCCTGTCCACCCCGTGGGCACTGATGCCCGAGCGCATGGCCGCGTATGCCGTGGTGCTGGCCAACGCCGCCGCCGGCAACGCCGCGGAACCGCAGGCGGCGCGCCCGGCGCGCACTGGTGGCGCGCGCAGTGGCGCCATCGCTGTCATTCCGGTCTACGGACCCATCTTCGAGCGCTCCAGCCAGATCGGCATGTGCGAGGAAGGGACGAGCGCCCAGGCCATCCACAACGCCTTGGCCGATGCCAATGCTGACGACAGCGTGTCGCAGATCCTCATGGATTTCTCGACGCCCGGCGGCTCGGTCTACGGCGTGCAGGAGGTGAGTGCGGAGATTGCGCGCTCCAAGAAGCCCGTCATCGGCATCGCCAACAGCTTGGCGGCCTCGGCCGGCTACTGGATGTTGTCTCAGTGCTCGGAGGCCTATATCACGCCCGGCGGCGAGGTCGGCTCCATCGGTGTGTGGACCGCGCACCAGGACGTCAGCAAGGCGCTGGAAGATGCTGGCATCAAGATCACCCTGATCTCCGCTGGCGAGTTCAAGGTAGAGGGCAACCCCTATGCGCCACTTGGCGAGCAGGCCCAGGCCTTCATGCAGTCCCGCATCGACGACTACTACGGTGCCTTCACCCGCGCCGTGGCGCGCGGCCGCAAGGTCTCCGTGGACCAGGTGCGCAGCGATATGGGCAAGGGCCGCGTCTTCGGCGCCGACCAGGCCAAGGCCTCGGGCATGGTGGATGGCATCGCCACGTTCGACCAGGTCGTGGCCAACATGCAGAAGAGCATCAAAGCGTCGACGCCGCGCGCGAGCCGTCTGGCCAGCGCGCAGCGCGACATCGCAATCATGGGCTGAGTGACAGCCCAACCCCGGCGCGTCCATCGACGCGACGGATGCAACCCATAGGTTGCGCCGGCACAACCAACCAGCCGCCCATGAGGCGGCTTTTTCATACCCAGTCTTTGGAGCTACCCATGAGTAAGAAACTCCGCGAGCTGCAGGCTCGCAAGGCCAAGCACGTCGCGGCCATGCGTGCGATTACCGACAAGGCTGCCACCGAGGCACGTGACCTGACCGACGACGAGGCCTCTGCGTTCGACACCGAGAAGGCCGCTCTGGCCAGCGTCAATCGCGCGATTGAGCGCGAAGAGGAACTGATCGAGGCCGAGCGCTCGGCCGGTGTTAGCTTCGAAAGCAACGCGCCGATGTCGGCGCTTACCGACCGCCGTGAGGCGGATCCACGCCGTGGCTTTGCCAGCTTCGGCGAGTTTGCCCAGTCGGTGCGGGCGGGCAGCCTGCGCAACGGCGCCCTGGATGAGCGCCTGACCATCAGCGCAGCCGCGCCCGGGGCAGGCAGCTATGCCAACGAGGCCAGCGGTCAGGACGGCGGTTTCCTCATTCCGCCGGAGTTCGCGGCCGAGATCTTTTCGCTGTCGCTGGAGGAAGACGCGCTCCTGCCGATGACGGATGGCATCGACGTCAGCCGCAACGGCATGACTTTCCCCAAAGATGAAACCACGCCGTGGGGCACCGACGGTGTGCGCGCGTTCTGGCAGTCGGAGGCCTCTACCGCCAACGCAACCAAGCCGAAGCTCGGCGCGGCTCAGCTGCGTCTGCACAAGCTGATGGCGCTGACGCCGGTGACGGATGAACTGCTCGAGGATGGCGTTGCGCTGGCTTCGTATCTGCCCGGCCTCGTTGGCCGCTCGATCCGCTGGAAGACGGACGAAGCCATCCTCTTTGGCGACGGCGCTGGCAAGCCGCTGGGTGCGTTCCAGGGCGGTGCGGCGGTCGTGGTGGCGAAGGACAACGGTCAGGCTACGAAGACCATTTCCCTCGGCAACATCAGCAACATGGTGGCGCGCCTGCCCCCCGGCAGCTTCCCGCGTGCACGCTGGCTGATCACGCCCGACGCACTCCCGTCGCTGTTCGGCCTGACCCTTGGCAACTATCCGATTTACCTGCCGATCTCGGAAGGCGCGAAGGGATCGCCGTACGGCACGCTGATGGGCCGTCCGATCTTCGTCTCCCAGCACGCATCGGCTTTCAGCTCGCAGGGTGACCTGTCGCTGATCGACCTGCAGTACTACCGCTCGATCACGAAGTCCGGGGGCATCCAGACGGCGACGTCGATGCATCTGTACTTCGATGCGGATGCGACCGCTTTCCGTGCGACGTTCCGCGTCGACGGCCAGCCGAAGATCGTTCAGCCGATCCAGCAGGCGAAGGGCGCCAACACCCTGTCACCGTTCATCCAGCTCGGCGCGCGCTGATTTCGGTAGCCGGCCTCATGGCGAGGCCGGCTCCCTGACCAGTTCCTCCTTACCCCTTTCCTACGAAGGTAACCACCATGTACGGAATGAACATCAAGGCCTCCGAACAAACGGGCGTCCTTGGCGCAATCAACCCCTCCAGCCAGGCGGTTGGCACGCTGACCACGGGATGGATCAGCGCCGCCAACTATCAGAAATTCCTCGCCATCGTCCAGACGGGCGTGCTCGGCGCAGCGGCCACCGTCGACTGCAACATCCAGCAGGCGCTCGACGGCGCCGGCACGGGTGCCAAGGCGATCGCTGGCGCGGCGATCGCTCAGCTGTCCGGCGCCGGCGGCGCGAACGTGCAGGCTGAAATCAATCTCGACGCCCAGCAGTTGGACGTCGAAGGCGGTTTCGGCTTCATCAACGTCAGCGTCATCGTCGGCGCCGCGGCCAGCCAGACGTCCGCGCTTCTGCTCGGCTTCGCACCGCGCTTTGCACCGGTGACCAACGCGGCCACGGTTGCCCAGGTCGTCGGCTGATCCACTGACTGAAAAGGAGAGGGGCCCATGACGGGCCCCTTTTTCTATGGCCCTCCAGCTCATCACGCCACCGACCGCTGAACCCATCGACCTTGCCGAGGCGAAGGCGCACTCGCGCGTCGATATCCCTGACGATGACATGCTCATCGGTGCGCTGATTTCGGCTGCGCGCGACTTCGCGGAGAACCTGACCGGCAAGCAGCTGGTAACCGCGCGCTGGAAGCTCGTGCTGGATTGCTTCCCGGGTGGAGAGCGACCGGAGGCGCCGTACCGGCAGGCCTTTTCGCTGCCCGGTAATGCCATCCTCCTGAGCAAGTTCCCGGTCATCCAGGTGGTGTCGATCCAGTACCTGGATCTGCAGGGCACCATCCAGACCGTCGACCCCACGACCTACGTCGTCGATTATTCCACCGAGCCCGTGCGCATCACGCCCGTGTTCGGCCAGATCTGGCCCATTCCCGTGCCGCAGATCGGCTCGGTGTGGGTGACCTTCGATGCCGGCTACGCCGCGCCGTTGAGCGCGAACGGCAACGACATCACCGTGCAGGGCTGGGCGCCGCTCGCCGTCGGCAGTGTTGTCCGGCTGTCGAACAGCGGCGGTGCGCTGCCCAAGCCGCTGCAGCCGAAGACCGACTATTTCGTGCAGAGTGTGGTGTCGCCCGGCATCTATACGCTGGCGGCGACCCCGGGTGGCGCGGCCATCGCGCTGCAGGACGCCGGCAGCGGTACCAGCTACCTCGGAGCTGTACCTGACGGCATCAAGGCGTGGCTCAAGATCCGCCTGTCCACCATCTACGAGAACCGCGAAGAGGTGGCGATCATGACGCGCGGCAAGATCGACGTGCTGCCGTATGTGGATCGCCTGCTCGACGGTTTCCGGAACCCGGAGTTCTGATGTGGGCATCAACAGCTACGTCATCCGCAGTGGCGACCTGCGTGATCGGGTCACGCTCCAGAACAAGGTGATCGGCCAGAGCCCCACGGGCCAGCCCACCGAGACCTGGGTGGACGCGTTCAGCGCCTGGGCCGATATGGATCCGCTGACCGGCCGCGAGTTGATCGCCGCACAGCAGGTGCAGTCCTCGGTCACACACAACTGCACCATGCGGTATCGAAAGGAGTTCGCGAACCCGAAGGCCGTGACCAACATGCGCCTGGTGTACGAAGGGCGGTTCTTCAACATCCATGCCTGCATGGACCAGGACTCGCGCAAGCGAGCGGTGGTGCTGCAGATCGAGGAAGGCCTCAACAATGGATGATTTCGAGTTCAAGGTCGACGGGCTGGACAAGCTCAACGCCGCGCTGCTCGAGCTCGGCACGAACGGCGCGCGCCGCGTGGGTAAACGCGCCCTTCGTCAGGGCACCAATGTGGTGCTGTTCGCCACCCGTGACGCCGCGCCGGAGAAGTCCGGCAACCTGAAGAACAAGGGCCTGTACACGCACGACCGGGGCATCCAGGGCGACGTGATCAGCTTCTCCGTCGACCTGAAGCAGAACGCCTTCTACGGCAAGTTCGATGAATACGGAACCTCGCACCAGCGCGCGCATCCGTTCATGCGGCCGGCGGCCGAGAACAGCGCCGCCGAGGCCGTCTCCGTGACTGCTTTGAACCTCGGCGCTGGCATCGAGGCCGAGTGGGCCAAGCTGGTATGAGCGTGGAGGCTCAGGTCTTTGCTGCGCTACAGGGCGTGGCGCCCACATACCCCCTGATCGCGCCACAGGGCGCCGGTACGCCGCGAATCACCTACCTGCGCGTGTCCGGTCGGCAGTTCGAGACGTTGGCCAACGGCGGCGGGGCGCCGCGCGTGCGCATGCAGGTCGATGTGTGGTCGGACAGCTACGACCAGGCCGAGGCGCTGGCCATGCAGGCCAAGGACGCCCTGCGCGCGCAGCTGAAGGTGGGCGAGATCACAGACAACCCTGACGAGTTTGAATCCGACACGCGCCTGTACCGCGCGAGTTTCGACGCTGCCATCTGGCCGTAGCGTCAACCGACATACCCGCCATGCGGGACCACTGACAACCGCCCCCTGGGCGGTTTTTTTACGCCCGGAGAAAAGACCATGAACAACGCGATTAGCGCCCAGGGCTCGACCCTTGGCGTCAGCACCACGCCCAACAACTACATCCTCATCAACCAGCTGGCGGACTTCACCGCTGGCGCGGGCAAGGCCTCGAAGCTGGATGCCTCGAACCTTTCCAGCACCCAGAAGGAATGGATCGCCGGCCTGATCGACCGCGGTGAGCTGACCATCAAGGGACAGCGCGTGCACACCGACGCCGGCCAGAACCTGCTGAAGTCCAACCAGGGCAACGGCGTGAACCTGTACTTCCAGGCCACGCTGCCCAGCGGTGACCAGTGCACGTTCATCGCGCAGGTCGCCGAGTTCTCCGTCGCGGCCAGCACCGACAAGGTGCTCGAGTTCACCGCGGTGGTGTGGCCCACGAACCTGGTGTGGGTGGCGTAATGGGGCTGCTGACCAAGGACGCCATCCTCGCGGCGGAAGACAAGAAGTTCGAGGACGTCGACGTGCCCGAGTGGGGCGGGAGCGTGCGCGTGCGCATGATGTCCGCCTCCGAGCGCGACCAGTGGGAGAACGAGACCTACGGCACCGGCCAGGTGAACACGGTCGACTTCCGCGCCCGCTTCGTGGCGCTCTGCGCGATCGATGAAGCGGGCAACCTGCTGTTCACGCCCGACGACATCGACGCGCTCGGCTCCAAGTCGGCCGCCGCCGTGCAGCGCGTGTTCAACGCGGCGCAGAAGCTCAACGCGCTGAGCGCCAAGGATATCCAGGAACTGGAAAAAAACTCCGGCGCCGCCCCGAGCGGCGGCTCCAGTTCGAACTCGCCTGGCGACTCGGCTTCCCCCACCCCGACCTGATGCTCCGCCAGCTGGACTCGCGCCAGCTGGCGGAAATGTACGCCTTCTACCGCATCGAGCAGGTCCCGGTGACCGAAGAGGACAAGGCAAAGCAGCGATCCGCGCAGCTGCGCGCCATGTTCGACGAGGCCGCCGCAGCCAACGAGCGGCGTCAGAAACATCGCCATACCAAACGCTGAGGTATTCCCATGCAAACCCTCTTGGCAGTCCAGAAACCGGGGCAGGTTGCTGCCGCGGTCAACTATCAGGCCGTGGATGCCGTGAACGGCAACACGTTCCCCAACAACGGCAACACGCTGGCCCTCGTGAAGAACGGCAGCGCGGCGGCCATCACCGCGACGTTCAGCAGCGTCCCGGACCCGTATGGCCGCATCGGCGACCTGATCGTCAACGTGCCCGCCGGCGGCGAGGTGGTGGTGGGGCCGTTCCCGCCGCCGCTCTTCAACCAGTCGACCGGCAACGTGGGCAACATCAACTGCACGTTCTCGGCGGGCGCCACCGTCAGCATGGCGCTGGTGGGCTTCTAAGCCATGGCAACTGTCGCCGTTCTGCAGACGGACCTGCTCCTGAACTCGGCTGCGTTCCGCACCGGCATGGTGCAGGCCGCGCAGACGGCGACGGAACAGCTTGGCGCCATCCAGGCCGAGGCGCAGCGCACCGCCGCCTCTATCGACATGATGCGCAAGGCGGTGGAGGGCTTCGTCGGGTTCGAGGTGCTGAAGAACAGCCTTGGCGCGCTGGTCGACACCCAGGTGCAGATGCAGCAGATCCACTACACGCTGGTGTCCGCCACTGGATCGGCCGCCGCCGCCGGCGAGCAGTTCGACTTCCTGAAGCAGAAGGCCGAAGAGCTCGGCCTGAACCTGCCGGTGGCCGCCCAGGCCTTCGGTCAGCTCGCCGCGGCGGCCAGCGCCTCGAACATCCCGATGGACCAGACGCAGAAGCTCTTCACTGCGTTCGGCGAGGCATCCACGACCTTGCACCTGTCCAGCGAGCAGTCCCAGCACGCGTTGCTGGCGCTCACGGAAATGATGTCGCGCGGCACTATCCAGGCGCGGCAGCTCAACCAGCAGCTGGGTTTCGCCATCCCCGGCTCGGCGGCGCGCTTCAAGAACGCCGTCATGGACGCCATCCAGGGCACGGACCTGGCCGGCAAATCGTTCGAAGAGCTGGAGAAGGCCGGCGACCTGGTGACCTCGCGGTTCATGCCGCAGCTCATCCAGGCGCTGGAGCAGTCGGGCCGCGGCTGGGAAGAGGCGGCCGGTGGCCTCAACGCCCAGATCAACCGCCTGCACACTGCCTGGTTCGACCTCAAGAACGACATTTCCAGCGGCTTGTTCAACGATGCGGCCACCTCGGGCATCAAGTTTGTGGCCGACAACCTCGACCACATCGCGGCGACGGTCGAAATCCTGGGCGGCTTGGCGGCGGCCCGGCTGATCAGCATCCCGATCACCAGCGTCTACACGGGCGTCACCTCGTCGCTCGCACAGCGGCAGGCGGCGGCCGATCAGGCCGCCGCCGATCTTGCTGTCGCTGACGCCCAGGTCCAGCAGACGGCGGCGCAGATCAAGGCGAACGAGGCGGCCCTCACCGGCATCGGCATCGCGCGCGACCAGGCCCTGGCAGCCCGCACCCAGGCCGAGGCCACCTACCAGGCAGCCCTGGCCGAGAACGAGGCCGCGCAGGCTACGCTGGCGCACCAGGCCAGCGCCGCCACGCTGTCGGCCAACATCCGCGCCCAGGCAGCCGCCACCGCGCAGGCCGAAGCCGCCCAGCTTGCGCTCAACAAGGCCGAGCAGCAGTACGACGCTGCCATCGTCGCCTCGAACACCTTCAAAGAGCAGCAGATCGCCATTGAAGCGCGGCTGCTCGAACTGCGCGCCGCGAACACCACCGCGATCGAGGCGCAGACCGCCGCCACCGCCGCGCAGGAGGCCGCCTCGGTCGCCGGCTACGGCGCGAGCATGCTGTCCAAGGTGGGCACGTCGCTGGTAGGCCTTGTCGGCGGTCCCATTGGCCTCGCCATCATCGCGCTGGGCACCATCGCCTACGCCTTCGCCGAGGCGGCGGAGAAGGGCTCGCAGGCCGAACAGGAATACCAGGCGCAGTCCAAAGCGCTCGTTGACCTGAAGCAGCATCTGGACGACGTCAACGAGGCCTACAAGAACATCGCCAGCCGGCCCACGCCGACGGCGATGGCGGACGAGTTCAAGGCGGCCAGCAAGCAGGTGTCGGCCACCCAGCAGGAGATCGACAGCCTCAAGGCCAAGATCGCCGACCTGCAGGCACCCAACCCCTTCGGCGAGACCGCCGGATCGATCAACAACCACAAGCAGCTCATCGACGAGCTGCAGGCGCGCATCGATCAGCTGCAAAAGTCGGTGGATGGCGAACAGGGGGCCATGCACACCCTGTCGGACAACATCGTCAATGAGGCCGACCCGGCGCATCGCGCACTGATTGAGACCGTGCGCGAGCTGCACGCCACGTTTGGCGATGCCAGCTGGTTGAAGTCGGCGGACGATGCGATCGACCAGTACCTCAGCAAGGTTTCGGCGGCGGACGCCGGGCTGCAGACCGAGACGGCCAAGCTTGGCGAGGAAAAGAAGAAGCTCGACCAGAAGATTGCCGAGTTCGGCATGACGGCCAGCCAGAAAACGCTCTACGAGCATTCGCAGAGCATGGGGCAGAACAGCATGGCCGGGGCCGACCAGAAGGCCGCGGCGGATGCTGCCGCGCAGGCGGTCGCCGCCGACCAGGACCGCCTGGACGCCATGAAGGCGGCGCAGGAAGCCGCCAAGAAAGCCGCCACGCAGGCCGCGGAAGAGGCGCGCAAGGAGCAGAACGCCTACGAGTCGCTGGTGCGCTCGATGAAGGAGAAGATCGAGGCGGACCAGCAGCAGCTCAGCGGTGGACAGAAGCTGACCGACGCCGACAAGAACCTCATCAAGGTCCGCGAGGACCTGCTCACCAATCTGAAGAACCTGTCGCCGGAGCGGAAGCAGGAGTTGCTCGACCAAGCTCAGCTGCTGGTGAACCTCACCAACGAGGTGGACGCGCGCCAGCGGGCCAACGCGGAGCGCGAGCGCCAGGCCGTGCTGCAGGACAAGCTGGATCGCCAGCGCGAGCTGCAGGATCAGACCAACGCCCGCCAGCTGGAAGGCGTCGGCCACGGCTCGCAGTGGAACACCCAGCAGAAAGAGTTCGAGAAGCTGCAGGACCAGTACAACAAGGATATGGATGCCCAGGGCAAGCTGTTTGACCAGGGTAAGATCGGCGCCGACGAATACACCCGGTCCATCGGCCAGATCCAGTCGGCGTACACCACCGCCGTCGTGGCGCAGCGCAAGTTCTACGACGACCAGCAGGCCGAGCTTGCCGATTGGAAGAACGGCGGGCAGGCGGCCATGGAGAACTTCGTCACGTCGGCGTCGAATGTCGCCGGCCAAACCGAATCCCTGTTCACGACCGCATTCAACGGCATGGCCGATGCCATGGCCACCTTCGCCACCACCGGCAAGACGAACTTCTCGTCTCTGGTCTCGTCCATCCTCACCGACCTCGCCAAGATGGAGCTGCGCGTGCTGGAGTCGCAGATCCTGCAAAGCATCCTCGGCGCCTTCCTGCCCAGCGGCAGTACCGGCGCGGGAGACGCTCTCAACGGCGGATCGAACTACACCGGCGCAGGCTCGTTCTCGACGACCTGGGCTGGCGCGCCTGGTCGCGCCAGCGGCGGCCCGGTGAATGCGGGGTCGCTCTACCAGGTCAACGAGGACGGCCCCGAGCTGCTCACCACCGGCGGCAACACCTACCTGATGATGGGCGGCCAGGGCGGCTCGGTGACGCCTTACGGCGGTTCGGGTAGCAGCGCGGGAGCCGGCGGCGTGAATGCCACCATCAGCGTGGTGGTGCAGCAGGGCGGCCAGTCCTCGTCGAGCGTCGATAGCACCGGCGAAAACGCTGCGCTCGGCCGGCAGGTCGGTGAGCAGTTCAAAGCCATGGTCCACGAGATGGTCTACCGGATGACGCAGCCCGGCGGCATCCTCTACGCGGGCGCTCACTGATGACCGACACGTTTAACTGGGTTCCCCTCATCGAGCCCCAGGGAAAAGCCACGCTGCGCACGCGCCGCGCTCAGTTCGGCGATGGCTATGCCCAGAAGACGCAAGACGGGCTGAATGCCGTGGTGCAGTCGTGGCCGCTTTCGTTTATCGGCCACGGTGCTGCCATCGCACCCATCCGCGACTTTCTCAAGGCACACATCGGCGTTTCGTTCTTCTGGACGCCGCCGCTCGACGTGCAGGGCTACTACTCCTGCATCGAATACGACCTCATCCCGCACGGGGGCGATGTGTACACGCTGACCGCAACGTTCCAACAGGAATACAAACCGTGAGTCTGTTCGCTGATGTCCAGCAACTTGAACCTGGCGCGGAGATTTGGCTCGTCGAGTGCGACTCCACCGCCATTGGCGGCGACCTGCTGCGGTTTCACGGCTACTGCCAGGTTGGCACCATCACATGGCAGGGCAACCAATACTCGCCTTGGCCGCTCGACATGGAAGGATTCGAGCGCACCAGCGCTCAGCAGCCCACGCCGAAACTGACCGTCGGCAACATCGACGCGACAATCTCCGCGCTGTGCCTGCTGTGCCAGGACATGGTTGGCGCCAAGATCACCGTGCACTTGACGACGGGCAAGTACCTGGACGCGGTGAACTTCCCGGGCGGCAACCCGACTGCCGATCCGACGCAGGAGGCGGTCGACGTCTGGCTCATTGAGCGCAAGGCGTCGGAAGACAATGAGAAGGTGCAGTTCGAGCTTTCGAGCCCGCTCAACTTCCAGGGCATGCAGCTGCCTGCGCGCGATATCGTGGCCGACGTGTGCCCTTGGGTCGCCATCGGCGGCTACCGCGGGGTGTATTGCGGCTACACCGGTGGACCGGTGGCCGACATCAACGATCAGCCCACCAGCGACCCGACGAAGGATGCCTGCAGCGGTACGCTGGCAGCCTGCAAGATGCGCTTCGGCGCGAGCAACCCGCTCCCGTTCGGTGGTTTTCCGGCTGCAGGCCTGCTGCGCACATGACACCAGAAACCCTAGACGCCATCCGTGCGCACGCCGTCGCGGATTATCCACGCGAGGCATGTGGACTCGTTTGCATCGTGAAGGGCAGGGAGCGGTACATCCCTTGCCGGAACCTTGCCTCGTCCGCTGATGAGCAGTTCGTTCTTCCGAAAGAGGACTATGCCGATGCTGAAGATCAGGGCGAGATTATCGCGCTCGTCCATTCGCATCCTGACATGTCGGCTCGCCCTAGCGAGGCTGACCTCGTGGTTTGCGAGGAATCGGGCCTCGTCTGGCTGATCGTCAGCGTGTGCCGCGACCTGGATGGCCCCCCGGTGGCTGGCGAGATCCACCAAATCCGCCCGTGCGGGTATCAGGCGCCCTTGGTGGGCCGCTCGTTCCACCACGGCGTGCTGGACTGCTACACGCTGGTGCGGGACTTCTACGCGCGCGAGCTGGGGATCGAACTGCCCGATTTCGCCAGGCCGGACGGCTGGTGGGATGACGGCCACTCCCGCCTGTACATGGACAATTTCCGGGCCGCCGGCTTCGAACCGGTGCCGGAGGGGGCGCTGCTCGAGCGCGGCGACATCATCCTGATGGCCATCAGGAGCGGGAACGACACCCCAAACCACGCCGGGGTGTACCTGGGCGACAGCCAGATGCTTCACCACATGTACGGGCGGCTTTCCAGCCGTGACGTCTACGGTGGCTGGTACCGCGAATGCACACGCCTGGTCGTGCGCCGGGTGGTAGGCTTGGCCCCTCACGAACACGGGGAAAAGCCATGAAGCACATACTCGCGGCGCTATCCTGCTGTCTGGTTGCCGCATGCGCTACGAAGCCTGTGGCTGTGTCGGCAGCGCACGATGTTCCAGCGGACCGAGCCATCGCATTCACGTCACCGGCTGATGGGTCGGGTACGGTAACGGTGGTGCGCGATGAAGGCATGACCCTTAGTGGCTGTTATCTGGGGGTCTTCATCAACCACCAGCTGGCCGCAAAGGTTGGCACCGGGGAGAAGGTAACGATGTACGTTCCGGCCGGTCGCTGGGTGATGTCGGCCAAGAGCGTAGGAGCCGGGCTGTGTGGCACAGGGCTGGCTGATCGCGCGGAGCGCTCGGTGGCGCTGGTTGTTGAACGTGGCGACGCGCAGACGTATCGCCTGGGTGCAGACGGTCAGGGAACCATAAACCTCGGCCCAAACTGAGAATCGAAATTCGCTCACCACAAAACCCCGCTCCGGCGGGGTTTTTTTATGCCCGGAGAAACCATGGAGACCACCCTTCGCACTGTTCGGCTGTATGGCAAGTTGGGTCAGCGCTTTGGCCGAGTGCATCGTTTCGCGCTCGATACGAACTCGGTAAGCGAGGCCATCCAGGCGCTGTCGAGCCAATGCAGAGGCTTTCAGGAATGGCTCGTCGGGGCTAAGGACCGAGGCATCGCATTCGTCGTATTCGCCGGCAAACGAAGCGTCACTGAGGAAGAGCTTCCCAATCCGGTGGGCGCAACCGATATCCGTATCGCACCCGTTCTAATCGGTTCGAAGAGCGGTGGCATCGGCAGCATCATTCTGGGTGCGGTGCTCGTCGTGGCTGGCGCGGTCCTCAGCTTCACACCGGCCGCGGCTCTGTCGCCATACCTGTACAGCGCCGGCATTTCCATGATCGCCGGCGGCGTAGTGCAGATGCTGTCGCCCCAGGCGAAGGGGCTCCATTCGAAGGACAGCAGCGCGAACCAGCCCAGCTATGCCTTCAACGGCCCCGTGAACACCGAGGCCCAGGGCAACCCGGTGCCGCTCTTCTACGGTGGCCCGCTCAAGATCGGCAGCGCTGTGATCAGCGCAGGTATCACGACGCAGGACATGGCCGCCGCCTATCAGGCGCCCGCGCAGGTGAGCGGCTGGATGGGACATGGCGGTGACCTGTTCGCCTCGAGGATCGCCCAGCCGTGACCGTGATCAAGGGGTACAAGGGCGGCAGCGGCAGCTCGCACACGCCCGTTGAAACACCGGATAGCCTGCACTCGATCGCCTACGCCCAGATCCTCGACCTGGTGAGTGAAGGGCAGATTCAGGGCTTCACGCACGGCGCGGCCAACTGCCTTCAGGACATCTACCTGGACGAGACGCCGGTGGCGAACAGCGACGGATCGCTGAACTTCCAGAACGTCAAGATCGACAGCCGCAACGGCACGCAGGACCAACTCGTAATGTCCGGCTTCCAGGACGTCGAGAACGAGACCGCGGTCAACCTGGAGCTGAAGAGCACCACTCCGTGGACCCAGTCGCTGACCAACCTGGCGCTGTCGGCTGTGCGCATCACGCTGTCGGTGCCGGCGCTCCAGAAGAGCAACACTTCCAACGGCGATATCCAGGGCTATTCGATCGCCTACGCGATCGACATCCAGACCGACAGTGGTAGCTTCTACCAGGTGATCTCTTCGGCCTTCACGGGCAAGACCACCAGCAAGTACCAGCGCAACCACCGCATCGACCTCCCGCCGGCCGCCCACGGCTGGACCATTCGCGTCCGCCGACTGACACCCAACCAGAACCTCGCCACGATCCAGGACGTGGTGATGGTCGATTCGTACACGCAGATCGTCGACGCACTGCTGCGCTACCCCAACAGCGCATATGTCGGTGTGATCGTCGACGCCTCCCAGTTCAGCGCCATCCCGGCACGCGCGTACGATCTGATGGGCCGCATCATCCAGGTGCCCTCGAACTACGACCCGGTGGCGCGGACCTATACCGGGGCATGGGATGGCACGTTCAAACAGGCCTGGACCAACAACCCGGCCTGGATCTTCTACGACCTCGCCACGCACCCGCGTTATGGCCTCGGCCAGTACGTCACGCCGGCGCAGATCAACAAATGGACCTTGTACGGCATCGCCCAGTATTGCGATGGCATGGTGCCCAACGGCTTCGGCGGTACTGAGCCGCGCTTCACGTGCACGGTGTTCCTGCAGAAGAAGGGAGACGCCTACAAGGTGCTCCAGGATCTGGCGAGCGTCTTCCGCGGCATTTCCTACTGGGGCGCCGGAGCCATCCAGGCCTCGGCCGACATGCCCGCGGACCCGACCTACACCTACACCGCCGCCAACGTCATCGATGGCAAGTTCACGTACCAGGGATCGAGCAAGTCCACGCGCTACACCGTCGCGCTGGTCTCTTGGAATGACCCGAATGACTTTGGCCGCGCCAAGGTCAAGTATGTGCCTGATCCCGCCGGTATCGCGCGCTACGGCGTGCGCGTCACCCAGGTCACGGGCGTGGGCTGTACCTCGGAAGGGCAGGCCCAGCGCGTCGGTCTATGGACGCTGCTGACGTCGCGCCTCGAAACGGAAACGGTGACGTTCAAGGTCGGCCTCGATGCCACGCTTACCGCGCCCGGCCAGGTCATCCGCGTCGCCGACCCCGCGCGCGCCGGCAGGCGCCAAGCTGGCCGAGTCCATGCGGTCACGGCCACCAGCATCACCGTCGACAGCATGCCCACCGTGGCCGTCGGCGACAACCTGACCGTCACCCTGCCGAGCGGTGTCACGGAGACCCACGCGGTGACCGGTATCGCCGGCAACACCATCAGCGTGGCGGCTCCCGGGTTCTCCGCGCTTCCCGTGGCCGAATCGGTATGGGTGTGCGAAAGCGCATCGCTCCAGGCCGCGCAGTACCGGGTCATTTCGGTGCTGAAGGGGAACACTGCCGGTGCGATCGAGTACACGATCACGGCTCTGCTGCACAACGCCAGCAAGTTCGCCGCCATCGATACCGGCGCGCCGATCACCGTGCCGCCGATTTCGGTGGTTCCTCCGAGCGCGCAGGCGACGCCCACCAACGTCATCCTCGAGGCGTTCCCTACCGCCGGCGCCGTCCTGGCCTCCACGCTGCTGATTATCCAATGGGACGACACGCCCAACGCCGTCTCCTACGACGTGAAGTGGCGCAAGGACAACGGCAGCTGGCAGCCCATGGGCACCCAGTATGGCCTGACCGTTGATCTTCCGAACGCGGCGCCGGGCGTGTATCAAGCGATGGTCACGGCCGTGAACGCCAATGGCGTCTCGTCGCTGGCGGCTATCTCCGCACCGTACACCGTCAACGACCAGACCACCCAGCCCGGTTTTGCTCAGACGCTGGCCAACGAGGTGGCCGCGGCCCAGAACAGCGCCAACAGCGCCAACGCGGAGCTGGCAAACATAGCCAGCGATGGAATCGTGTCGGCCGCCGAGAAGCCCACCGTCATTCGCGACTGGGCGGTGATCACGGCCGAGCAAGCCGGCATTGATGCCCAGGCCGTTTCGTTCCTCGGCGCCGGCTCCGCCCAGCAGGTGGCATACGACAACGCCATCACCGCGCTGGCCAATTACCTCGGCGGCCTGACGACGCCGAAGATGTGGAACGACAAGAGCGGCGACACGTATGTGGTCGGCGCTACCTTCCGGGCGAACTTCAACAGCGTCTACGTGACGCGGCAGACCCTACTCAACGCCATCTACGCCAAGGCGCAGAATCTCGCCAACAACGCTCAATCGACGGCTAACTCGGCGCAAGGTCTCGCCAACAGCGTACCGGTCATAAATCCGCAGTTCCAAGGGAACCTAACCGGCTGGGCCGCTAACTATGGTTGGTATGAAGAGGCGGCCGGTTCTTCTCGCCAACCCGACCCGATAGTACCGACATACGCGGTGCATGCTGGATCGACAACGTTATCTGGCTCGTTACAAACGGATGCGATGGTCAATGCAGGCCACTTGCCCGTAGTTCCAGGCCAAACCGTTACGTTGACGTGTTGCGTGCGAGCTCTTTCGGTTAACGCGGGAGCGCTGGCCTATACGAGAATTAGTTGGCGTGACAGCAATAACAACGAGATCAGCACATCAGCTCCTTCCGGTTCAGCCGCGTATCCGACGTGCGGTGCGATTGGCACCGGTACATACACGCAATGTGTGACCAAGGTAACAGCCATCGCTCCGGCTGGTTCAGCGTACGCGGTCGCCGAGCCAACAGTGATTAGCCATACGGTCGGCTATTTCACATTCTGCAATGTTTGTATGGCTGTTCAGCCATCCACCGTCGACGAAGTTCCCGACGGATCATCGTACGCTCGCACCACGGCCGCCTCACTTCAGAATGGCGTGCCGCTCCAATTTTCTGGTGGAAAGAATGTCCTTCCAAACGGCTCGCTTTCGGTCAATACAACTGGAACGCCTACCGGAGTAGCGCGTACGGTAGGGCAATCTGTGTCTGACGGTTGGAGCGTAGGTAACCTCTCAACTAGCCACCTCATCATCTACGAACGTCCAAGCAGCGGAGCTGATGTACTGATTCGACTTGCGGGCGGATCATCGATCCCCGCAAACGGCTCGATTAGCTCACAAGTTTCAACGGTAGCGAACTATGCAGTTACGCCTGGCACGGCCTTCGCATTAACCGTTAATCGGTCGACTGCATCCAACGTCGGACTGCCTGCTGGAATAACCGTAACAAACCGTACTTATATCGCATGGCTCAGGGCCGACGGCACCGTGTCTGCGGCGAGCATTTGTGACGCAGCAGGTAACTCGGTAGCGCAGGGATCAGCAACCATCACCGGTGTCACCCCTGCTGATGCGGTTGCTGCAGCGGTTATCCTTCAAGCCATCTGCTCGAACAGCAATAGTTCGCCGACGACGGTGGGCAGCGTTGGTCAGCTGCCGGCCGACATGCGGTGGTTCAACATCAGCCTAGTGCTGGCGTCGAATATTGATAGCGAGGTAAGTGACGGCACAACTTACGGCCGAACATCCCAGAACGATCTCTATTTCTCTGGTGGTGTGAATCGCATTGGACTGCGAGTGGCTGGAAGTGGCCATCAGATTGGCGACCAGCGCAACCTGAAACAGCGCACAGTAACCAACATTCCAGCCAAAGTGCCAACGACGATTAGTTATAGCGCCTCGTCCGGATCACCAGCGACAGCTACGATCACTGTGGGTGCCTTTACCGTTCTCAACGGAAGCGTGACCACCAGCTACAACGCTAGCAGCGCGAGCGTGACCGGAACCAATGGCGCAAATGTTACGTTCTATCTTTACATGAACGACCCGAACTTTGCTGGAGGCGCTCAGGCGCTCATCGCGTCAACGAACCCAAATGACGTCTACGGCGGGGATGGTTTCGTGTATATCGGTGCGGTCGCCGTGGCCTTTCCAAGCAGCGGCAGCGGTTCGGGTGGCGGCGGAGGCGGCGGCTCGGGCGCTTGTGTATGCGCCGACATGTGGCTCGACGACGATACCCAGGCTCGCGAAGCGGAGATCGGCTATCTGGCCGACTGCCTCGATATTCCTACGCAGGGTCTGCGCAAGTTCCGAAGGCGCATGGCAGGCATGGAGATGTCCATGCAGCCCTGCGTTCGCCTGACGACCGAAGGTGGCGCGGTTCTGGAGTGCAGTGCATCTACGCCGTTCGATCTTCCCAGCGGTGGCATGACCTACGCCCCCGACATGGAAGGCATGCAGGTCGTGACCGACTGCGGCATCGAGATAGTCACTAGCGTCATAGAGATCGGCGAGAAGCTGGTTTGCCACCAACACTATGGTGGTTGCAGCTATGCCGCAGGCCTCGATCCCGACCACCGCGTCTATTCTCATAACTCGATCGCGAAACCATGACCATGGCCTATACGAAGCCCGACCAGACACCCTTCACGAAGCTGCAGCCCAATGAGTTCGTGGTCAATCTGACCGACACCGGCCAGAACGTGGCCGTATCGGTCGTGGTGTGGACCGAGGACACCAGCGCCAACGCTTCTCTGCGGGCGACCGCCCGCGTCGTGCAGAGCGATGGAAGCAACCAGGTTGACGCCAATGGGGACGCCATTGTGTCCGCGTTCGCGCACACCACCAATGTGGTGGAGCTGGCCCAGGCTGGCGGTATGCCGGCGCTACAGAAGCAGATGCTGCTGGCAGTGCTGGGCGAGGCAACCACCCTGTGGAGCGATCCCATCCACACGACCGATATGCAGAACGCCAGTATCCGGGCGAGCATCGCCACCGCGGGGCATGCTGGCCCCGTCGCTGACCCTGGAAGCCTCCTGTAGCGTCTTCGGTGTTGAGACGCGGCCGGCATAATCTGGGTCATGTCCGAGCCTCCACGTGTCCATTGGGAACAGGTATTCATGAGCGGCCAGCCGCTCGATCATTGGCTGGCCACGCTGCCCGGCTCGGTCTGCTTCGCCTCCGTGAATATGCGGATCGACGGCACCTGGAAAGTGAACCTCATGCCGAAGGGCGACGGCCTGAACGTCATCCCGATCTACTCCCAGCCCTACCGGACCCGCGAGAAGGCCATGGCGCACGTCGAGCGGTGGGCGCATTACCACTGGCGAAAGGTGCCCCCGGCGGTGCCGAAACCCCGGATGATGGACCGGTAAAGCCAGGGTCCGCAGGTGCATTACGGCGAATGCACGAGCGCTAAAACGGTCATTATTTTTACGTGCATTTTTACGTGTACCCCTAAATCGGGGCAAAGAAAAAGGGCTTGCATCGCTGCAAGCCCTTGATCTATGGCGGAGAGGGTGGGATTCGAACCCACGGTACGCTTACACGTACGCCTGATTTCGAGTCAGGTAAATGCCGATGGGCGGCATTACAGCGGCTGAGCGGCGCCAAAACATTCAACGGTCCAATCGGCGCCAACGCTACGCCTCAGTCTCACGCAGCCAAAGCCCGAATTCACTGGAACTATATTGGTTGCGATATCGCTAAGGCGCTTTAGTTCTGTCGCTCCGAGTTTCGCGCGGCGTGAGCTGCCAGAAGAAATATATGCCTTGGATGTCTGCCCCTTGATGCGAGTGATGTCTTGGTCGGTCGGAAGCTTTGACCCTTTGTTGTAAGGCGTCATGGCCCCAATGGGCGCGTGATGTAGCAGGGTAGTCCACACCAGCGGGTGATCTCCGGTTTTAGAACCATGATGCGCAATTTTGATCGCGCTGGCCTTTTTACGGTTTCGTACCCACTGGTCACCAACCACAGCCGTCCAACCAAAAGAGGCGTGGTCTTCCAGATCGGAGCCGAGAACAACAGCGTCGTCACCAAAATCAATGTGTATGGCGACTGCTTCCATATTCGGCTTCAGGGAAACCACGTTCTTGATGGGCTCGCCGCCCGAACGTGGGACAAACTGAGCCAAGCCTGCGACGAACTGTTGATATGCCGCAGGAACAGGGGACAAGGCCGTCGCGCGAACGCGCTGACTTCCTATTGCCTGATCGAATACGTCTGAGCGCATTCCCACGTAGTACACAGCGCCATTCCTGTCATTGAGCACGGTATAAAGCTCATTGGTGCCCCGGCTTAGAGACGTCGCAACAGTACCGCTGTGGGCAGCCAATAGCGCGACGGCTTCATCCCGGTTGAAGCAGTCGGATAGATGGAACTCTGCGGCAGGAAAGGCGCGAGCAAGGGTTGAAATTCCTCTGACGTGGTCATCATGCCAATGGGACGCAAGAATTACCTTCACGTTCTCGGGCAATACTCCAATTGCGTCTAGGTAATGCTTGGCTGCAGGCTGCTTAGTCCATGGTTCAAGGCATGAATCAACCAGCATCCACGCGCCATCTCCGAAATGAACGGCGATGGCTTCCCCAAAACCAGGACCAAACACCGAAACCTCGATCTCGTTGCGAGCTGGAGCGATGCCGTAGTTGATCAAGGTGCCTCGGGCTTTTTCATTGCGCTTCCACGCAGCCGAGCGACCTCATGATTGATGCGCGCGATGTCACGTCGCGTCCATGCAGGTAACCGTCGGAACCGAAGCTCCTCCGAATTGACCTTTGCGCCATTGGGCTTTGTAGCCTTATAGAGGCTTAGATAAAACACAGCGCCAGGAGACACTAAATCTCGGTCTTGCTCGCTAACCCACTCGAGCCCTATATCAGCATAGTGATCGGGCACGTCTCCAAGCTTGGCCCTCAGGACTGCCCGCAGCGCTTTTTGATCCGGAAGTACTTCTTCAACTGTACCTTCCCAGATCTGGATCAATGCAGCGGCTTCACTTTCGCTGAACTTTGCCTTGGCGTTACCGGCATATTGCGTCGGCATCGCGGCATCAGGTTCAGCGGCGAGATCCAGCAGCGTTTGTTCTTTCTCTTGAAGCTGAAGGACGCTTCTATTCTGCGCTCGGGCCCTTGCCCTAGGACGAGAATAACTTGGCTCATCCAGCTCAAAGGCCGTGCCTACATCATTGTCAGCGAATGTTGTGGTGAACATTCCGATGCCCTTAAGAAGCAATGACGTTATTGAGTAATTCCTCAAACTTCTGGCTGGCCAGCTCCCAACTCCTCTCCCAATCTTTGGCAATGACCTGGGCGGCACGCTCCGCTGCGGTACTGCCATTGTCTTCAGAAGCAAAGCTGCCCCGATGGTCATTCAGCATTATGTAAACGCCGTTCTCAAGGCGATTTGAAGGTTGCACCTGAAGATTCAAGTGATCAGGCGGCCCCTTCTTTGCATCCGCTGCAGTACCGGCCGAAACACGGACCTGAATATTAGTGAGCCCAGCAAAGTATTCGGAACTGTCAAAGAGACTAGACCAAATGGCCTTGGGAGCGAGCACGTCGCCGACTTTTTGCCAGTCTGATTCGCTAGTCATCTGGTAGTGAGCGTGAAAATTTAGGCCCACAGCGGTGACAGGGGTATGCGGCAGCAGTAACAGTATGCCTTCCGCTAGATCCTTCAGTGCCGGCGTCAGGGCGCCCGAACTGGCAAGGACAAGCTGCTTTCCCACGACTTGAAACTTGAACCAACTGGTTTCGCACACGGTGACATCGTGCGTTATTAGCGTGTTTGGTGAATCAATGGCCTCTTGCCTATCTCCGTCCCCGATCAGCTGATTGCGGTGCAGCCAATCAGCAGTGAAGATCGCCGGGTTGAAGTCTCCGAGCACCATGATCGTCGAGCCGAACGTCTCGGGTTTTAGCGGCATCAGCGTCCCGTCCAGGCAAGTCGGTCAATCCCGGAAGTATACATACTAGTTAGTGACGAATATTTATCCGCTACCCGTGGTTCCGTTCGGCGCAAATGCCACGCACGGCGCCGACCAAAAACTGACCAAACCACGACCAAAAACGACCAATACAGACCAACATACAAGAAGGCCACCTAAGCAAATCAATAACTTAGGTGGCCATATTGGTGGAGGTGGCGGGAGTCGAACCCGCGTCCGAAGGCGTTTGACGCCCGGTACTACATGCTTAGCTCGCCGTTAGATCTCGTCCCGCGACAGCACAGCGTGCAAAGCGCATCGAAGGACCAGCCTGCTTGATTTAGCCGTGGCCGACAGGCGGCAGCTTCGGGCGATCTCGTGATAATGACCCTACATCCACGAGCACGAGCACAAGTGGGTTCGGGGCTAGGCCTTAAGCGGCCAGAGCGTAGTTGTCGTCGTTGGCAACTATGAGTTTGCGGCTGGATTAACGAGGAAAGCTGCCCCCTCGGCATGCACCAAGCTATCTCACTACCCCCGTCGAAGCCATGACACCCCCGGGGAAACTGATGGTGAAGCTGGTCAGTCAGTATATGTAGGCAGCGGGGCTTTCTACAAGGCGGCCTGGCGACGCTATTGTTTGTCCGAACCCACCAACCCATAGGGAACGACCATGGTGCGGATACGTCAGGCAGGGCTGCACGATGCAGGTGTGTTGACGGATTTGCGTTGCGCGTTTCTGGAAGAGGAGTTGAAGCAGCAGCTGCCGGAGGGTTTTGCCGACCAGCTGCGCGGCTGGATCGAGGAGGCCATGCCGGAGGGGCGTCTGCTGGCCTGGCTGGCCGAGGTGGAAGGGCGTGTGGCGGGGTGCGTGATGGTGCACCCGTACACGCACCTGCCTTCGGCCTATTTCCGCCGTGGCGTGGGCTGGTACGTGCTCAACATGTATGTGAAGCAGGCCTATCGCCGGCAGGGCGCGGCGGGTGCGTTGCTGGCCGCGCTGGGCGCGGCGGCCAGGGAGCAGGAGGTGGATTCGCTCAACCTGCATTCCACCGCCGCCGGCCACAAGCTGTACGAGCGTTTCGGCTTCGGCACCTCGGTGGACGCCATGAACATGACGCTGCACGAGGGCGTGGTCGGCCTGTCGGAGGGCGAACCCGGCTCCTGGCGACGGGTGGCGGGCTGAGCCTCAGGCGTGCTTGTTGTGGGCGCGCATGGTGCGCTGCTTTTCGCGCTGCCAGTCGCGTTCCTTCTCGGTGTCGCGCTTGTCGTGCGCCTGCTTGCCCTTGGCCAGGCCAATTTCCACCTTCACTTTGTTGGCCTTCCAGTAGAGCGCCATGGGGATGAGGGTATAGCCCTTGCGCTCGACGGCGCCGATGAGCGTGTCGATTTCCGCGCGGTGCAGCAGCAGCTTGCGCGTGCGGCGATCGTTGGCCACCACGTGGGTGGAGGCGCTGATCAGCGGCGGAATGGAGCTGCCGACCAGGAAGATCTCGCCCTTGATCACCATGGCGTAGCTGTCGCCGAAGTTGATGCGCCCGGCGCGCAGCGACTTCACTTCCCAGCCTTGCAGCTCAAGGCCGGCTTCGAAGCGCTGGTCGATGTGGTACTCGTGGCGCGCGCGCTTGTTGAGCGCAATGGTGCCGCCTGTGTTTTTGTCTTTGTCCTTAGGCTTGGCCATGTCCGTTAAACTTCGGGCTTATGCCCTGATGACGGTCCCGTCCGTGGAGGGACCCAAGATGACGCTCATGAAGAGGCTGAAGTGATCGAGATCCGCCGCAGCGCCCTGGTGCGCTATTCGCCTGCCCAGATGTTCGATCTGGTCAACGACGTCGAAGCATACCCAAAGCGCTTCCCGTGGTGTGTCGGCGCGCAGGTGCTGGAACGGACAGGAGATGTGCTGGTGGCGAGGCTGGATCTCAAGTATGCCGGTTTCCGCCAGAGCTTTACCACGCGCAACACCACCACGCCGCCCAGCCGCCTGCACATGAGCCTGGTGGATGGCCCGTTCCGCAGCCTGGATGGCGTGTGGGATTTCATCGCGCTGGGCGACGCGGGCTGCAAGGTGTCGTTCGTGCTGGATTTCGATTACGCCAGCAAGCTGATGGGCTCGGCGCTCAAGCTGGGCTTCCAGGGCCTGGCCAGCCGCATGGTGGAAGACTTCTGCAAGGAGGCGGAGCGCACCTATGGCTGAGCCGGTCACCGTGGAGGTGGTCTATGCCGAACCGTCGCGTCGCTGGCTGCGGAAGGTGACGCTGCCCGCGGGAAGTACCGTGGCCCAGGCCATCGAGGCTTCAGGCGTGGCCCGCGAGGTGCCGGGGCTGGTGGTGGATGCGGCGCGGCTGGGCATTTTTTCCCGCAAGGTGACGCCGGACCACGTGGTGGGCGAAGGCGACCGGGTGGAGATCTACCGGCCGCTCACGCTCGATCCCAAGGAGGCTCGCCGGCGCCGCGCCCACGAGGGCTGACGCCGGCTTTCAGGGCTTAGTGGCCGTCGTTGCCGCCGCTGTCGCCACCCTTGTCGCCGCCCTTGTCACCGCCGGAACCGGTGTTCTTGTCACCCTTGGTTTCGTCGACCGGGTAGCTGGCGTGGTACTTCTTGGTGTCGTTGACCAGCTTCTGCGCGTCTTCGGCGAAGAAATCGCCCTCGGTGCGCACCAGCACGTCGTTGTTGAAGGTGAGCTTGAGCGTACGCACCTTGATGTCGCCGCCACGGTGCTGCTGGGTGGAGACGTAGTCCCATTCGTTCTGGTTGAAGGGCGAATTCACCGACGGCGAGCCCATCAGCACCAGCACCTGGCGCTTGGTCATGCCCGGCTGCAGCTGATCCACGGTTTTCTTGTCGAGCAGGTTGCCCTGCGACACGTCTGGGGTATAGATGAGACGGCAGCTGGCCAGCGACAAGGCCAGCATGGCGAAACCCAGCGTGCGAATCAGCTTGTGCATGCGTGTTGCGTCCGGATCGTAAAGGTGTCGGATGATACACTAACGGCCTTGTGGCGCCGCGTGCGTGGAGTTTGTTATGGAACAGGAAACCAAAGAACTGCGCAAAGCCGGGCTGAAGGTTACCCACCCCCGCATGCGCATCCTGCAGATCTTCGAGGACGAGGAGGCCCACCACCTCACCGCCGAAGACATCTACAAGCGCCTGCTGTCGCACCAGGAGGACATCGGGCTGGCCACCGTCTACCGGGTGCTGACCCAGTTCGAGGCGGCCGGCATCGTGGTCAAGCACAACTTCGAGGGCGGCCAGGCCGTCTACGAGCTGGACCGCGGCAAGCACCATGACCACATGATCGATGTGGACAGCGGAAAGGTCATCGAGTTCGTCAGCGAGGAGATCGAGCGCCTCCAGCACGAAATCGCGGCCCGCCACGGCTACGTCATCGAGGACCACAGCCTGGTGCTGTACGTGCGGCCCAAGAAGTCCCACAAGTAAGCCTGGGCAGGAACGAGACGGGGCCGGTGACGTTGACGTCGCCGGCCTTTTGTTTGGGGTGTTGACGGCATTTGGCCGGGAAAGTCACTGGATCCCCGCTTTCGCGGGGATGACGAGCAAAAGCGGCGATGTCGCCTGGCGCAACCTTCCTATCCGTCATCCCCGCGAAGGCGGGGATCCAGCGACTTTGCTATGGCGGGCGAATACCCTGTGACATACGGGCCGCGTGAGCCCCTGCCCAACGCATCCCCAAAAACCGCCCATAAAAAAAGCCGCGGGAGGACTCCTGTCCGCCCTGCGGCTTGATCCGTTACCGGATGGCTCCTCGGAAGGCGAGTTGCTCGCGCAGCCTGGTCGTGCCACCGATTCCGGCGGAACGGCATCCTGCCGTTCTTCATGCCCACCGTCCCCACGGTTGGCATGGCTCACCATCTTGCGATGGTGGCTCCCCCACATCGATGGATCCAGCGTAACGAAGCCTTCACACCACGGGTATCGGAAAATTTCCTATGTAACGGTCCTAAGTGCGCGCCACGTCACTAGTTTGCGTGCTGCTACGCAGCAATATCCGCAGGTGGACGCCCTGTGACTCGGGGCGAACCCTGAACAGGCCGCCGAGGGACGTCACGCGATCGCGCATGCCCTGCATGCCGCGCCCCCCGCGGGGAACCCGGGCGGGCAGGCCGATGCCGTTGTCGCGGATATCCAGCAGGGCCAGCGCCACGCCCTGGCGCTCGCCAATGCGCAGGCGCAGCTGGAAGGTGTCGGCGTGGGCGTGCTTCACGGCGTTGGTGGCGCTTTCCTGCACCAGGCGATAGATCACCGTCCGCGTGTCGTCGTCGAGCAGGCGCGGGTCGCCGTGCAGGTCGGTGCGGTAGGCCACGCCCGCGGCGGTGAGCAGATCGCGGATCGGGCCTTCGTCCAGGGCGCGCAGCAGGCCGAATTCGTCGAGCACGGCGGGGCGCAGGTCGTCCAGCAGGCGGTGCAGGGCGCGACGCATGTGGCCCAGGATGGCGTTGATCGATACGCCGATGTCATCCATGCCGGCCTGGGCCAGTCGCGATTGGGCGAGCTTTAGGTGGGTCTGAATGGCGGTGAGGTTCTGGCCGAGTTCGTCGTGCAGTTCGGCGGCCATGTGGCGGCGCTGGTTTTCCTCGGTTTGCAGATTGCCGCGCGCGGCGTCGCGCAGCTGGCGGGCGAGGTGGTCCAGGCGACGGTTGACGGCGGCAAGGTAGACGTTCTGCTCCGCCACGCGCTCGCTGCTGCGGCGCAGGGCGTCCGTGGCCGAGCCCAGCATCAGCGCGCCGGTGCCAGCCACGGCAAGGAACAGCTCGCCCGCGGCGCCGGGCACGCCGTGGCCGGAAAGATGATCCACCAGGGTCATGCCCAGGCTGGAAATCAGCATGGAAAGGCTGGCGCCCCGCCAGCCGTGGCGGAAGGCGAAGAACAGTACCGGCGCCAGCGACAGCACACGCGCGAACTGCGGCTGTGGCGCCTCATGGGAGGACAGCACCAGCAAGATCGCCAGCGACGGCAGCAGCACCAGCAGGCCATCCATCACCAGGCGGCCGAGTCCGCGCTTGTCCAGCCGCGCCCGCAGCAGCATCACCAGCAACGGCACCACCAGCAGCACGCCCACGTAGTTGCCCAGCAGATCCTGGCCCAGGGCCTGCATCATCAGGTCGGCGCTGGGGCTGACATGGATCAGCGCCAGCAGCACGGCGTCCGTGGCCGTGGTGGCCGCCACGGTGAAGGCGGCGGACAGCAGCAGGCGGGCCACGTCCTCGGGGTCGCGCAGGCTGGCATGCAGGTTGGCGCGGCGCATCAGCCACAGGCAGATCGCTACCACGATGGGCTCGGGCAGCGCAGCCAGCAGGAAGCCGCGCCAGCCCATCGGCAACGGGTGCACCCAGGCGATCAGGCCGCTGGCCGCCAGCTCGGCGCCGATGAGCCACGGCCACATGCGCAGCGGGGCGAGCAGTAGCGCGCCGAAGCGCAGACCGTAGGGCAGCATCCAGTACGGTTGCTCGGTGGGCCACAGCAGCAGCCAGAGTAGGAAATAGCCAATACCAAGGAGCAGGTCGGAACCCGGCAGTGCAGAGGATTTCGGTCGCATGCGGCCGATGGTACATGGCGCCGGCCGGGGAGCCGACGGCCGTCCGGATGGCTGTTCCCGCGGCCCGCGCGGCCAGGGCGCGGAGGGGAGATCGTCAAGCGGCTCGCGGGCTGCTATACATGGGACATGTACAGCAT
>Ga0268248_100175_pt1 | contig 36053 bp, 30 predicted proteins | sample AgamicAtAme_FD_200856 | JGI IMG/M metagenome (GOLD analysis project Ga0268248, IMG submission 200856) | Agave microbial communities from Guanajuato, Mexico - At.Am.e (v2) (version 2) | ecosystem: Host-associated > Plants > Phyllosphere > Phylloplane/Leaf | place: Guanajuato, Mexico | collected... | reverse complement strand
GCGCCTGGGCAATTTCATCAATGGCGAACTGTGGGGCAAACCTGGCACGGTGCCTTGGGCGATGCTGTTCCCGAATGCACGCTCCGCCGATGTGGACTGGGCTGCCACGCATCCCCAGTGGCAGGCGGCGCTGGCGCAGTTCGGCGGGTTGCCGCGCCACCCCTCGCAGCTCTATGAAATGCTGCTGGAAGGCGTGGTGATGTTCTCGGTGCTGTTCCTGGTGTCGCTGAAGCCGCGCCCGCGCTATCTCGTTTCCGGCCTGTTCGCGCTGATGTATGGCTGCTTCCGCTTTGGCGTGGAGTTCGTGCGCGTGCCCGATCCGCAACTGGGCTACCTGGCGTGGGGCTGGCTGACCATGGGCCAGATCCAGTCGTTGCCATTGATCGTGATCGGCGTGGTGTTGCTGGTGATGTCGCGCAACGCGCCGACCCTGCGCCTGTACAACGTCGCCATGCCGACCAAGGAGTAAGCCGTGCGCGCCTACCTCGACCTGTTGCAGCACGTGCTTGACCACGGTACGGAGAAGGCGGACCGCACCGGCACCGGTACGCGCAGCGTGTTCGGCTGGCAGATGCGTTATGACCTGTCGGAAGGGTTTCCGCTAGTCACGACCAAGAAGCTGCACCTGCGGTCGATCATCCATGAGCTGATCTGGTTTCTGCAGGGCGACACCAACATCGCCTATCTCAAGGACAACGGCGTCAGCATCTGGGACGAGTGGGCCGACGAGCATGGCGACCTTGGTCCGGTCTACGGCCAGCAGTGGCGCGCATGGCCGACCGCCGACGGCGGCGTGGTGGACCAGATCCGCTGGGTGGTGGACGAGATCCAGCGCAACCCAGATTCCCGCCGGCTGGTGGTAAGCGCCTGGAACGTCGGCGAGCTGCCGAAAATGGCGCTGATGCCGTGCCATGCCCTGTTCCAGTTCTACGTGGCGAACGGCAAGCTCAGCTGCCAGCTGTACCAGCGGTCCGCCGACATCTTCCTGGGCGTGCCGTTCAACATCGCCAGCTACGCGCTGCTGACCCACATGATCGCCCAGGTGTGCGGTCTGGGCGTGGGCGACTTCGTGCACACGCTGGGCGACGCGCATCTCTACAACAACCACGTGGAGCAGGCGCGCCTGCAACTGACCCGCGAGCCGCGTCCGCTGCCCCGGCTGCAGCTCAACCCGGACGTGCGCTCGATCTTCGATTTCCGCTACGAGGACGTCGCCATCGTGGGTTACGAGCCCCACGGCGCCATCAAGGCCCCCGTGGCGGTATAAAGGCAAGACGGGGCCTGCGCTGACAGAAGGACGCGTGCCCCGCCGATTGTCATCTGGCGAGGGCGGCGCCCGCATCCTGCTAAGATCGGCGCCGCGCGGCGGCCCTGGCGGACGGCGCGAGGTCAATACCGTCGATGATTCAAGGATTTCCATGGCTATTTCGCTGATTGCCGCGCTGGATGAGAACTTCGCCATTGGCCGCAAGGGCCAGTTGCCCTGGCACCTGCCGGACGACCTGCGCTGGTTCAAGGAGCTCACGCTCGGCAAGTACGTGCTGATGGGCTACAACACGGCCGTGGCCATCGGCCGGCCCCTGCCGGATCGCACCAACCTGGTGCTGAGCCGCAAGCACGAGGCGCCGTTTCCCGGCCAGATCACCGTGCGCTCCCTCGCCGAGGGTTATGCCCGCGCCGGCGGCACCGGCCTGATGGTGATCGGCGGCGGCGAGGTCTACACCGAGGCCCTGCCCAAGGCGCGACGCCTGTACCTCACCTGGGTCAACGCCGCGGTGGACGGGGCGGACACCTTCTTCCCTGGCGTGCATTTCAGTGACTGGACCGAGGTTTCCCGCGTGCATCACAAGAAGGACGAGACCCACGCCTACGACTTCGACATGGTCGAATACATCCGCAACGACTGAGCGGATCAGCGCATGACCGCTCCGACGGCCGGCGCCATGCACGTCATGGCCGGCGTCATGCTGGACGCCCAGGGGCGCGTGCTGCTGGCGCAACGCCCCCCGGGCAAGCACCTGGCGGGCCTGTGGGAATTTCCCGGCGGAAAGCTGGAGGCGGGCGAGGCGCCCGCCGATGGCCTGGTGCGCGAGCTTCAGGAAGAGCTTGGCATCGATGCGGCCATCGGCGAGCCACTGATTCGCGTGCCCTGGCGCTACGGCGAGCGCTCGCTGCTGCTGGATGCGCGTGTAGTGCGCTCCTGGCGGGGCCAGCCGGCCTCCTTGGACGGGCAGGCGCTGCGATGGTGCGCCCCTGCCGCCGTCGACCTGAACCTGCTTGCGCCGGCGGATCGGCACATCCTGCGCGCACTTCAGCTGCCGGCACGCTATGCCATCACGGCGGATGTGCCCGTGGAGGAAACCGGGGAGTGGAGCCGGCGCATTCGCGGCGCCATCGCCGCCGGCGAGCGGATGATCCTCCTGCGCTTTCCCCAATGGCCTGTGGCACAGGTGCGGGCGCTGGCTGCCGAACTGTTGCCCGAGGCGCGCGACCGCGGCACGCATCTGCTGCTGAGCGGCGATGTCGACGGCGCGCTGGCCTTGGGCGAGGGCGTGGGTGTACAGCTCAAGGCCGCGCAATTGGCGACTTTCCACGCCCGGCCGCTGCCACTCACGCAATGGGTCGGCGCGAGCTGCCACCGCGACGATGAGCTTGAGCAGGCCCAGGAAGTCGCGGACTTCGCCACCTTGTCGCCCGTCGCCGCCACGGCGACACATCCTGGCGTCACGCCCATGGGCTGGGCGGCCTTCGAGGCGCGGGTCAGCGGGTCGGCCTTGCCGGTCTATGCGCTAGGCGGGATGAGCCTGGCGTTGCTCGACACGGCGAGAGCGGCGGGCGGGCAGGGCGTGGCGGGTATCCGCGGCTTCTGGTGATTCAGCGTTTCGCGTGCGCGAACGCCAGATAGCGCGCGTGCAGTTCGGCCACGGCCCGGTCGAGAGCGGATTCGTCGCCACTGTTCTCGATCACGTCGTGGGCGAGCGACAGCCGCTGTTCGCGCCGTGCCTGGCGTTCGATCATCCGGCGGGCCAGGGCCTCGTCGATGCCATCGCGCTGCATGAGGCGTTGCAGTTGCAGCGATTCGGGCGCGTCAACGACGAGGATGCGATCCACCCATCGATAGTGATCGTGGTTCTCGGCGAACAGGGGAATGGCGAGAAGGCAGTAGGGGCCATCGTCCGCCTGCACGCGCTCGCGCAACCATGCCCGCACGCGCGGGTGCGTGATGGCTTCCAGCGCAAGTCGTTCCGCGTCGTTGCCGAACACGCGCTGGCGCATCGAGGCGCGATCGAGCGCGCCGCCGGCGTCGAGCACCTCGGGGCCGAAGTGGGCTGCAATGGCGGCCAGCCCTTCCGAACCCGGCGCGACGACCTCACGGGCGGCGACGTCAGCGTCGTAGACATGGATGCCCAATGCTTCGAACCGCCGGGAGACCGCGCTCTTGCCCGCGGCGATGCCGCCGGTCAGCGCGACAACGTAACCCGGATGGGGCGAGGTCATGACAGTCCGGTCAGCTGCATGTACTGCTGCATCAGCCAACCGCCGGCCACAAACCACACCCAGCCCGCCGCGGCGATGAAGGGGCCGAAGGGCATGGGGATGTCGCGACCGTGCTTGCGCAGCGCAATCAGGCTGCCGCCGACAATGGCGCCAATGAACGAGGAAAGCAGGATCACCGGCAGCAGAGCCGTCGGCCCCATCCATGCGCCCAATGCGGCGAGCAGCTTGAAATCGCCGTAGCCCATGCCCTCCTTGCCGGTGAGCAACTTGAACAGCCAATACACGCTCCACAGGCTGAGGTAGCCAATGGCGGCGCCGAGAATGGCCGTGCCGGGAAGCACGAACATCGGCAACAGGCTGAGCAGCAGGCCCAGCCACAGCAGCGGGTAATTCAGCTGGTCAGGCAGGTACTGGGTGCGAAAATCGATGCCGGCGAGCGCGATGAGCATCCAGGTAAAGACCAGACCGGCGAGCGCCATCCAGGTTGGGCCGAACTTCCAGACGATCACCGCGCTGGCCACGCCGCTCAGCAGCTCGACCAGCGGGTACTGGATGGAAATCGGCGCCTTGCAATAGCGGCAGCGTCCGCCCAGCAGCAGCCAGCCGAACAGGGGAATGTTGTCGTGGATCGCGAGCGGATGCTTGCAGTGCGGGCAGTGGGACGGCTCACGCACGATGCCGGGTGGCAGGCTCTGGCCGTCGGGCTCCATGGCCAGCGTATCGAAGGCATCCAGCCGCCATTGCGCCATGAGGCGCGCGGGCAGGCGCAGGATCACCACATTCAGGAAACTGCCCACCAGCAGGCCGAGCACGCCGGCGGCAAGGATCCAGGCCCAGAGGGGAAGTGCGAGCATGCGAACATCCGAAGGCTATAAAAAAGCCCCTCTCCCGGCGGGAGAGGGGCCTGACGTCCAAGAGCTTACACGGTGCTGGCGAGCTTGAAGATCGGCAGATAGAGCGAAATCACCATGCCGCCGACGAGCACGCCTAGGATCACCATGATCAGCGGTTCGAGCAGCGTGGAGAGCGTATCGACCGCGTTGTTCACCTCTTCTTCGTAGAACTCGGCGACCTTGAAGAGCATGTGATCGAGTGCACCCGATTCTTCGCCGATGGCCGTCATCTGCACGACCATGTTCGGGAACAGCCCAGTCTGCCGCATCGACAGCTGCAGCTGATGGCCAACCGCCACGTCCTCGCGCATCTGCTTGACGGCATCGCCGTAGACCACACTGCCCGTCGCGCCGGCTACCGCGTCCATGGCCTCCACCAGGGGCACGCCCGCGCGGAATGTCACGCCCAAGGTGCGCGCGAAGCGGGCAATGGCGGACTGCCGGAGGATGCTGCCGATAACCGGCACTTTCAGCATCACGCGATCAAGGAAGTGCGCAAACTTGACGGAGCGCTTCTTGGCCATCACCAGCGCGACGATGCTGCCGATGATGCCGCCAACGACCAGCCACCAATAGGACTTCATGAACTCGGAGGCGCTGATGACGATCTGCGTGGGTGCGGGAAGCTCGGCACCGGCGTCCTTGAAGGTCTGCGCGAACACCGGCACCACGAAGAGCAGCATGATCATGCTGACCAGCAGCGCCACGGCCAACACCATGACAGGATAGAACAGGGCCTTCTTGATCTTGGCCTTGATGGCTTCCGTGCGTTCCTTGTAGGTGGCCACGGTGTCCAGTACCGAGTCGAGCACACCGGAAGCCTCGCCCGCATGCACCAGGTTTCGATACAGCTCGTCGAACTGCACGGGATACTTGCCCAGCGCCTCGTGGAGCGCGGAACCGCCCTCGATGGTCTGCTTGACGTCCGTCAGCATGTTCTTGAAGCGGATGTTCTTCTGGCCGTCCGCGATGATGTCGAAGGCCTGCACCATCGGCACGCCGGAGGCCATCATGGTGGCGATCTGGCGGCTGAAGATGGCGACATCGCGGGGCTTGACCGTGCTGCCGGAGGCGCCGAACAGCGGCTTGCCGCGTTCCTTCACTGTCTGCGGGTTCATGCCCTGACGGCGCAATTCGGCCTTGACGAGCGAGGCGTTCTTGGCCGCCATGTCGCCCTTCATGCGCTTGCCGCGCTTGTCCAGCGCCACCCAGTCGTAGGTGGTCAGCTTGCTGATCTCCGCGCGCTGGGCGCCAATCGACTTGACGTTTTTAGCGGTGGCCGCAGCCATGGCATTTTCCCCCTGCTGGTACGGTCGGGCCGCCTCAGGATGGCGACCGTCTAATCGATACAGCTTAAGTCATTCCCCTAGGTCAATTCGTGGCACCTGACGCAACTTCGGTGCGACGGACAGCCCATCCCCGCGGCGGCCGGACCGCCGTCGGTGCTTCAGTCCTTCGTGACGCGGTCGATTTCGGCCAGGCTGGTCACGCCCTTCTTGACCTTGAGCAGTGCCGAGTCACGCAGGTCGTTCACGCCGGCTTTCCTGGCCGCTTCGCCGATCTGCAGCGTGTTGCCGCCCTGCAGGATGATCTTCTGGATCTCCTCCAGCATGGGCATCACCTGGTAGATACCCACGCGGCCCTTGTAGCCTTCGTTGCAGTTGTCGCAACCCACGGCTTCGTAGATGGTAAGGCCGGCGTCGATATCCGCCTGGGTGAAGCCCGCGTCCAGCAAGGCCTGTGGCGGCAGGTTCATCGGCCGCTTACAGTCGTGCAGGCGGCGGGCCAGTCGTTGGGCAATCACCAGGGTGACCGACGAGGTGATGTTGTAGGGCGCGATGCCCATGTTCATCAGGCGGGAGATGGTCTGCGGAGCGTCATTCGTGTGCAGGGTGGAGAGCACCATGTGGCCCGTCTGCGCCGCCTTGATGGCGATCTCGGCGGTTTCCAGGTCGCGGATTTCGCCCACCATGATCACGTCCGGGTCCTGACGCAGGAACGAGCGCAGGGCGGCGGCGAAGGTCATGCCGCGCTTGGTGTTCTGCTGAACCTGGTTGATGCCCTCGACGCGGATTTCCACCGGGTCTTCCACCGTGGAGATATTGCGCTCGGCGGTGTTGAGGATATTGAGCGCCGTGTACAGCGACACCGTCTTGCCCGAGCCGGTGGGGCCGGTGACCAGCACCATGCCGTAGGGCTTGTGGATGGCGCTGAGGTAAAGCTGTTTCTGCTCGTCCTCGTAGCCCAGGGCATCGATGCCCAGCTTGGCCGCCGAGCCGTCGAGGATACGCAGCACGATCTTCTCGCCGAACAGCGTGGGCAGGGTGCTCACGCGGAAGTCGACCGAGCGGCTCTTGGACAGGTTGAGCTTGATGCGGCCGTCCTGCGGCACGCGGCGCTCGGCGATGTCCAGGCCGGACATCACCTTGATGCGCGAGGCAATGCGCGAGGCGAGCTTCATCGGCGGGCTGGCAACGGCGCGCAGCATGCCGTCCATGCGCAGGCGCACGCGGTACTGCGTCTCGAACGGCTCGAAATGGATGTCGGACGCGCCGCGCTTGATGGCGTCGACCAGGATCTTGTTGACGAACTTGACGACAGGTGCATCGTCATTCGCGGTAGCATCGATACCGGTGGATTCGGCCTCGTCGTCGCCGCCCTCCAGCGATAGCTCGTCGAACTCCCCGCCGCCCATGTCAGGCACCGCATTGCCCAGGGCGGTAAGCGCGGTTTCGATCACCTTCAGCAGCTGGCCCCGCTCGACCAGGATCGGCTCCACCATGCAGTTGGAGTGGAACTTGATTTCATCCAGTGCATGCGACTGCATGGGGTCGGCGATGCCGACGAACAGGCGCTTGCCGCGCTTGAACAGCGGCAATGCATGATGCTTGTTGATCAGCGCCTCGCTGATCAGGCTCACCGGCATGTTGGCGGTCGCCAGTGCGCTGACATCCATCATCGGCATGCCGAACTCGTCGGATGCGATGCGGGTGAGCCGCGCGCTTTCGACCAGGTTGTTATCCAGCAGCCAGGCCGTGAGCGAGGTCTTGCTCTGGGTCGATTCGGCGACTGCCCGGCGCACGTCGGCCTCGGGCAGCACATCTTCCGATACCAGCCTGCGCGCGAGGCCGGTGAGGCCCGCGAGCGACGGTTGCATTAGCGTTGACATGGCGATACGGTCCAGCCCCCTGATGGGAAGGGAATTTACCCCAGTTGCGGGGGTGGGTCACCTGCCGGGATCAGGGCATGGGCCCGGGAGTGATGGGGCGCACAGATCACTAATGCATCCGGCGCCAAGGCTTGGGCATGCAACACATGTGCCTTCCGATCACTGGCGTGGACGCCGCCGTGGGCTTGGGATAGAAAGACCGGCCACCTCGAAGAACCGGATCGTTCGTGACGCAGCCTGACACTTCCACGCCCTTTCTGGTCTTTGGCGCGCCTCGTATCGAAGAGGATGAGATCGCCGAGGTCGAGGCCTGCCTGCGCTCGGGCTGGCTGGGCACCGGGCCGCGCGTGGCCCAGTTCGAGCAGGATTTCGCGCGCTGGCGCGGCGTGCAGGCCTCACAGGTGGTGGCGGTCAATTCCTGCACCGCGGCCCTGCACGTAGGCATGGCCGGATCCTTCCTGGCCATGAATACCCATCGCATCGGTAAGGGCGTCCACTACCTGTCGGTGCCCGAGCATCCCTATTACCAGCAGCGCTTCGGCTGGCGGCCCGACCAGTGGCCGGAAGCCATGCGCCTGGGGCGACAGACCGTGAGCTTGCCGCTGTCTCCGGCCATGTCCGATGGTGACGTGGAGCGGGTCATCGAGGCGGTTCGCTCTGTCCTTTTGGCCTGAAGCCGTCAAAATCGCCGGGCGTCCCGGGTTCGCTCACCGTCATCCGGCGAAACCTGGAATCCCGCGACTTTAAGGCGCCAGGGAAGACCAAAGAGCGCTGCCACGACACAGCGTGATGTGACCCAGAGCCCGCAATTTCACGCGGGCCCGTGTTGGCCGCGGATTGGCGCAACACTCAGGTTATGATGCCGGCTCACTCTCGGGGACACGCTTTTGAATCGCCTAAGCATCATCCTGCCCGCCAAAAACGAAGGAGCGGCGCTTAAGGATTTGTTGCCACGCCTGCGCCAGGCTCAACCCGCGGCAGAGATCATCGTGGTGGATGACGGTTCGACCGACGACACGCGGGACATCTGCACGGCAGCCGGCGTGAGCTGCCTGTCCTCGCCCTACTCCATGGGCAATGGCGCAGCGATCAAGCGCGGCGCCCGCGCCGCCAGCGGCGACGTGCTGGTATTCATGGATGGCGACGGCCAGCATGACCCGATGGACATCGCTCGGCTCCTGGAAAAGCTGGATCAGGGCTACGACATGGTCGTCGGCGCCCGCGACTGGAGCAGCCAGGCGGGCGTGGGTCGCGGAGTGGCCAATACCATCTACAACTGGCTGGCCACACGCATGACCGGGCACGTTGTGGCGGATCTGACGTCGGGTTATCGCGCAGTGCACGCCGACAAATTCCGCGAATTCCTGCACCTGCTGCCCAACGGATTTTCCTATCCGACCACGAGCACCATGGCGTTTTTCCGAAGCGCGTACCCCGTGGCTTACGTGCCAATCACGGCGTCGCAGCGTGTGGGTAAGAGCCACATCAAGCCGCTGAAGGATGGTGTGCGTTTCTTGCTGATCATTTTCAAGATCGCGACGCTGTACTCGCCGTTGAAGCTGTTCGCGCCTGCAAGCGCCTTGTTCTTCCTGCTGGGTTGCGTCAACTACGCACGAACGTTCCTCGTGGATGGACGGCTGACGAACATGAGCACGCTGATGTGGAGCGCGGCGGTGATCGTCTTCCTGATCGGTTTGGTTTCCGAGCAGATCACGTCGTTGATCTACCGGCGCGATGCGTGACCTGACCTGCGTGTTGCAGTCATGAAAAAGATGCGCGTGCTTGCATTGACGACGTCCTATCCGTTGCGACCCGAGAGTTCCGCCGGCATCTTCGTGCAAAGCCTTTATCGGCAGCTGGCTGCTGTATGCACGATAGACGTGGTCTGTCCCGCCGATTCAAAGACGCTGAAAGCGACGTTTACTGATGACGTCGCGCCCGATATTCGCGTTCATGCCGTGCGTTATGCGCCCGGTGCATGGCGTACCCTCGCGCAGGGTGCCGGTGGCGTGATGACCGGACTGCAACGTGCGCCATGGCGTGCATGGTTGCTGCCATGCTTGTTGCTTGGATTGTTTTGGCGCTGCCTGCGGCTCGCGGGAGATGCGGACCTGATCCACGCCAACTGGTCCATATGCGGGGCCATGGCAGGCGTGGTCGGACGCTTGCGGGGAAAGCCTGTCGTCACGACATTGCGTGGCAGTGACGTGGCGCGCTCGACGCGTTCGCGGCTGGATCGAATGATCCTCGGGCGGGCGGTGCGCTACAGCAGCACCCTGATATGCGTGTCGGCACCGATGGCCGAGCGGCTGCGCGAACAATTCCCCAGCCGGGCTTCCGATATCCACGCCTGTCTCAACGGGACCGATGAGGCATTCTTTCGGGTGGATAGAGCGATTTCAGGCGATGCCAGTTTGCGGGTGCTGGCGGTGGGCAACCTGATTCGGCTGAAAGGTTTCGACGTGTTGATCGAGGCCGTCGCGCGCGCGCGTCACCGCGAGCAGGTGCGGGTGACCATCGTCGGCAGCGGACCGGAACGGGAACCGTTGCTGGCCCTGGCGGCATCCCGTGGCGTGTCTTCCTGCTTTAACTTTGCCGGGGCCGTACCCGCAAGTGACATGCCCAAACGCATGTCGGAAGCGGACGTGTTTGTGCTTTCCAGCCGTTCGGAAGGTCGGCCCAATGTCGTGGTGGAGGCGCTGGCTAGTGGCTTGCCGGTTATCTCCACCGATCTGGACGGTGTGCAGGGAATGGTGGACAACGGCGACAACGGTTGGCTGGTCAACGTCGATGATCCCGTTGGCCTGGCCGCTGCACTGGATCATGCTGTGATTGATCGCGTTGAGCTTCAGCGTCGTGGCGAACGTGCACGGACGTTTGCCCGCGCTCATATCGGAACATGGTCGGATACCGCGCGCTGTTATGGAGCGCTGTTCAACGCGGTTTTGACGGCAGACGAGAGGCAATAACCTTCATGTGTGGAATAGCCTTTCTTCGAGCCCCAACCGTATCGTCAGGCGAGCGTCGCGAGCGCATGGACGCAGCACTGCAACGGCTCAAGCACCGCGGCCCAGACGAAACCGGGTGTTTTGTCGGTGACGATTTCGTGGCCGGGCACACACGGTTGGCGATCATTGACCTCAAGGGCGGCCATCAACCCATGCACGATCCCGCTGGGCGCTGGGTGTTGGTGTTCAACGGGGAGATCTACAACTACCGGGAACTGCGCGCCCAGTTGCAGGGGCGGTGGGATTTTCGGGACGACAGCGACACTGAGGTGTTGCTGGCAGGCTTGATCATCGAAGGCGCAAGGTTTGTCGAGCGCCTGGATGGCATGTGGGCATTCGTGCTGCATGATCGCGCTTCCGGCGACATGCTGCTTTCGCGGGATCGCTTCGGCAAAAAGCCCCTGTATTATCGTCGCCACGGAGCGATATTCGCTTGCGCTTCCGAATTGCCCGCATTGGAAGTGCTGACACCGGATGTGGCCATTACCGAAGATGCCGCCGGCATCGCAGATTATTTTCGCTACGGCTATGCGCTGCCGGGAGCGACCTGCGTGTCCGGTGTAAGCGAAGTCCTGCCGGCGCATATGCTGCAATTGCGCGCAGACGGCTCCGCCGTTCAGGAACGCTATTGGTCGCCCTCGGTCGAGCCCTGGACGGGAAGCTTTGAAGAAGCCGCCGAGCAGGTTCGCGAGCTGTTGACGCAGGGCGTGCGCCGGCGCCAGCTGGCCTCTGACGTTGAGGTCGGCGCGTTTCTCTCCGGCGGCGTCGATTCGACCACCGTCTGCGCGCTCGCGCAGGAATCGGGTTTCGGCAAACTGCGAACATTCACCGCGGGCTTCGCAGAGCCGACCTACGACGAACGCGCGCCGGCTGCGCGGGCAGCTGCTGAGCTCGATACATTGCACACGGCGGAAGAGATCAAGCCGGACATGGCCGCGGCGCTCGCCACCGAGCTTCCGCGTCGCATGGGCCAGCCGTTCGGTGATTCTTCGCTGGTCCCTAGCGCACTGGTCGCTTCCGTGGCCGCACGGCACGTCAAGGTGGTGCTTAGCGGTGATGGCAGCGACGAAATCTTCGGTGGCTATGCGCGCTATATGGGTCGACTGCTTCGCCAGCGATACCATCGGCTGCCCGCCCCGTTGCGTTCGGTCGTCGAACGCGCCGTACTGGCCACGCCGGAACCTTATGCGCATCACAGTGGCAGCCTTCTGAAGCGTGCACATCTTTTCGTGCGCCTGGCACGCGAGGACAGGGATACCTATATCGGCCCCCCGGCCATTCGCAAGGAAACGTTGGCGCAATTGGTACCCGGGCTGGGTGTGGGAAATCCGATGCCCGATCGGCCATGGCCCGATGATCCGGCGGAATTGCGGCACATGCTGCTGATGGACTGTCTGGTCTATCTACCCCAGGACATCCTGCAAAAAGTCGACCGCGCGACGATGATGTACTCGCTCGAAGCCCGCAGCCCCTTCCTGGACAAGGCGCTGTTTGAATTCGCGATTCGCCTGCCCTGGCAATGGCACTTCTCCGGAATGCAAGGCAAGCGCGTGTTGCGCGCTGCCATGCGCGGCCGCGTGCCAGACTTTATCTGGGCTCGCCGCAAGCAAGGATTTGCCTCGCCGGTCAGTCACTGGATGAGCGGCTGGCTGGGAGAAAACCTGCTGGCCATGACGGATTCGGACAATACCGGCGTTGTGGATGCAGCAGGTGTGCGCAAGCTTCTGAATGAGCATCGCGCTGGGCGCGCCGACCACTCCCAGCCCCTATGGCTGACTTACGCGTACCTTCGCTGGCGCATGGGCTGACCGGATGGCCACGCGCGCTGATCGCATCCTGCTGGTCTTGCCGAGCCTCGAACGAGGGGGCGGCGAGCGTGTACTTCTGCAATTAGCCGGGGCATTTCAGGCTGCTGGGCGTGAAGTGCATGTAGCGGCCTTGTTAGGCGGTGGTCCGCTGCGCTCCGCCGTTCCAGGTTCGGTAAAGTTGCATGAGCTGGTCGATGTTAGCGAGGCGCCTAAGAGCCTTGCGCTGGCGCGGAAAGCTTTCCCGAGGTTGGCGTCCCTCATCCGTGTGATCAAGCCGCAAGCCGTGTTGAGCACGATGACAGGCACAAATCTGTTGGTTGCGTTGACGCTCATGCGAGCGCGAGTTCGTGCACGGCTTATATTGCGAGAAGCCTCCAGTCTCGCCAACACCAGAAGTTCAATGAAGCGACAAGCGATGCGCTGGCTCTACAGGCGTGCTTACGGGGTGGTCGCCGTGTCGGCCGGGGTGGCGCAAGACCTACGAGGGATTGGCCTTGCAAGCGAACGCATCCACATCATACGCAATCCAGTTGATGTTGAGCGGCTGCGCCACCTTGCAAAGACTGGTTTGGTGCCAGCGGTCCAGCGTCGAACGCCATATATTGTTTCGCTAGGGCGCTTGACCGAGGCGAAAGATTTTCCAACCTTGTTGCGAGCTTATGCACTCAGTGCGTTGATGGAGAGTCACTGCCTAGTCATCGTCGGGGCCGGTGAACAGCGTTTGAGCCTGGAAGCCCTGATTGATGATTTGGGGCTAGGGGATCGCGTCCTGCTCACGGGTGCTCTCGATAATCCTTATCGTGTGCTTGCAGAAGCTAAGCTGCACGTTCTCTCTTCTCGCTGGGAGGGATGCCCGAATGTTCTACTGGAGGCGCTGGCATTGGGGGTTCCAGTGGTATGCACGGATTGCGCACATGGTCCACGTGAAATACTTGATGGTGGACGTTACGGCAGGCTTGTGCCAGTGGGGGACGCGGGCGCGCTAGCAGGCGCGATGGATGCGGAATTGGAGCGGCCGTCTTCCCCGGGTGATGCGGTGATCGCCGCCCACAGTTCACCGATGATCGCCTCGCGCTACCTCGATTTACTTGATGGGAAACTGGAGGATTGAAGTCGTGAATCGGCCGTGGCGAGTAGTGCGAAACGTCGCGTACTTTGCGCTTGTGGTCGTTGCGATAGTGTTGGTCGTCCACTGGTGGCCAGAGCTTGCAGCGATCTGGCGCAAACAGGCCCTTACTTTTGTGGGCGCCATCGTGATCATGATGTGCGGCACGCTGGTGCAGACACGCAACTTTTTGGTGTTTCTTAACGTGGGGCATTCGGTGCGATTTTGGCGTTTCGCGCAGGTCTGGGCCTTGAGCTCACTTGCGAATTACGTGGCCCCATTGCAGCCTGGCATTGCAGTACGAGTCGCTTGGCTGGCGCGTTGTGGCGTGAACGTGTCGGAAGGGCTGCTGGCGACTTGGCGCCAGCTGGTTGCCAGCGTCTGGATTTCGTTGGTCGGATTGGCTGTCGGACTATTACTAACAGGCGACTCGCGCGGCCGCTGGCCGGCCCTATTTCTTGGGGTGGCTTGGGTGGCGATATATTTGCTGCGTAGCTTATGTCTACGGTTATTGGATCGATGGACACGTCCCGCATGGTTGGCGCACCGAAAGCAATTATTGCAGCGTGCCGCGACTGGCATTGTATCGAGTGGCTTGGCGGGGGTCGTCACGCAATATGTGTTAGGTACACTGGTACTGTATTGGGTCTATGGCCGATTCGGTGCCGACATTGGTATAGGGCAAGCGCTTGTGCTGACCTGCCTAGTGTACGTCTCGTCAATGATCTCCGTGTTACCGGGAAACCTTGGAGTGGTGGAGGCGATCTACATGTTCGGTGGACATGGATTCGGCCTTAGTGTGGCCGAGACGGGCGCGCTTGCACTGCTTTTACGGGTCTCAAACGTCGCCAGTAGCGTGCTGCTCGCTCTTTGCGGAGTAGTCAAGCCAAGTCGGGAAGGCTAGGGACAAGTCAAACCTTGGTGATAACACCCTGCCCAGTAGCCAGATGCAAGATGCTGATGCCCTGTGTGGCTGCCAACTCTTCGGCAGCGCGAGTGGCGCCCGGGCAGGTTTTGAACCCATAGTCATCCATCACGATCACGCCTCCCTTTACAAGGCGAGGGTAAAAAAATTCAAGGCTGTCGCGTGTTGGTTGATAAAGATCCACATCGATGTGCACGACACGGAATTGACGATTCGCAACCTCGTGGAACCGGTCAGGGATCCACCCGGGCAGCACCACAATTGAATCACCGTAGGGAGCAAGGTTGTTTCGTAGCACCGCCTCACTCGTACACAAATCTCCGGCAGTCCATGGCATGACGTCTGCGTCGATGTCTTTGTCGGTTGCGTCGGGATCGGATAGTCCTTCGAACGAGTCGAAAAGATAAAGCTTCCCGTGGGTCGAAGCCTGGGCAGTAAAGAAGGCGGAAGTGCCAACATAGCAACCACATTCGGCCAGATCGCCTGGTAACGCATTGCTAAGCTTCACGTATTCACGAAGCGTCCACTTTCTATCTTGCGAGTAAGGATTGCCGGGCGACATGCGATTGAAGTCGTCCAGGAACTGCTTATCCTCCCGCCAAAGCTTATAGTCATCGCTGATTGGGAAATCTCCGAATGCAGCGGCCGCGACACGCGCCAATTCTTGGCGTACACGTCTGCGCTGAGCTGGGTTGCCCGTAATGAACCATTTTACGGCTCTGCCAAGGCGGCTAGGGGTGATCATCGCCATTAGTAGTTCCGGCTCTCGGATAATGTTTTGTTGGTGGAGGAAGGGCGCGTTGCCACTGCGGGATCTTTCATCGGTGTCAACCGCGCCGCTTGAACACGAATTCATTGCAGCCAAGTCCGTGGGTGAGGACGTGTCGCTGCAATTCAAAACCCTTTGTGGACAACCTGTTCACGACGTCCTCTGGTTTGGCGACTTCGAACGGGTATCCGCCCAGCCAGTCGCTCCAGTCATGTGTGATTGACATGCCACGCCTGCGTGGATAGTTGCGGATATGGTTGCCCGGAAGTTCTCCTTGGCGAATGTCCAGCGCCAGCGTGTAAAACCCGAACAGCGGAAAGAAGGTTGCCTTTACCAGCCATCGTCCAAGGGTGCTGCTGCAGTAGAAACGCTTGATACCACGCCAGATCCGGGAGCGCATGCCCTGGTCATTATAAAGCGCAATCAACAGTATTCCGTTGGGAGTCACCCCTTGCTGTGCGAGGTCAACTGCTGTCCACATGGCGCCGGTGTGGTGCAGTACACCCCACGAATAGACTAGATCGAATGTTCCCAGCGATTCCATGAATGCCGGATCGAGCACAGAGCCTCGCATCACAGTCCAACGTTTGTCATCCGCGCCGTAAAGTTGATGCAGTTCCTGGGTGCAGCTTACAGAGTCAGAATCGTAATCGAAGGAGACTACTTCCGCGCCGAGCTGATACATGGCCAGGCTGGATAAACCACTTCCAGAGCCAATATCCAGCACGCGCCAGTCCTGCAGATTCTCTCGGTCCAGTAATTTACTGATGGCGACGCGTGATTGATCGATCCTGTGGTCATCCAGCAAGGACAGGAAGGAGCGCCAGTTTTTTCCGAAGGCGAAGCGCATGAATCGTATTCTTCCGAAAGGTGCCGTAATGCTTGTTATGACCGGTGTCTATGCTTCTGCCTGCGTTCACGAGCGCTATCGCAGTCCGTCGGCTGACGTCGGCGACGCAGGTTTGCTGAGAAGCGTTTCCAAAGATTGAATGGTGGTGTCCAACCTTCCGCCGAAATTCATGGTTTGCAGTTGCGCCAGGGCCTTGCGTGCTCTTTCGTTCTCTCTACTAGCTGCCAGCATGCGCACCAGTGTGACGCGGTAGCTTGGCTCATTGGGCGAAGAGTTCACCGCGCCTTCGATCATGCGAAGCCCAAGCGCATGATTGTCTAGCACGTTCCAAGCGTAGTTGCCGTACGTGGCCTGCAGCCGGGCGCTGGGATTGGGATGAGACAGTGCTGCCTCGAACGCCTGTGTCATCCGGTCACAGGGAAGAGGGCAGGAACCGTCCCGAGCACAGTCGACTAGCGCGGCGAGCGAGCTTTCGTCCTGCACGCCCGATTTTCGGGCGTGGAGTTTTGCGATCATACTATCCCACCAATCTGCCTTGAGAGGCAGACCCATACGTGAATTCATGAAGATCAGCGCCTGCTGGGGCAGGATTGAGGATTCGGGGAGATTCGCCGCTTTTTCCAGCGGGGCGTAAGCCAATCTCGTATAAGGCGATGCTGGGTCGTAATGAGAATAGATAATGTAAGTGCGCCCTAACTCGTACTGAGCACGTGGTGAGCCAGGCGCTCGCTCTGCAAGTTCTTGCGCAAGGCGTAAGGGGTCACCCCAGACATGGGCGGTGAGAGCCGTGAGAGCTGCCCACCAGAGTATCAAAATGGCCAATATCCCGCGGCGTATCCACAATCGGGCTATCGAGTAGCTGTCCGCCTTGGCAAGCCAGGGCACAACGGTCAGCAACACACCGAAACTGGCGAAATAGTTGCGATGTTCGTACACCAGTTCCAATTGCAGGATCGTGCCGGTTAATAGTTGGCATCCGAGGAATAAGGCAATACCAAGAGCTGCTATTGATTCCCGCTTCCGCAACCAGAAAACCATCACGGCCAGCGTGGCCAAAGAGAGCATGCTGGTCAGCGTGGTCCAAGGCGAAAGCGGTCCGGTCGAAATGTGAAAATCATCATGGTAGAACGAGAGAGCATGCGATGTGGGCAGCAACGTCCATACGAGGTAGTCGCAAACGACCCGTGCCTCGCTGAGCAGTCGCTGGCCGAGCGTGAAATCGCGCGTAGCCCAGTTGGCTGGATTCAGAACTTGTGGAATTTGCCAAGCTAGCCCAGCGATCATGGGGATAATCAGCACCAGCAAAAACAGGCCGATGATGTATCGACTTCGCGTCACATGGCCATCAGTACATGCTTGGCGCTGGCGCCGAAAATCGAACATGATCCATTCAATAAGGAAAGCATAAAGCGGCAACATTACCGCCGTTTCCTTGGCGAGCAGACCAATAGTTGTGAGGATGGTCAGGCTTGCAGCACAAAGCCAGAAACCTCCCCAACCGGAATATCTCTCATTGCCCGGAATGGTACGGGCCTGCATCCATTGACGCCCTGCCACGTAACCTGTCAGCCCCAGAAGTACAAACAGGTTGGCTATGCTCTCCTCGCGCTGGACCACGTACAGCACGCCGGTGAGGTTGATGGGCAGCAGCATCCACCCGGTGGCGATCAAAGCTGCAACGATGGAAATAGAAGAAGCTTCCAACCCATTGCTCGGATGGTTGCTGGGAGCGGATGAAGCCGTTCCTGCTATGGCGAGCAGGCGGCGAGTGAGCACGAATACCAGAATGCCATTCAACAAGTGAATGATGAGGTTGAATAGCTTCCAGCCGAACGGATTTAAGCCTCCCGCCAGATAGTTCGCAGCAAAGCTCAGCGAAGCCAGCGGCCGCTTGAAATCGCTGGCCGGCGAGGACAGCGCGGCACGTACCAATGCCGGTACGCTTAATTCGCGCGGTTGCACTCCAGGGTTGTCCACGATGTTGGGGTTATCGTCGAAGAGCCAGTAGCCCTGTAGGCCAGGCCAATAGACCGCTGTGACGATAAGCAGCGAGATGGGCATGAGCCATCGCGCAGCAGGTATTTTCCAGGCGGAATTCATTTCATAGACGTTGAGAGAGTTGGGCGATTATTGTGCCGTATGGGGCGCCATGGTTAGGCTACTCAGTCTCCCCTCTGGCATTACGTTCATCCTTGCGCATCTGGCTGATTGCGGCGATATCCGCTGCGTTTATGCTGCGATCGTCCACAAGTAGGCGCCGCAGCAGCGGCAAACGGTGGTAATCGGTATTGCTCAATACATCGACGGCTTGGTCATACAGGTGAGCGCTAGCCAGATATTGGGCCTCCAGACGCGGGATGTTGGCGTCTGGATCATTCTGGTAAGTGGCCTCAAGTTCGTGTATGGCCATGTTAAGGTCGCCTTGGCTGACGGCCCAGAAGTGCCTCTGATAGTGAAGATAGCCGGTCGCGAAACGGTTATTAACGTATAGTGGATTGGAAAGCAATGCGCTGGTGATGCTCAACCAAGCGTCGGATGTAAGTGCTGGGCACGAGCCTTGGGTTGCGGCCGCGCGTAGCGTTTCTATGCTTTCTAACCCGCTCTGGTCGAAACGCGCGGTGCGAAGGAGCACGATCAGTTTGTCCAGATCGTTCTGTGTAAGGTCGCCTTGAGCGCATTGAACCAAAACGCGATCTTCTGCAAGCGAAGGGGTGTTCGGGTGTAGTTGAATAGCCTTATCCAACACTTGCCGGGTAGCGTCCAGCTGCCTGTGCTTGTACAACCGCTCAGCGAGATACGTCTGCGCGCGCACTGAGTCTGGTTGGGTGTTGGCCCAGACCAGGGCAAGCCGGTCTTCGGATGCATACGCGCCTGCGCTCAGCGCCGTGGTAATACAGCACGCCATTAGCCAGATGCAGGAAGCCATATACAACATGCGTTGCTGTCGCCCTTGAGGCTGACGCGCAACGATCAGTGCCAGAGCCATCACGGGGCCGATCAGTGGCATGTAGTTGCGGTGCTCGAAATACAACTCCAGCATCACGGTGGAGCTTTCGAGCAACTGACCGCCGAGATACCAGAGTACAGCCAGCGCAAAGAGTGGCCACCGTCGGTAGCTCGCCAAGGCAGCGATCAGCGCTCCGATCGTTGTCAGCAGTGCAGGTAGCGTGGACCAGGGTGAAAACAGGCTACGTGATACCGGGTAACCGTCGTGATATAGGCCATATAGCCCGAATCTCGGTAGAAAAATCTTGCCAAGATAGTCGAGCAGAATGCGCGGCTCTGTCAGCAGACGCTGGCCTATCGTGAAATCTCGCGTGCCAGTGTGCTCCCACTCGCTAAAGAGTGTCCAAAGCAAGTAGCTTAATACAAACAGCACGGCAGGCCAGATCAACAGGCGCCGCAGCCAAGACAGTGTGGAGGGCAAACGTTGCACGTCTGTACGCAACAACGTAGCGTCAAGCACTAGCGCATAGATTGGTAGCAGGATCCCGTTTTCCTTGCTCAAGAAAGCCAGTCCCATGCATACACCTAAACCCAGTACCATCCATGCGCCGCGTTGCCATATAGGCTTTTGGCCCGCCAATAAGCCTCGCGTGTAGGCCAGAAGCCCAAGCAGCATGAACATGGCCATGAGCAAAGTCATGCGTTGCACCACCAGCACCACGCCCGAAAGCTGGATAGGATTGAGCAACCATGCTGCAGCAGCTATGCATGCAGTCAGGCAGGCGCGGCCCTCCAGGGAATCTGCCGTGAGCCGGCCAGACAGCCAATGATGCGAAACACGTCGGACCAAGGCGAAGACCAGAGCACCATTCAGCAAGTGAATGCTCACGTTGATCAGGCGGAACGGGAACGGATGACTTGGCCACGAGGATTTCTGCAGCAGAAAACTCAGCATGGCCACCGGCCTGCCAGGGAAGCTGCGTGGCTGCGAAAGATAGATGCCTAAGTCGCGCCAGCTTGATACGTGATCGATACTGTCTAGCGCTGCTAGATTGGGAAAGTCGTCAAACAGAAAAGGGCCGTGCATGGCCGGCCAGTACAAAAGTGCGCAGACGAGTAAGGCGGCCGTTAGCCCGAGCAGGGCAAATATTCGGGCAGACATCAATAATCCTGGAAGATCGAAAGATGGCGTAGCCATCCAGACGCTATATCGGGCGCAGGCTACTGGCAGGTTTGGGGGAGGTAAACCGGATCTGCATCACTACTGCATTGCCAGCTTATGGCGCCGCCCGTGCTTCCCCCCATCGTGAGTATGACCTGTTTGCCCTGTAGCCTGGGTGCGACGGTATGGTTTCGCATAAAGGCTGTAATCACGCAACCCGCTCCGCTGTTGGAGATCTTGACGTTATCCACGTATTTGCCGTTATAGCTGGCGGCTGCGGCGAAACCGTTTGCTCCAAGCGTCGGGCAGCTCCCGGCTTGGGCGTAGTACGTGGAGACGTCGGTTTTGAGGCCATCGGTAAGAGTAAATGCCTCGCTCAATTGTGCCTTGGCCACTGAATTCTGATAGATCGTGATAGCTAATGCACTGAGAATTGCAATGATCGCCACCACGATCATTACCTCGATGAGCGTAAAGCCCTTTATGCGTTTCATTGCCTTCCCCCTTTAGGCAATCCAATCCTGGGTCGCATCGCTTGGCCAAGCAAACGGTACGCCAATTCTTTGCTGAGCTGAAAAAAAAGCCCCTCCGTAGAGGGGCTTTTTGAACGCGTACTAGACGGGCCTTACTGGCAAGCCTGTGGCAGGTACTTCACGTCGACGTTCGAAGTGCAAGCCCAGGTGAAGTTTCCACCAACGTTCGCACCCTTGAAGACCGCATTCTTGCCACCCTGCAGCGGGGTCGAAATCGAGCCCGCAGTGTTCTTGAAATTAATCGTGATGTCGCAGGTGGGATTGGTGGCGGCGGTGCCGGCAGCCACCGCGGCAGAGGCCACGTACTTGCCCGCGTAGCTGACGCCAGTCGGGAAACCAGGCGTAGTGCCAAGCGTCGGGCACTGTCCAGCCTGAGTGTAGTACTCGGCAATCGCGGTCTTCATGCCGTCAGCGATGGTCTGCGACTCGGAAAACTGCGACTTGGTGATGTAGTTCTGGTACTGCGGGATGGCGATAGCCGCCAGGATCGCGATGATCGCAACCACGATCATCAGTTCGATCAGGGTAAAGCCCTTCTGCACGTTCTTCATGGTGGTTCCTCTGTTTTGGTTAGCTAACCGGTAGTGCCCCCTGAGCCCCGGTCCCGTATCCCCCTAGGCGGGAACGGACCCCTCACGCGGTCTGGAACGACCAGGAAGCTCCCGGCATCTGCAGCATGTTCTATGCCACGTTTGCCATGTGGTGGTTACCCGCAGCGATGCGGGTGTGAGGATTGTGCATAGGGTCACGGGCCCCGACAACCGGATACGGCCTACGTTCTTGCAGGATTGTCGAGCATGTCTCGGTGCGCCTGGGCCGTCTGCTCTTGCAGGGCAATAAGTGACGCTGTGCGTCAGCAGATTTGTGAGACGCCCGTCTCGAAGTGCTCTGGTTGGTCACTCTTTCGGGCTCGGGCAGGCGGGGCGGGGAAGGTGTTTTCCCGGGATTTCGGCGGGAAGCACGTACTCGCGGCATCGCCAAATACCTCGGCGGCATGAGACTGGAACCGGCTCAAAACGCCCGTCTGGGCTCCGCCCTTGCCGCACCGTGCCTTGCGCCAGGCCCCTCGCGCCACTTACCGTCACCCCTTTCGCAACACCCAGGAAACCCACGCATGAAACCCTTGTTTGTCGCGCTGGCGCTGGCGCTCGCGCTGGCCGGTACCTCCGCCGTGGCGGCCGAGGTCGAAAATCACGGTACCCATCCCTTTGGCATCCGCGATCTGGTGATGATGGATCGCGTCGGCGACCCGCAGCTGTCGCCGGATGGCCGCCAGGCGCTTTATACCGTGCGCGCCACCGATTACGCCGCGAACAAGGGCATCACGTCGATTTACGTGCTCGATCTCGCCAAAGGCGGTGCGCCGGTGAAGCTGGTGGAGAAGGCCTCCTCGCCGCGTTGGGCGCCGGATGGTTCGGCCGTTTACTACGTGGCCGAGAAGGATGGCGTGTCGCAGCTGTGGCGTCGCCCGCTCGGGGCGTCGGCCGTCGCAGTGCAGGTGACGCATGCGCCGATCGATGTGGATGGCTACAAGCTCTCGCCGGATGGCAAGAAGGCGTTGCTCACCTTGGGCGTGTTCACCGATTGCGCGGATCTGGCCTGCACCAAGGAGCGCCTGGACGGCCGCGAGAAGGACAAGGCCTCGGGCACGGTGTACGACAAGCTGTTCGTGCGTCACTGGGATACCTGGGCGGACGGCCGCCGTGCGCAGCTTTTCATTACCGACCTGGATAACCCGTCCGAACAGCCAGTGCTGCTAACCCGCGGCATCGATGGTGACGTGCCGAGCAAGCCGTTCGGTGACGATGGCGAATTCAGCTTCTCGCCCGATGGCAAGACGGTGTATTTCGACGTGCGCATCGCGGGCAAGAGCGAGCCGTGGTCGACCAATTTCGATGTCTACAGCGTGCCGGCGGATGGTTCGGCGGCGCCGCGCAACCTGACCGCCGACAACCCGGCGTGGGATGCCTCCCCGGTGCCGTCGCCGGATGGCAAGACGCTGTACTACCTCGCCATGAAAGTGCCGGTGTCCGAGGCCGATCGCTTCCGCATCATGGCGCTGGACCTGGCCAGCGGCGAGAAGCGTGAAGTGGCCCCGAACTGGGACCGCTCCGCTGGTGGCATGCAGGTGTCGGCGGACGGCAAGACGCTCTACGTCACGGCCGACGACAACGGCCAGCGCCCGCTGTTCGCCGTGGACGCTGCCAGCGGCATGGTCACCACGCTCGTCACGAATGGCGAAGTGGGCGGCTATTCGCTGGGCAAGTCCTCGCTGCTCGTGCAGCGCGATGACCTGAAGCGTTCGGCCGACCTGTACACGGCCGACCTGCAGGGCAAGGGGCTCAAGCAGGTCACGCACTACAACGCCGAGCGCCTCAAGAAGACGCAGATGGGCGAGCCGGAGTTCTTCACCTTCAAGGGCTGGAACAACGAGACGGTGCAGGGCTACGTGGTGAAGCCGGTGGGCTACAAGTCCGGCAAGAAGTATCCGGTGGCCTTCATCATTCACGGCGGTCCGCAGGGCGCGATGAACAACGCGTGGAGCTACCGCTGGAATCCGCAGACCTACGCGGGCCAGGGTTTCGCCGTGGTCACCATCAACTTCCACGGTTCCACCGGTTACGGCCAGGCGTTCACCGACTCGATCTCGGGCGACTGGGGCGGCAAGCCGCTGGAAGACCTCAAGGCCGGTTGGGCCGCGGCGCTGTCCAAGTACAGCTTCCTCGATGGCGATCGCGCCTGTGCACTGGGCGCCAGCTACGGCGGCTACATGATCTATTGGATCGCCGGCGTGTGGAACCAGCCATGGAAGTGCCTGGTCGACCATGACGGCGTGTTCGACGCACGCGCCATGTACTACGACACCGAAGAACTCTGGTTCGAGGAGCGCGAGAACGGCGGCACGCAATACGAGCACCCGGAAAACTACGAGAAGTTCAACCCGATCAACCACGTCAAGGATTGGCGCGTGCCGATGCTCGTGATCCATTCGGCCAAGGACTTCCGCATTCCGGATACCCAGGGCCTGGGCGCGTTCACCGCGCTGCAGCGCCGCGGTATTCCCAGCAAGCTGCTGCACTTCCCGGATGAGAACCATTGGGTGCTCAAGCCGCAGAACAGCGTGCAGTGGCATGAGACGGTGAATGCGTGGCTGAAGGAGTGGACGGCGAAGGGTGGGGCTGCTTCGGGCTCCAAATAAAGCCAGCTGAGTGGGTTTGAAAACGGCGGCCCTTGGGTCGCCGTTTTTTTGTGGCTCCGAACAAAATATTCGAGCGGTACCCTATTTCCTCACCGTCATTCCGGCGCAGGCCGGAATCCAGCGACCGCTTGGTCCGGTTTTCGCCGGAGAGCCAAATGCTTTGACGCCATGCGACAACCGATCACTTCCGTCACTGGATTCCGGCCTGCGCCGGAATGACGGTGAGGGGAGATAAACTTCGCAGGGCCGTGAACAGACGTCTAGAGCCAGCGATTGCGCTTGAGCGTGATATAGATCGTCACGACGATCGTAAGCACCAACCCGATAATCACCGGATACGCCCACGGCTTGGCGAGCTCCGGCATATGCGTGAAGTTCATGCCATACCAGCTGGTAATCAGCGTGGGCGCAGCGAGCATCGCCGCGTAGCCGGCCAGGCGCTTCATCACTTCGTTCTGGCCGAAGGTGACCAGCGACAGGTTCACGTTGATCGCCGCCGCGAGCATTTCGCGCATGGCGCTGATGGACTCGTTGGCGCGGAACACGTGGTCGTACACGTCGCGGAAATAGGCGCGCAATTCGTCCGGAATCAGCTGCGGGTGCTGGCGTACCAGCTGGCTGATGATGTCCTGCATGGGCGCCACGGCCAGTCGCAGCGTCATCAGGTCGCGCTGCATGTCGTACAGCCGGCGGATGGTGCTGCGCTTGAAGGTGTCGGAGAAGATGTCCTTCTCCAGTTCCTGCAGCTCTTCGCGGAAATCGCGCACGATGGGCAGCAGGTTGTCGACGATGAAATCGAGCACGCCGTACAGCCCATAGGCAGGCCCCAGGGCCAGCAATTCCGGCGTGTGTTCGCAGGTGCGCCGCGCCGGTGCGTAGGACAGCGAGGCGCCGTGGCGCACGGTCACCAGGTAGCGCGGGCCAAGGAACACGTGGGTTTCGCCGAAGGCGATGTGCCCGCTCACCAGCTGCGCTGTCTGCACGACGATAAAGAGCGAATCGCCGTAGGCTTCGATCTTGGTGCGCTGGTGGGCTTGCTGCGCGTCCTCGATCGCAAGATCGTGCAGGTCGAACTCTTCCTGCAGCTTTTCCAGCAGCGTCTCGTCCGGCTCGTGCAGGCCCACCCAGACGAAGGTGTCCGGTTGTTTCAGCACTTCGCTGATGTCGTCGACGCTGATATCGCCGGTGCGCTGCCCATCGAAGCGATAGGCGACGCAGTTGACGACCATGGAGGCAGAGGGGGGCGGGGTCGTCATGGATATGGTGCGGGAAGACGTCATGGTGTTCATGATGGCCTTGACGGGAGCCCGGGCGCAATTGAAAAGTATGAGCGATCTTTGGTCGGGGGGCGTGCCGTCAGTACTGTTGGGTATTGAACGGGGCAGGGGATGACGTTTCATGAAGTCGAATGACTATCGGCTGGGCTACCGTGGCGATATAGAGGGGTTGCGGGCGGTTGCGATACTGCTTGTCATCGCCGCTCACGCAGGTGTCCCTTGGCTCGCCGGCGGTTTCATTGGCGTGGACGTGTTTTTTGTCCTCTCCGGCTTTCTGATCACCGGCCTGCTACTACGCGAAATGGCAGACACCGGCCAGATTGATTTTGCGTGTTTCTATTTGCGACGACTTCGGCGCCTTATGCCGGCATTGATCCTAATGATCGTGCTGATATCGCTTAGTGCGTATCTACTCCTTGGTCCAGAGGAGCAGTTGCCGCAAGCCAACAAGGCGAGCTTGGCGGCTCTGTGGTTGAGCAATGTGTCCTTTGCTTTGACGCAAACGGACTACTTTGCGCCGAGTGCGGAGAACAGCCTTTTTCTGCATACATGGTCGCTGGGCGTAGAAGAGCAGTTCTATCTGGTGTGGCCAGCGCTGCTCCTTTGGTCGCTCGGTCGAGGACATCGTGAACTTCCGTTGCAACGGCTCAAAAGCATCATGTTGGGGATTTTTGCGATCAGTCTAGGGGTGTGCGTTCTCGCTACACCGCGTTCCCCACAGTTCGCTTTTTACATGATGCCTGTGCGCGCCTGGGAGTTTGCTGGCGGAGCGTTGATCTGGCTGTTCTCTGGGAAGATGCGTGCTGGTGAAGTAGCCAGGGAAAAAGGCGCCGTGTTCACGCGGTGGCTTGGCTGGACCGGAATGGTGATGATCATTGGCACGGCTGCGAGCTACGGCACACAGATGTCGTATCCGGGTTGGCATGCGGTGTTGCCGGTAGCAGGGACTATGGCCGTCATTGCAGCAGGGTGGGCCGATGATACGCATAGTGTGTCGCGCCTGCTGTCGTATCGGTGGATGCAGGCCGTCGGTCGCGTTTCTTATTCATGGTATTTGTGGCACTGGCCGGTCCTGGTGCTTGGGCACGCGCTGAATTGGAGCCATGATCCAAGTGGCCGTTTGGTTGCCGTGCTGTTGTCTCTGGGGCTTGCGATGGCGTCATACCGGTTTGTGGAGACGCCTATCCGCCAACAGGATTTCTGGCTTTCGCATCGACGTACCGCCATGTATGGGACGCTTGGTATAACGGTGGCGGTTTGTTTGGTGTCTATGCATTGGTTCAACGTTGCAGCCGCGTATAGCGAGAGCCCGATCATGCAGCGTTACAGCCATGCACGTTTCGATGCGCCTTCAATCTATTCCCGAGGTTGCGATGATTGGTATTACAGCGATCGGGTAATGTTGTGCAGTTATGGTCCCAGCGATGCCGCACATACACTTGTGCTGATGGGTGACAGTATCGCCGGGCAGTGGTTTTCTGCATTGTTACCATTGGCGACGAAGCCTGGTTGGCGACTAGTCGTCGCGACCAAGTCATCGTGCCCCATGGTCGATGAGCCTTATTTCTATGCGCGCATTGGCCGGGAATATACCGAGTGCGCAAGCTGGCGACATCAGGCGGTTGATCAGGTCGCATCGCTTCACCCGGATGTCGTTGTGCTCAGTATGGGGTTGGGCGGCACACAATCGTTCTCTCAAACGCAGTGGATCGAAGGCACGGCACGCTCTTTGAGCGCATTGAGTGGACAGGCTGGTCGGGTCTATTTGTTGCGCACCACGCCTCACCTCGATTTCGACGGTCCAAGTTGCCTTGCCTCGCGGGCAGGTCGGCCCAAGTGGTTAGGCTCTGCAGCCGGTTGTGAATCGGTAGTCGACGACGCGCGCGAGCGACAGGTTTACCAATGGCTGCAGCAGGCTGCTGCGCGCTTCCCCAATGTCCAGATAGTAGACATGAATGGAATGATATGTCCGGAGCTGCGTTGTAGCGCAGAGCGTAACGGCCAGGTCGTATTCCGCGATGCCCAGCATCTGACCGCCAGCTTTGCGACTTCATTGGGACCGGCGCTGTCTGCTCGACTTGGACTTTAGGATTGCTCGACTCAATAACTGGATGGAATTGGTCGCTGGCGCGTGCTCCACGCCACAGCCAACCAAGCCGGCAGCGCGAACAGCAACCACGGCTGGTTCTGCTGCACCACGCCGGGAAGCAGATGCATCGCGCAGGCGACCAGTACGGCGGCCAGTTGCAGGACGATCAGCGCGTTGGCAAAGCGCGATGCGGCGAGCGCCTTGCGTGAGCGCCATAGCGCCGGCAGCAGGAAGAACGCCAGTGGGTTGAACAGCAGCAGGTTGGCGTTCGCCCAGGCGGAGTGGTGGGTGGTGAGGCCCCACAGGATCAGCAGCGCGACGCCGACAAAACCGGCCAGCACGAGATAGAGCGAGCCCAGCACGGCGTAGACCGCGGGCGCGTAGCGGTGGGCGAGGAACAGCAGTGCAGCGAAGATCACTCCTGCCAGTGCGAGCGGCAGGCGAAGGTCGGGTGCCGTGGCCGGTGGCGGTGTAAGGCGGTTGGGCGAGAGCAGTTGCTGGTCCAGGACCAGCGGCTGCGCCTTGCCATCGTTGCCGGTGACGGTGACGTGGGTGATTTCCTGCTGCAGCACTTCCGGCAGGAAGCTCTCCTGCCACGCGTTGAGCGGCTGGTCGGCGTAGGGGCCCAGCCCCAGGTCGAGGATCAGCATCAGCCAGGCCTGCTGGCTCATCAGGCGGGCCGTCTGCTGGCGGTAGGTCATGCCGCCCGGGCGCGCTTCGAGCTGGGGTTTCAGGGTGCCGCCGAGGGCCTTGTCCAGCGCGTCGCGCACGCGGGTGGCGCAGTTGCGCACGTAGTAGTCGTACTCGTAGCGCACGTTTTCCGGCTGCAGGTTCCACAGCAGATAGTCGCGCAGGTCAGCCGCCTGCGCCGGACTGAAGGCCAGGTGCTGGCGCGTTACCGAGCGGCCGACTTCGGTGTAGTAGCGCTGGTCGACGTCCGATGGCGCGGCGTCCATCAGGTAGTGCATCTGGCCGCGCGCGAAGTTCAGCAGGAAGCCGCTCTCGTCGAAATCGAACACGCCGTAGTTGAAGGTGACGGCTTCGCCGCTCACGGTGTCGCGCAGTTCGATGGCGTCGTGTCCGAAGCGCTCCCAGTAGGTGTCGCCCGGCCCGTAGGTGATCAGTGACACTTCCAGGTTGCTGCCCGGCGCGTTGGCCACGCCCGCCTGGGCGTGCGATGGCCAGAGCAGTACGCAGCAAAGGGCCAGCGCGGCGAAACCGGTGATCAGGCGTTGCATCAGCGACGCTACAGGCGTCCTGCCTCGAGGGGGCATCGATCAGCCTTCCCGCAGGCGGGTGACGCGGAAGGCCTGCACGCGCCGGTCGTCCGCTTCGGTGACGTGGAACAGGTAGTCGCCAATGGCGATTTCCTCGCCCACTTCCGGCAGGTGGCCGAATTCGGAGGTGCACATGCCGCCCACCGTGTCGAATTCCTCGTCGGAGAATTGGGCGCCGGTCTGTTCGTTGAAATCGGCGATCGGCGTGAGGGCGCTGACGGCCCAGCCGCCGCCCGATTGTTCGTGCATCAGCGAGGGTTCTTCCTCGTCGTCGTGCTCGTCGTCGATCTCGCCGACGATCTGCTCGAGCACGTCTTCGATGGTGATCAGGCCAGCGACGCCGCCGTATTCGTCCACCACCAGCGCCATGTGGTTGCGCGTGTGGCGGAACTCCGCCAGCAGCACGTTCAGGCGCATGGATTCGGGAATGAGCACCGCCGGGCGCAGCACGCTGGCGATGTCGAAATGGTCGCCGTTGCCGACGAAGCGGAGCAGGTCCTTGGCGAGCAGGATGCCGAGGATGTCGTCCTTGTCTTCACCGTGCACGGGGAAGCGCGAGTGGCCGGATTCGACGACGGTGTCGAGGATCTCGCGCAGCGGCGCATCGGCCGAGAGCATCACGATCTGCGCGCGCGGGATCATGACGTCGTCCACGCTCAGCTCGGTGACCTTGATCGCACCCTCGACCATGGTCAGGGTGTCGGGAGACATCAGGCCGTTGGCCTGGGCGGTGCGCAGCTCGTCGATGAGCTCCTTGCGGTTGCGCGGCTCGCCGGAAAACATGTGGCCCAGTCGATCCCACCAACTGCGGTGGGCCGGGCCGCTGGTACTGCCAGGGTCCTCGTTCATTACTCGTGCGGGTGCTGCCCGGTACCGGGCGGAAGGGGCAGTCTAGCGGAAAATTCGTGACGATTCAGGAACAAGGGCGGGGGAGGGCCGGGAAGCCGGGGCCGGCTGAGGGTTCAAGGCGCCGTCTTCGCCGGGGCGATGGGGCGCCCGGTGAACGGGTTCCAGCCCTTGGCGGCCAGGGCCGCCCAGGCCGTCGCGCCGAGGTGTGGCTGGTGGTAGTAGAAGAAGTCGGCGTAGGTGGAGGTAGGGCCGATCGCGAAGTCGGTGGCGATGCGTGCCTGTGGCGTGGCGTAGAGCATGCCGCCTGGGCTGCGCTGGGCCAGGAGCAAGCGCCACAACGTGTCGGGCACCGGTTTGCCGCTGGCGAGCAGGGCGGTGGCGACCTGGGCTGTTCCTTCCGTCCACATGCCATCGGGCTGGCGCCGATAGCCGTAGCCCTCGCCGCTGCGGTGTTGCGATTCGATCCAGGGCCACACCTGGTCCCATTCGGCCGGATGCGGGTCGAAGGCGAGCAGGGGCCATACCTGGGCATCGATGGCCGACTTGTCGCGGGAAAGCGTCTTGCCGTCATCCAGCGTACCGACCAGGAAGCGATGCTGGCGCGGGTCCCACATCGACGTCACGAAGTCGCCTGCGGTCCTTGCCTGCTGCATCAAGGCGGCATCGCCGCTGTCGCGCGCTGCCCAGGTGGCGGCGGCATGGACGTCCAGATTGTGTTCCGTGGCCTTCCAGTGCTGCGGACGTTGGGCGTTGTCGTAACCGAACACACCGCCCTCATAGGCCGCTGGAGCGGTGCCGAGGGTGTGCGCCTGGATCCAGCGCAACTGCGCGACCGCGCCATCGAGGTAGCGCCGGTCGTGGGTGTCGTCGTAGACGGTAAGCATCAGCAGGGCGGCCCAGGCGACATTGCCGGTGGCAGTGCCGACTTGATAAGGATCCTGGCTCCAGTAATTCCCCTGGGTTTGCCAGTAGCCGGGCAGCTCGACCTTTCCGTCCGTGATGGCGCCAGCGCGGTAGGCGTTGCGCAGCCTGCCGTCCTTGAAGCTCGGGTCATGCGATGCGGCGAGCAGCAGGGCGTCGGCGATGCGACGCGCCTGCGCCGGCTCGCCGCAGGCGGTGAGCGCAATGCCGGCAAGCGCGTTGTCGTAGACGAAGGCGACGTTCTCCAGCGCGCGCACCGTACCCGGTGGCAGGCCGGGATAGCTCGGCAGCAGCATCGGCCCCTGGCCCGGCGCCGACGCGGCCGCGGCATGCAGGGCGCCGCAGGTGGTCTGGGCCAGCGACTGTCGGGCGGTGTCGGCGGACATCGCAGGAAGCGATGCGGCCATCGCCAACAGAAGTCCCAGGCCCAGCAGAAGACGCCATTGCCTACGCATGCCTGCCTCCATCGCGCTGATCAGCGCCGCGATCGTGCCGTACTCAGCGGTCGTCAACGACCGTGTAGGGATCGTCGATGCCCAGCCCGGCAAGGATGCGCGTTTCCAGCGCTTCCATGGCTTCGGCTTCATCGTCCTCGATATGGTCGTAGCCGAGCAGATGGAGCACGCCGTGCACGGTCATGTGAGCCCAGTGATCACGCGCCTGTTTGCCCTGTTCGGCGGCTTCCCGCGCCACCACCGGTGCGCAGATCACCAGGTCGCCGATCAGCGGCAGCTTCACGCCCGGCGGCAGCTCGACGGGAAACGACAGCACGTTGGTGGCGTAGTCCTTGTCGCGGTAGTCGCGGTTGAGCGTACGTCCTTCCTTCGCATCGACGATGCGGATGGAAAGCTCCGTCGCCTTGCGTCGCTTCGCGCCGCGCAGCGCGGCCTCCACCCACTGGCGGAAGCTGGCGGAGGTGGGAACGCCCTTGCGCGAGGCGGCATAGCCGACAGAAAGGCTCAGCTCCGCACTCACTTCGGCGACTCCTCGGACGACTGCTCGAACGCCTCGTAGGCGCGCACGATCTTCGCCACCAGCGGATGGCGCACCACGTCGCGCGAGGTGAAGAAGGTGAAGCTGATGCCGTCCACGCCGCGCAACACTTCAATGGCGTGGCGCAGGCCGGAGCGCACGTTGCGCGGCAGGTCGACCTGGCTGACGTCGCCGGTGATGACTGCCACCGAGCCGAAGCCGATGCGCGTCAGGAACATCTTCATCTGCTCGACCGTGGTGTTCTGCGCTTCGTCCAGGATCACGTAGGAATCGTTGAGCGTGCGTCCGCGCATATAGGCGAGCGGCGCGATTTCGATCACGTTGCGCTCGATCAGCTTGGCCACTTTCTCGAAGCCCAGCATTTCGTACAGCGCGTCGTAGAGCGGGCGCAGGTAGGGGTCGACCTTTTGCGAGAGGTCGCCCGGCAGAAAGCCCAGCTTTTCGCCCGCTTCCACCGCCGGGCGCACCAGCAGCAGGCGCTGCACGCGGTTCGCTTCCAGTGCCTCCACCGCGCTGGCCACGGCCAGGTAGGTCTTGCCGGTGCCGGCCGGGCCCACGCCAAAGCTGATGTCGTGCGTGGTGATGGCGTGCAGGTAGCGGGCCTGGTTGGGGCCGCGTCCCTTGATCACGCCACGCTTCACCTTGATGGTGACTTCCTGCGCGCCTTCGGCCGCGTCATTGACGATGGCGTCGATGCCCGATTCGGCCAGGTGCAGGTTGATCTTCGCGCCGGTGAGCGACTCGTGCTCTGTCGTGGCGTAGAGCGCGCGCAGCACCTTCTCGGTGGCGCGCGAGGCGCCTTCCTCGCCGATCACCTGGAACAGGCTGCCGCGATGGTTGATCTCCACGCCCAGGCGCAGCTCGATCTGGCGCAGGTGTTCGTCGAAGGGACCGCAGAGGTTGGACAGCCGGGCATTGTCTTCCGGCTCGAGGGAAAAATCGCGTTGATTGAGGCCGTTGGTCATAGGGTCAAAGATGCCGGTGCATCACGTAGACGTCCGTCGGGCCATGTGCGGCGTGGCGGAACGCGCCCGGCACCTGTCCGACGATGCGGAAACCGTGGCGCTGCCACAGGCGCACCGCGGTGGTATTGATCGAGACGACAAAGTTGAACTGCATGGCGGTGAAGCCCGCGTCGCGGGCCTGCGCCATCGAATGCTCGCACATGGCCGACGCTACGCCTTGCCCACGCGCCGCGGGCGACACCATGTAGCCCGCGTTGGCGACATGGTCGCCCAACCCTGGCTGGTTCGGGCGAAGCATGTAGTAGCCCAGCACGAGTTTCGAGCGCTCGGCGACGAAACAGCGCGTGGGCGGCGAGGTCCACCAGTCGCGTGCCTGTTCGAAACTCAGGTCGGGTGGATAGCTGTAGGTGTCGCCGGCCGCGACCACGCTGCGGAAGAGCGGCCAGACGAGGGTGAACTCGTCCGGCCCGATTTCGCGGATCGAAAGCGCCGGCGTCACGAGGCCAGGGCGACGTCTTCGTCCGCCAGCTTGACGCGGCCGCGCAGCGAGTTGCTCATCGCCTCGGTGATCACCACGTCGACGAACTGGCCGATCATGCGCGTGCTGCCGGGGAAGTTCACGAAGCGCATGTTCTCGGTGCGGCCGGTAAGTTCGTTCGCGTTCTTCTTGCTCACCTTTTCCACCAGCACGCGCTGCACGGTGCCGACCATAGCCTCGTTGATCTGGCGGGCGTTGTCGTTGAGCTTGGCCTGCAGGCGCGACAGGCGCGCGTGCTTCACTTCCGAGGAGGTGTCGTCAGCGAGATTGGCGGCCGGCGTGCCGGGGCGCGCGGAGAAGATGAAGGAGAAGCTCTGGTCGAAGCCCACGTCCTCGATCAGCTTCATGGTCTTTTCGAAATCCTCGTCCGTCTCGCCGGGGAAACCCACGATGAAGTCGGAGGAAATGCAGATGTCCGGGCGCACCGCGCGCAGCTTGCGGATCTTCTGCTTGAATTCCAGCGCCGTGTAGCCGCGCTTCATCGCGGTGAGGGTGCGGTCCGAACCCGCCTGCACCGGCAGGTGCAGGAAGTTGCACAGCTGCGGCACGTTGGCATACGCCTCGATCAGCGAATCGGAGAACTCCAGCGGGTGCGAGGTGGTGAAGCGGATGCGGCCGATGCCTTCGATCTGCGCGATGGCGTGGATCAGCACGGCAAGGTCGGCGATGCCGCCATCGTGCGTGGGGCCGCGATAGGCGTTGACGTTCTGGCCGAGCAGGGTGACTTCGCGCACGCCTTGTTCGGCGAGCTGGGCGATCTCCACGATCACGTCGTCGAATGGACGGCTGATCTCCTCGCCACGGGTGTAAGGCACCACGCAATACGAGCAGTATTTGGAGCAGCCTTCCATGATCGACACGAAGGCGGTCGGGCCCTCCGCGCGCGGCTCGGGCAGGCGGTCGAACTTCTCGATCTCCGGGAAGCTGATGTCCACCTGCGGCTTGCCGGAAGCGCGCTGCGCCTCGATCAGCTCGGGCAGGCGGTGCAGCGTCTGCGGGCCGAACACCAGGTCCACATACGGCGCGCGCTTGATGATGTCCTGGCCTTCCTGCGAGGCCACGCAGCCGCCCACGCCGATCAGCACCGGCTTGCCGCCCTGCTTGTGCTCCTTCCAGCGGCCGAGCTGGCTGAACACCTTCTCTTGGGCCTTTTCGCGGATGGAGCAGGTGTTGATCAGGATCACGTCCGCCTCGGACTCGTCCTGGGTCAGTTCCAGACCGTGCGAGGCCTTGAGCACGTCCGCCATCTTGGCGGAGTCGTACTCGTTCATCTGGCAGCCGTGGGTTTTGATGAAAAGCTTGCCGGTCATGGGCTGGTACCGTGGTTCATGGGCGGCTGGGTGCTTGCCGAACCGCACAGTTTACGCGCTCGGCGGCCCCGTCGCCACTGCAACGGGCGTGCCGGATCAATCACTTGCGTGTCCGTGAGGCGGCTTCGACGCTGCCGTTTGCTCAAGGTTTCCGGGGTGTCGGCTCCGTCATCGCTTCGCCCAACCTCACCGTCATCCCCGCGAAGGCGGGGATCCAGGGCCTTTTGATGCGCGTCGACAAGTGCGAAAGACGCTGGACCTCCGCCTTCGCGGGGATGACGGCGAAGGGATGCGTGTCCCGGAGAGGTTTTGAACAGGCCCCGAGAACGGGCGCTGACGCACGAATCGGCCTCGTCCTGCTTGGCGCGCGACGGGCGCCGGAGCACACTTCCCGGCGGACCGGCCGTTGTGACCCGTGCCGGGCGTGGAGGAAGGGGGATGGATGTCGGTGCTTGACCGGGATGAGGCCGTCGCCAAGGCTGGGCGGCCCGAGGGAAGTCCGTGACCGGGCTGCCCCCACCGCGGCTGTCTGCGCCGATGCGACTGGTGGCCGCCTGCGCCATCCTGGCGGGTTGGCTGGTGCTTCCCGGCGCGGGGCATGCGGGCGCGCTTTACCGCTGCACGGGTTCATCCGGCGAAGTGGTTTTCAGCAGCAATACCGCGGGTTACCAGGGATGCAGCCGCATCGCGGGAGCGCCGGAGCCGGCGCGCAAGAAGGCGGCTGCACCGGCCGCTCCGTCGCTGGGCGCGGTCAAGGCTTCGGTCAGTACCTCGGCAAGCAAGGCGACCGCGCCTGAGCCTCCCCAGCCCCCGTCGGTGGCCTGGGTGAAGGATTCCGTGGATACCACCGCGCGCGTGGTGCCTCCCGCGCAGCCGTCCCCATTGCCTGCGGCCAAGCCGGAGCAAGGGGGCTATCGCGAGTTCAAGCCCGAGCAGGGCGCGCCGGCACCCGAACGGCCGGTCGCCAGCGCCGGTACGCGAGTCTTGAGCGGCACGGTCTACAAGGTGAAAGGCAAGGACGGCACGGTCGAATACACCAACGTGAAGCCGGCGGGCGAGCAAGGCCCTGCCGTGACCGCGCTGTTCGGCTACTACGAGGTGATCAAGACCTGCACAGCCTGCGATCTGCATTCGAATGTCCGCTGGGATTCGGTCGCCCTGCACCTGGAGGAATACGGCGACGTGATCCAGCTGGCGAGCAGGGAATCGGGCGTGGACGAGGCTTTCCTGCGCGCGATCATCCATGCCGAAAGCGCGTTCAATCCGCGCGCGCTGTCGATCAAGGGCGCGCAGGGCCTGATGCAGCTGATGCCGGCCACCGCCACCAACATGGGCGTGAGCGACGCCTTCGACACGGCGCAGAACATTCGTGGCGGCGCGCGCTATCTCGCGCTGCTGCTGCGCACCTTCAACGGCAACGAGCGCCTGGCTACGGCGGCCTACAACGCGGGCCCCGGCAACGTGCAGAAGTACAACGGCGTGCCGCCCTTTGCCGAAACGCAGGTGTACGTCGAGCGTGTCGGCACGCTGCGCAAGCGCTACGGGGTGGCCATCCGTCCCTCCGGTGGCCGTACGCCGGTGGCGGCGGCCGGCATATCAGCCATCCAGTGAGGCCGTCGGCGTCATCGGCGGACGCTGGGCCAGGATCACCTCGGTATGGAACGGCGCGCCGTTGCGCAGGCCGGACACTTCCACCTTGCTGCCGGGCTTGATGGCGGCCTCGTGCCGGCGCAGGTCCGCCGGATCGACGATGTACTCCGAGCCGATGCGTAGCAGGATGTCGTGCGGCTGGATACCCGCCTGGGCCGCGGGTCCGCCGGGGTAGACATCGGTGACTTGCGCGCCGCGCGCCGCCGCTGGCAGGCCGCTGTCGGCCGCGACGGGAACGAAGGTGTAGTCGGCGCCCATCCAGCCGCGCACGACGTGGCCCGAATCGATGATCTGATCGAGCACGCGCTTGGCGCTGGCC
>Ga0268248_100172_pt1 | contig 36958 bp, 30 predicted proteins | sample AgamicAtAme_FD_200856 | JGI IMG/M metagenome (GOLD analysis project Ga0268248, IMG submission 200856) | Agave microbial communities from Guanajuato, Mexico - At.Am.e (v2) (version 2) | ecosystem: Host-associated > Plants > Phyllosphere > Phylloplane/Leaf | place: Guanajuato, Mexico | collected... | reverse complement strand
GTGCGCAATCGCGCACGTCGCACGACGCATTCCTGCCTGGCCATCGCGGCTGCGATGCCGCGAAGCGACGCAGCGCACCTTCGCGTTTTCTTTTCCGGATATCCGCCATGCGTTCCATCGTTCTTCCTGCCGCCATTGCGCTCAGTGTCGCCCTTGCGGGCTGCGCGACCAGCCGGGGCCTGCATACCACTGGCACCCTTACCGACCCCGGCAGCCTGAAGTCCGAGCGCAGCCTAGCCGACGTGCAGCTCAGCCCCACGGCATGGCCCAAGCAGGATTGGTGGGTGAGCTATGGCGACCCGCAGCTCACGGCGCTCATCGAAGAAGCGCTGAAGAACAACCCCAGCCTCGACCAGGCACAGGCGCGCGCCCGCCAGGCGCAGGCCATCGCCGACAGCGTCAACGCCGCGCGCAAGCCGCAGGCCGGATTCGACGCGTCGATCACCGGCGCGGACCTCTCGAAGAAGAACCCGATCTATCCCGAATACGTGCTGGGCAAGTTCGCCTGGAGCAAGTCGCTCACCGCGGATTTCTCGTGGGACCTCGACCTGTGGGGCGGCAAGCGCGCCGCCTGGGAAGCCGCGCTGGGCCGCAGCCGCGCGGCGGAGATCGACGCCTATGCCGCGCGCATCGAGTTGTCGGTGAACGTGGCGCGCGCCTACGTGCAGCTGAGCCATGCGTTCGCCGAAAAGGACGTGGCCGATGCCGAGTTCGAGCGCGCCAGCCGCACGCTGGAGGTCACCCGCAAGCTGGTGAAGGGCGGGCTCGGCACGCCGCAGCAGGAGCATCTGGCCGATTCGCAGGTGGCTGGCGCCGAGCAGCAGAAGGTGGCGGCCGATCGCGCCATCGATGCGTCGCGCAGCAGCCTGTCGGTGCTGCTGGGGCAGGGGCCGGACCGTGGCCTGGCCATCGAGCGTCCGCACCTGATCGATCACGGCCCCGCCGTGCTGCCAGAGAAGTTGCCGGTGGATCTGCTCGGCCGCCGCGCCGACCTGGTGGCGGCGCGCTGGGAGATCGAGGCCTCCAGCAAGCAGATCAAGGCGGCCAAGAAGGAGTTCCTGCCGAACATCAGCATCTCCGCGGCGGCCGGACTGGTCGCCGTGGGCGCCAGCACCAACGTGCTTTCGCTGCAGGCGCGCCAATACGCCTTCGGCCCGGCGCTGAGCCTGCCGATCTTCGATGGCGGCCGCCGCCGCGCGAACCTGGCCGCCGCCGATGCCGGCTATGACGCCATGGTGGCGCGCTACAACGGCCTGCTGATCAGCGCGTTGAACGATGTCTCCGACCAGGTATCCGCGCTGACCTCGGTGCGTCAGCAGATCGCGCTGGAAAAGCGCTCGGTGGATGATGCGCAGAAGAGCTGGGACGATGCGCTGAAGGCTTACCAGGGCGGCCTGCGCGGCCCGCTTACGCCACTCACCAGTCGCCAGCAACTGCTGGTGGCGCAGCAGCGCCTTGCCTTGCTGGAAAGCCAGCAGGCCGACATCTCCATTCGCCTGATCGAAGCTTTGGGCGGCGGGTTCGATGGCACGAGCGATGTGGCGGAAATCAACGGCGCCGCGGACGCGCCGCCGCAGGCATCGAGCGCGCCGGCGGCCGTGCGTTGAGCGCCTGGCAACTGCACAGCATCGACGAGCCCGATGGCGCCGATCGCGCGGCCATCGCGGCGCCCTTGCTCGCCTACAATCGGAGCAAGGTGCCGACGCTCGATATCCAACCTTTGGTGATCGCACTGCGCGATGAGCATGGCCAGACAGTGGGTGGGTTGTGGGGCGAAACCGCACTCGACTGGCTGCACGTGGATCTGCTCGCGGTTCCCGAATCCATGCGTGGCCAGGACGTCGGCACGGCGCTGATGCAACGCGCCGAGCAGGTTGCCCGGGAGCGCGGCTGCGTGGGCGCATGGCTCGACACCTTCGCCTTCCAGGCCCGGGGGTTCTACGAAAAGCTGGGATACACCGTGTTTGGTGAGATCCCCGATCATCCGATCGGTGGCGCCCGCTACTTTCTGCGCAAGCGCTTCTGAACCGCCGCAACGTCCCAAGGCTCCCGGGGCTGGAAAAAAGCCTTTGAAGCCCTACCTTTAGCCTGTGGCGCAGCAATGCCCACAGGCACGTGGAAGAGGTGGCAACCATGGCGACAGGCTGGGCTGGCGACGGCGCCGTACAAGATCAGATCGACGCCACCGTGGAAGACGCGGTGAAGCGTGCTCGCGCCCGTTTGCAGAAGGGCCCCGGGCTCACCCATTGCGAGGAGTGCGACGCCCCGATTCCCGAGGCGCGGCGCAAGGCGGTGCCCGGCGTGCGGCTATGTGTGAATTGCCAGGCGGCGCAGGACAAGGAAGCCGCTTTCAGCGGCTACAACCGCCGCGGCAGCAAGGACAGCCAGTTGCGCTGAACGGCGGCCGACCTGCGGCCGGGGATTTCATCCGATATGCACGCCTGCGGCGCGTGGGCGTATTGACACGTGGCGCCGCGGCGAGGGTCAATGCAAGTCTTTCCGTTGACCCAGGGATGTGTTTTCGAATGACCACGCCTTACCGCTTGAGCCAGCCTGTTTTTGCCGCCTTCGGCGAGGTGCGCCGATGAGCGGCCGGCTCAGCCCGCTGGCCGGCAAGCTCGCCCCCGAGGGCCAACTGGTGGACGTCGCCCGCCTGCGCGGCGCTTATGCGGACCTGCGCCCGGACGTGGGCGTGCCCAGCCAGCGCGTGGCCTTCGGCACGTCGGGCCACCGTGGCAGTTCGTTCGAGCACAGTTTCAACGAGTGGCATGTGCTGGCCATCACCCAGGCCATTTGCGAATACCGCGCGGGGAAGGGCATCGACGGCCCGCTGTTCATCGGCATCGACACGCATGCGCTGTCTCAGCCGGCGCTGGAAAGCGCGCTGGAAGTGCTCGCTGCCAATGGCGTGCAAACCATGGTTTCCAAGGGTGGCGAATACACGCCGACGCCCGCGATTTCGCATGCCATCCTGACCTACAACCGCGGCCGCACCAGCGGCTTGGCCGACGGCATCGTGGTTACGCCCTCGCACAATCCACCCGACGGCGGGGGCTTCAAGTACAACCCGCCCAATGGCGGCCCCGCGGATACCGACATCACCGGCTGGGTGCAGAAGCGCGCGAACGCACTGATCGAGGGCGGCCTGCGCGAAGTGCGTCGCGTGCCGCTGGCCGAGGCGCTGCGCGCACCAACCACGCACGAGCACGATTATCTCGATGCCTATGTGTCCGACCTGGCGAACGTGATCGACTTCGATGCGATTCGCGGCAGCGGCGTGCATCTGGGCGTCGATCCGCTCGGCGGTTCTGGCGTGCACTACTGGGCGCCGATTGCCGAGCGTTACGGCATCGACCTGACCGTGGTCAGCGAAGCGGTGGACCCGACCTTCCGTTTCATGAGCGTCGACTGGGACGGCAAGATCCGCATGGATCCTTCCTCGTCGCATGCCATGCAGCGACTGATCGGGCTGAAGGACAGCTACGACGTGGCTTTTGCCTGCGACACCGACCACGATCGCCACGGCATCGTCACGCGCAGCACCGGCTTGCTGCTGCCCAATCACTATCTTTCCGTGCTGGTGGATTACCTGTTCCGCCATCGCCCGCAGTGGCGCAGCGACGCCGCCGTGGGCAAGACGCTGGTGAGCAGCGCGCTGATCGACCGCGTGGCCAAGCGGCTGGGCCGCCGGCTTTACGAAGTGCCGGTGGGCTTCAAATGGTTCGTCGATGGCCTGTTCGATGGCTCGCTGGGTTTCGGCGGCGAGGAAAGCGCCGGCGCGTCCTTCCTGCGCCGCGATGGCAGCGTGTGGAGCACCGACAAAGACGGCATCGCCGCCGCGCTGATGTCGGCGGAAATCGCCGCGCGCAGCGGCAAGGACCCGGGCGAGCTGTATCACAAGATGACCGACGAACTGGGCCGCCCTGTATCCGAGCGTGTCGATGCGCCGGCCAACACCGAGCAGAAGGCGCGGCTTTCCAAGCTGTCGCCCGACCAGGTGAAGAGCACGCAGCTGGCCGGCGAGAAGATCGAAGCGGTGCTGGATCGCGCACCGGGCAACGGCGCGCCCATCGGCGGCATCAAGGTGGCTTCGGCCAACGGCTGGTTCGCCGCGCGCCCGTCCGGCACCGAGGACATCTACAAGATCTACGCGGAAAGCTTCAAGGACGAAGCGCATCTGCAGCGCCTGCTGGAAGAAGCGCAGGCCATGGTGGATCAGGCGCTTGCTCAGGGGTAAGCGGGCGCGATAAGCGGGTGTCGAAAAAAGCGCGCGTCCGGAAGGGCGCGCGCTTTTGTTTTCGATGCGATAGCTCGGCTGCGGACTTTTTATAGCCGGTTCAAAATCTAGCGCGAGCGCACATTTTCCCTCTCGTCATTCCGGCGCAGGCCGGAATCCAGTGGCCTCGTGGCGCGGTTTTCGCTGAAAAGCCAAGAGCTTGACCTTGATGTTGCGCGATGACCGACCACTCTCGTCACTGGATTCCGGCCTTCGCCGGAATGACGGTGAGGGAGAAACGAGCGCCGTGGTTAATATCCCCAGCCGGCCCTTAAACCGGCGACGGATTGCGCTCCTGGAACCCCATCTGGTGCCAGTACGGATAAGCCGGCGTCACCGCACTCGCCGCATCCAGCTTCGCCACCTGTTCCTTGGTGAGGTTCCAGCCCACGGCGCCGAGGTTCTGCTTCAGCTGCTCCTCGTTGCGCGCGCCGATCACCACGGTCGATACCGTGGGACGCTGCAGCAGCCAGTTCAGCGCGATCTGCGGCACGGTCTTGCCGGTTTCGGCGGCCACTTCGTCCAGCGCATCCACCACGCGATAGAGATAGTCGTCGCTCACCTGCGGGCCCATGTCGCCCGTCTTGTGCAGTCGGCTCGTCTCGGGCAGCGGAGCGCCGCGGCGAATCTTGCCGGTCAGGCGGCCCCAGCCCAGTGGGCTCCACACCACGGCGCCCACGCCCTGGTCGAGGCCCAGCGGCATCTGTTCCCACTCGTAATCGCGGCCGATCAGCGAGTAGTACGCCTGGTTGGCGACGTAACGCGGATAGCCGTAACGGTCGGCCACGGCCAACGACTTCATCAGGTGCCAGCCGGAGAAATTCGACGCGCCCACGTAGCGGATCTTGCCGGCGCGCACCAGGTCATCGAGCGTGGACAAGGTTTCTTCCACCGGCGTCTTGGCGTCGAAACCGTGCAACTGGAAGAGGTCGATGTAATCGGTGCCCAGGCGCTTGAGCGCGGCGTCGCAGGCCTTGAGCAAATGGAAGCGCGAGGAACCCACGTCGTTGGGCTCGTCGCTGAAACGGAACGTGGCCTTGGTGGAAATGAGTACGCGATCGCGCCGGCCCTTGATGGCTTCGCCGAGCACGGATTCGGCCACGCCGTTGGAATAGATGTCCGCGCTGTCGAACATGGTGAGCCCGGCGTCCAGGCATACATCCACCAGCCGCTTGGCTTCCGCGACGTCCGTATTGCCCCAGGCGCCGAAAAACTCGCCCTTGCCGCCGAACGTGCCCGTGCCGAAGCTGAGCACGGGCACCTTGAAGCCCGATGCACCCAAATGCCGATATTCCATGGGAAACCTCTGTGCGTGAGTGGGGAGGAGGGTGATGTTCTATAGTTCCAAGATACGGAACTATCGCGAACTAGGCAAACATGCCGGGGCCATCCTCGCGCGGGCGGCGCAAGCGTTATGTGTTCGCGCGGTCCAGCCTCCCGACCGCCGCTAGAGGTAGGACTGTTCGGACCCCACCGGAACGCGGGCTCGCCAATGGGCAAGCAGGCGCGCCACTTCCGCCTTGTAGTCGAAGTCAGGCTCGGGGCGCTCATCGACCTGGGCGAGCACCTCGAATACGAAATTCGCCTCACCCAGCGCGCGCCAGTCGTCCATCAGCGCCTTGTTGCGATGCGTGCCCAGCGTCAGCTCGGTGCGGTGGCGATTGATGGCGCCCGTGAGGCTGGCGCTCTGGTCGATGAGCATCCTCCCGCTGACGAGGTTCCTGATCGCGAAGACGCCCATCGGCCGCAGCGCCAACTTGTACGCCTGCATGAGTGCCTTGCGTCTGCTGCGGTCCATCATGCGATGCCTTCGGACGTGCTGTGGGTGCGCATGGCGTCCATAAGCCCGTTGATATGTTCACGGATCGGTTGCGGCCACAAAACAGTGTGGCGTTGCAGGCTCGCTGCGTCATCGGCAAAGAGGGCGCGCACGGCGTCCTCGAAATGCGGTCGGTCGCCAGCCATGTCGCGCATGTACCAATAGCACTCCTCCTTGATGCGCGTGGCGCGGTATCGGCCGTCCGCATCGCGGCTGGCGTTCTGCACCAGCATGCGCAGGCTGGCGTCGATGCCGCGCGGTTGCGCTTCCAGCCATGCCCAATGACGCGGCAACAGGCGGACGCTCCTTTCGTCGTGCCGTGGCAGGTTGGGTGCGTTCATGGCGTTTTCTCCCCAAGTGGCAAAGGCATGTCCTGCAGTGGCAGCAGGCGCGAATCCTCGATGGCCGCGGTGCGATGGCCGAGCCCGGCCAGATAGGCCTCGTGCTGTGCAAAACCCAGGAATGCCTCCACGCTGTGCTGCCGGATCAGCATGGCCATGTCCCATCGCTCGTCAGCGGGCCCGATAAGAAAGGGGCCGCCACTGCCCAGGAATTGAATGTCCCCGCCGGATTCGCGCAGGAACGGCAGCGTATGGGCGATGTAGCGACGAAAGGCGGCTTCCCCGGTGATGGGCGCGGGCGGCGCCAGGTCCGGTGTTGCGGTGTAGTCGGCGATATCGCGAAAGCGCAGCAGATTGAGCATGACGAGGCTTCCGCGCAGCTGGCGGGAGACAAAGGCACGTCCCGCCGTTTCGGTGGGTTGCAGGTATCGGGTAGGTGGGAGGGATGCCATGGAGCGAATCCTTGTTGGCGGCGGGGTTGACGGCAGGCGCCTAAATATACCCGGGTATAATTTGCCTGGCAATAACACCCGGGCAAAATATCTGTCTGCCTTCTGCGCCGCAGCAAGCTTCTGGATGGCAGCCGCGCTAGAGTCGACCGGCGTCCGAAGCCAGGGTCACCGTCGCGTGGCCCTTTTTCGGGTCTTGAATTTGGATCGATCCAATTTCTATGATGGGATCGCGGGCGAACACGGGGAAGGGGAGATACGGATAGTGCGTAAGGACTTGGCTCGTTGCGTGTTGGGTGTCTCCATATCCCTGGGCCTTGCGACGGTTTCGCAAGGCGCCATGGTCGCTTCGGGCTTCGCCACCTCGTTCGAGGCGGGTGACGCCCAACCGGTATCGGCCAGCGTTTCAGGCTGGCGCATGAGCGTGGTACCCGGCCCCGGCAAGGAGGAATCCCTCACCTCCCGGCCGGGCGCCGGCTTTACCGGTGTTCGCACCCTTCGCTACGAAGCCGATGCCGTCACCGACGCGCGCGAACGCCGCGCCACGCTGTATCGGCTGAAGCAGCCGGTGACGGCCGCCACGCATCTGTCCTACGTGGTGCTACCCGCGGACGCCGCAGGCCAGGCGCGCGGCTATGCGCAGTACGTGGCTGTCGATCTGGTGTTCGCCGATGGCACGCGGCTCTCATCGCTCAACGCCGTGGATCAGCATCGCGTGCCGGCCAACGCCGCCGCGCAAGGCAAGTCCCGCGTGCTGCACGACAACCAGTGGAATGCGCTGGACATCGATGTCGGTGCGGTGGCCGCCGGCAAGACAGTGACCGCCATCGAACTGGTGGAGAACGCCCCCAAGGGAACCGAAGCCTTTCACGGCTACGTCGATGATCTGAGGCTGGTCGATGCGCCCGTCGCCAACGCGAATGCCGAGCCCCATACCTATGTGGACACGCGCCGCGGAACCAACGCGAACGCGCATTTCTCACGCGGCAATAATTTCCCGGCTGTAGCGTTGCCGCACGGCTTCAATTTCTGGACGCCGACCACGCAGGCCGGCTCCGACTGGATCTACCAATACCAGGATCGCAACGGATCCGATAACCATCCGCGCATCCAGGCGTTTGCGTTGAGCCACGAGCCCAGCCCGTGGATGGGTGATCGGCAGACATTTCAGGTCATGCCCGCGGCCGTGCCGGCCGGTGCGCCGCCGCTCGATCGTGACGCCCGCTCGCTGAGCTTCACGCATGATCACGAAATCGCCCGCGCCGACCTGTATCAGGTGACCTTCGACAACGGCATCACGGCCGCGATGACGCCGACCGATCATGCAGCGATGATGCGCTTCACCTTTACCGGCGACCGCTCGCAGCTGGTGTTCGACAATCGCAATGACAAGGGCGGTATCGAGCTCGATGCCGGGCACGGCAGCATCAGCGGCTACTCGGATGTGGCAAGCCACCTGTCGACGGGCGCGACGCGGCTGTTCTTCTACGCCACGTTTGATCGTCCGGTGACGGAAAGCGGGCGCCTGAGCGGGCAGGGGCGCGATCATGTTGCCACATGGTTCGGTTTCGACACGCATGCCGACAAGACCGTGACCATGCGCATCGCCACATCGCTAATCAGCCTGGAGCAGGCCAAGCGCAATCTCGATCAGGAAATAGCCGCGGACGACAGCTTCGACAGCGTCCAGGCCCGCGCCGCGCAGAGCTGGGACAAGATGCTCGGCCGCATCGAGATTCCAGGCGCCAGTGTCGGCGACAAGGTCACGCTGTACTCCAACCTCTATCGCCTGTTCCTGTATCCCAACGAAGCCTTCGAGAACGTGGGCACGGCGCAGCACCCGGATTACCGCTACGCCAGCCCGTTCTCCGCCGCCGTCGGCGCCAGCACGCCCACGCAGACCGGTGCGCGCGTGCTGCCCGGCAAGCCTTACGTCAACAACGGCCTGTGGGATACCTATCGCACCGCGTGGCCGGCCTATGTGCTGCTGACGCCACACCAGGCGGGCGAGATGATCGACGGCTTCGTGCAGCAGTATCGCGATGGCGGCTGGATCGCCCGCTGGTCGTCGCCCGGCTATGCGGATCTCATGGTGGGCACCAGTGCCGATGTCGCCTTTGCCGATGCATGGAACAAGGGCATCCGCAACTTCGATGTGCGCTCGTTCTATCAGGCCGCGCTGAAAGACGCGACCGTGGTCAGCGACGTGCCCGGTGCGGGCCGCAAGGGCATCGCGCGCTCGGTGTTCAAGGGCTACGTCGACAACAGCACCGACGAAGGCCTGTCGTGGTCGATGGCCGGCTATCTCAACGACTTCGGCATTGCCGAACTGGCGCAGACCTTGTCCAGCGACCATGACGCTGCCGATCCATATGCAGCGCACTATGCGGACGACGCCCGCTATTTCCGCAGCCGCTCGCTCAACTACGTGAACCTGTTCAACGCGGCGGCGGGCTTCTTCATGGGCCGCAAGCCCGATGGTTCATGGCGCATCGATGCAGCGCAGTTCGATCCGTTTGCCTGGGGTGGTGACTACACCGAAACCAACGCCTGGAACATGACCTTCGACGGCGTGCACGACGGGCAGGGGCTGGCCAATCTCTACGGCGGCGTCGACGGCCTGGCAAAGAAGCTCGACGCGTTCTTCGACGCGGGCAATCAATTCCACACCGACGCCTACGGCGGCATCATCCACGAGATGCTGGAGGCGCGCGACGTGCGCATGGGCCAGTACGGCCACAGCAACCAGCCCTCGCACCACATCCTCTACATGTACGACCTGGTCGGCCAACCCTGGAAAACGCAGGACAAAGTGCGTGATGCCCTGTCGCGCCTCTACGTTGGCAGCGAAATCGGGCAAGGCTATCCGGGCGACGAAGACAACGGCGAGATGTCCGCCTGGTGGGTGTTCAGCGCCGCCGGCTTCTACCCCTTGCGCATGGGCACGCCCACCTATGCGATCGGCGCGCCGTACTTCCCGCACATGATCATCCACCTGGACAACGGCAAGATCATCGACATCCGCGCGCCGGACGTGAGCGACCGCAACCGTTACATCCAGGGCATGACCCTCAACGGCAAACCGTACGACCGCAGTTGGCTGGCACATGCCGACCTTGCCAACGGCGCGGTGCTCGACTTCCGCATGGGCGCACAGCCTTCGCAGTGGGGCAGCGCCGAGGGCGAAGCGCGTTTGCCTTCGATCACCACTGGCCATGCCGCACCCGCGCCACTGGTCGATCTGGCTGACAGCGAAGGCGCACGCGTAACCGTGGCCAGCGACGCAACGGCCGCACGCGCATTGAGCGACAACACCTCCGACACAGAAGCCACACTTCGCGGTTCCGAGCCCACCGTGCAACTCGACCTGCAGCAACCACAGCAGGTCACCATGTACACACTCACCTCATCCGCCAAACCCGGCCACGACCCGAAGGCATGGAAGCTCGAAGGCTCCAGCGACGGCACTCACTGGGTAGCGCTGGACGAGCGACGCGCGGAAGCTTTCCCCTGGCGTCGCCAGACGCGCGCGTTCGGCGTGGCGCACCCGGGTGCCTATGCGCACTATCGCTGGCGCGTGGAGAAGGGCGAGGGTTCGGGTGGAGCGATGTTGTCGGAGGTGGAATGGTTGGGAGTGGTGAGAGACCACTAAGCAAGACCTCACACTCGTTCTCATTGCTGCACGACAACACAGGCGTTAAATGCGCTGTGTCGTCGTGCGCACAGTACGCAACGATGGGCTTTCGGCATGCAAGGTGCCGGCGTGCGATGCGCAACGATCTACGGCATTCCTGATGCTTTTGCGCGCGCAGATGCGATGGCGTTCGACAGTTATCGGTTATTTGCGCGCGGGTTAATGTTCAGCGCGTCTTCGTCGCGATCAGATTTCTATAGACGGATTTGAATCTTAAGCGTCACTACAAGCCGGCCTTTGGCCGGCTTTTTTTTAAAGGGAACCGTCTAACTTGATTGACAGACGTCGTGGCGATATTGGCAGTAACGATCGCGCCGACTGGATGCGTGCAGCCATCCTGACCCAATGAAAGTCGTCCGAGGCCAAATGGGCGCGACGTTGATTTGCATGTGGCCCGATGCGCATGGATCGAGTCGTCCATGCTGTGGAGAAGTGCCTTGGGAACGATCCTGCTCGTGAGTGGACTCGCGATCAAAGTTGGATGGCTGAGTTTTACCTTACAAGGTCAGGGATTTACGGCTACCCCTTAATCAGTTCGATCTGATTTCGATGACTGCCGCACTTAACAGATCATTACTAAGTCGAACGGTGGTCCCGTGATCGACATGATGCCTTACCCACCATGGAGCACCGGATGACGGAACGAGCAAGCCGACGTTCCAGCCGACCCTTGGAGAGCGGGCTTTTCTAACGAAGGAAGACATCCATGAAGAAGACTCTTATCTCTGCTGTTCTGGCTGCCACGTTTGGCCTTGTCGCCATGCAGGCTTCGGCCTCTGACGGCACCATTACCTTCAACGGCACGATTACCGATACCACGTGTACTGTCACGGGCGGTGGCGCTGCTTCCGGTCAGGGCAATATCACCGTGAAGCTGCCCACCGTTAGCACCACTTCTTTGGCAAAGGACGGTCAGACTGCGGGCGATACTGCGTTCTCTCTGATCCTCAATTGCTCCGGTGGCTCGCCGGCTGGCAAGACCGCAGCACTATGGATTGAAACATCGCAGACGCCTGCTCTTGACACTGCCACCGGCGCTCTGAAGAACCAGGCCGCTGGCGGCGCCTCGAACGTGGAAGTCCGCATGGTGAATCCGGCCAATAATCAGCGCATTGATCTGAGCATCAACAGCGCTGTTACCAATGGCGCAACCGTGATTGCCGCCAACAATCAGCCGGCCGCAACCATCGTTGGCACCACTGCGACGCTGAACTACCTCGGCCAGTATTTGGCCAAGGGCGGTGCCGCGACCGCGGGTGCCGTCAACACTCAATTGACCTATTCGATGCAGTACAACTGATCAATTAGTCAGTTGACCACAACGGGGCCGGCGTATTCGGCCCCGTTGTTCAACCGCATCTCATCTTTAATTAGCAAGAGAACCTCCATGATCGTTTTGCGTCGCACTCTTTGCGCGTTTGCCCTGGCCTTCGCCACCTTGGGTACGGCGCAGGCAGGCATCACCATCAACGGCACTCGCGTGGTGTATCCCGCTGACCAGCGCGAGGTATCGCTCAGCATGGTCAACGATGGCAAGGAGACTCGCCTCGTTCAGGCGTGGATCGACAGCGGCGATGCCACCGAGCGACCGGATACCAGCAAGGCGCCGTTCCTGATTACGCCGCCGATGGCGCGCGTCGACCCTGGTAAGGGTCAGACCTTGCGCATCATGTTTACCGGCGCGGATCTTCCGCAGGATCGCGAAACGGTTTTCTGGCTAAACATTCTGGAAATTCCACCCAAGCCCAAGGCGGGCAGTGACGCGGCAGAGAACTATATGCAGCTCGCCGTGCGTTCGCGCATGAAGCTGTTCTATCGCCCGAAGGGGCTGAAGGGCTCTCCGGATGCGGCCGCCGACCAGCTGAGCTGGCACGTTACGCAGGAGGGCAAGGGCTATCAGGCGGAGTGCACCAACAATACGCCGTTCAACATTTCCTTCAGCGACCTTACCTTCAAGGGCTCGCCGCAATTGCAGGCCGTTTCCAAGGGTGGCATGTGTCCCGCCATGGGCAAAGCAACCCTTCCGGTGGCAGGCGAGCCTGATGCCAGCAACAAGTTGGTGATCACCGTCATCAACGACTACGGCGGTTTCAACGAGCACGAAGTCAGCTTCAGCCGCTGATCTACCTTTGGCGCGAACCGCAGGCCTTCATCGCGGTAGCCACGTATCGAACTCACCCGCATCTTACGCCCGAGAGGCACCCTGGTGCCTCTCTCGGAGATGTGTTGCGCAACCTCTTCGAGTAGCCAGGCGATATGAACTCCAATAGCCGTACGCTTCGCTTATACGCAGCCCCTTTAAGGGTCGAATACGTCCTCCCTCCGTGCATCCCGGCCCATGGCGGGATGCGGCCGCGGTTGCTGGCCAGTTCCGTGGTTGCCGCGCTTGGCGCTGTCCCCACGGTGCTTTGGGCTGCCGCATCTTCCGCTGCCGCTGGCGGAGCACTGGATCCGGCGGCAGGTTCCGGCTACGCGGAGTTCAGCAACGCATTCACCGGCTCCGCGAAGAACGTCGACATTTCCCGGTTCGAGAATGGCGTCAGCGTATTGCCCGGTACCTACAACGTTGACATTTTCGTCAACGAAGGACGGGTAAGCCGGCAGAACATGGAGTTTCGTGCCGTCGAAGGCATGAAGAACGCCCAGCCGTGCTTCACCTACGCCGAACTGCTCCAGATGGGCGTGGACGTTGGCAAGCTCGATCCGGCACGGATCAATGCGCAGAACACCTGCATCGCCATCGGCGATGTCAGCCCTGATGCCACCGCCACGATGGATATGGGCGAGCTGCGCCTGAATGTCTCCATCCCGCAGGCATCGCTGCTCAAGCACGCGCGCGGCTATGTCAGCCCGGCGTTGTGGGACCAGGGTGAAACCGCTTTCCTGCTTGGCTACAACTTCAACGCGTACTCCATCAACCAGAGCTACAGCGGGCCGCGTGCGAGCGGCGGCAACGCCATCGGTACGGACGGGACGCCGGTGCAGGTGCAGGGGAGCACGCTCTATACGCTGGGGCCAGGTGGCGCCTATGTGCCCAGTGCCACCGGCAACTACATGCTGAGCAACAATGGCACTTACGTGCCGGTGCAGATCGGCAGCTACACGCCCGCGCAGGCCGGCGGTTACAGCTACAACGACATCAACGCCTACCTTGGCCTCAACCTGGGTTTCAATATTGCCGGCTGGCGTGTGCGCAGTGTGGAAACCGCGCAGTGGGACCAGAAGACCGGTCGCACCAACTGGCACAACTTCAATACCACGGCCACCCACGACATTACCCAGTGGAAGGCGCAGTTCACGGTGGGCGACAGCTACACCCAGGGCATCGTGTTCGATACCACGCCGTTCCGAGGCATCACGATCTATAGCGACGATCGCATGTTGCCGGACTCGCAGCAGGGCTTTGCACCCGTGGTGCGTGGCGTTGCCAATACGCAGGCCCGCGTGGAAGTACGCCAGAACGGCAACCTGCTGCTTGAAACCACGGTGGCGCCTGGTCCGTTCGTCATCAACGACCTGTATTCCACCGGCTATGGTGGCGACCTGACCGTGACCGTCTTTGAAGCCGACGGCACCATGCACACCTTCACGGTGCCGTATTCGGCCGTACCGATGCTGCTGCGTCCCGGTGTCAGCCGCTGGGCCATCACCGATGGCCAGGTGCGCGACACCACGCTGCGCAATGGCATGCCGTACTTCGTGGAAGGTACCTACCAGCGCGGCATCAACAACTGGCTGACCTTGTACGGCGGTGTGCAGTCCACCTATCGGGACCTGTATCACTCCTATCTGGGCGGCGCGGCCGTCAATACGCCCATTGGCGCGTTCGCATTGGACGTGACCAACTCGCACACGACCTTCAAGGGAGCTGGCGGCTCGCTGTCGGGTTACAGTTCTCGCCTGTCATACTCCAAGGCCATTCCGACCTCGGGCACCACGTTGGCGGTGGCCTCGTACCGCTATTCCAACGATAACTTCCTGACGCTGAGCGACGCCGTACAGACGCAGGACCAGCTGACCTCCCTGCACAGCACCAATTGGGCCGCGCCCGTCGTGCTTCGTGCCAAGCAGCGCATCCAGGTCACGCTGAACCAGGACTTCGGTGGCAAGTACGGCCAGCTTTACTTCAACGGCAGCCGCAATACCTACTGGAACGGCATGCCCGACGCCACCACCTACCAGCTGGGCTACAGCAACAGCTATCGGCGCGTGAATTTTGGCATTACCGCCAGCCGCACCTATACCTCCAGCCCTGCGTTCAATGGTGGGCATTACGACAACCAATTTGGGCTCAACGTGTCTATCCCGCTGGGCGGTCCTTCGTCCCGCAACTCGCCCATGCTTTCGGCCATGGTTTCGCACGACGACACCATGGGCAACAACGACCGGGTGGGCATCAACGGCACGTTCGGCGAACGCAGCCAGTACAACTACAACGCCAACGTCAATTACACCGACCAGGGGAACAGCAATACCACGGCCAGCGGCAACCTGGGCTGGCAGGCGGCGTATGGCAATCTCAATGCCGGCTACTCTTACTCCAGCCACTACCAGCAGGGTTCGGTGGGCGCGTCTGGCGGTGTGGTCGTGCACGGCGGTGGCATCACTCTAGCGCCGCAGATCGATCTCAACAGCCCCATCGCGATCATCGAGGCGCCGGACGCCAAGGGTGCCCGCGTCTCCAGCAGTGGCCAGACCCGGATCGACGGTCGTGGCTACGCGGTGGCCACCAGCTTGATGCCTTATCGCATGAACGACGTCACGCTGGACCCCGCCAGCACGTCGATGGACGTGGAACTGCAGACCACGCGTGTGCAGACCGCGCCCCGTGCCGGCGCCGTCGTGCCGTTGAAGTTCTCCACCGTCAGCGGACGCGCAGCGCTCATCCGTGCCAAGCAGCCCAATGGCGATGTGCTGCCGTTCGGTGCCGAGGTGATCGATGCCAGCGGAAACAGCGTGGGCACCGTTGGCCAGGGCGGACAGATGTTTGTTCGCGGAGCGGAAGAGGGCGGTGCACTCACCGTGCGCTGGGGCGACTCTGATCAGGAGCAATGCAAGGTCAACTATCAGCTGCCGCCGCGCATCAAGGGCAGCGCATACAGCATGGACGCCACGACGGCTGTTTGCCGATAGGCTGCGTAGCGAGAGGGGCAGGGCGCCGCATCCTCTGCATGAGGGGCGCCCTAAGTTCCATGAAGAACATCGAGAGCGTGGGGCCGCCTTTGGTGCCTCGCGCAGCTCCCTTGTTCTTTCCGCGCCCGGGGGCGAGACCTTTGTGACGGGTGCCCAGGTATCCCGAATTGGCGAGCGCGGCACCGCTCCTCATGCCGAATCGAATCAGAGGATTCGACAGCGCTACAAACGGTGCGTGCTTACCGCACTTCGATCAGGGTATTACAGGCGAGAGGGTTGGGCAGAACGTCGCCAGCTGCCACATAAATAGCAAATCCACACCGGCTGGGATGTGGATGCCTTGGCGAGGACGGAGATGCCTCGTCCGAATTACTTAAGCAATTCACCCAGCCTCAGCAGAGGCCATGTTCGTGCGCGTACGTATACAGTTCGGGGTCGTTGCGTAGCCCGAGCTTGTTCATGGCGCTGATCTTCTGGTGACTGATGGTCTTCACGCTGCGCCCACGCTGGGCGGCAATTTCAGACACGGTGCGTCCAGAGGCAAACAGGCGAAGCACTTCGGCTTCACGGGCGGTCAGCGGCACGCCCGGTGCTGCGGCATCACGTCGAGGCGACATCTGGAACAGCTGCCTGGCATTTGCGCTAACGTAGCGGTCACCAGCAGCCACTGAGCGCAGGGCGTTCGATAGTTCGCCCATGCCATCGGACTTGATGACGAGCGCGGTCACGCCACGATCGTGGATGGCCCGAAGCAGGGCAGGGTTGGTGAGCATCGTCAGTACGACAATGGGCAGCTTTGGCTTGAGTTGCCGGATAAGGTCGAGCATGGCCAGGCCGTCTTCCTCGGTGTGGCCTGGCATGTTGAAGTCGGTAACCAGCAGATCGCACGTATCGTTTCGAAGAAAGGCAAGAAGCTCGTCGGCATTGGATGCTTCACCAACGACCTGTGCATCCGCCATGCGGAGGATTTCCATGCGCACGCTTGCGCGCACAATGGGGTGGTCGTCAGCGACGAAGATTTGGAGAGGCATAACGAAGGGAAGTCGGGAAGATCCAGGAACGTAAAGGATAGCCGTCCAAAGCGTCGCGCTTTCTTTCGTTTGAGGTAATTCGGATAAGTCTCATGGATGGGTTTTGCATGCGACTCTTATTCTCGATTCTTAGAATCGTGATACCCGGGGAGCCTATGCATCGACGTCGGGCGATGAGTCGTTCCATATCGATTGCCTTGCATGGATGGAAGGGCACCGGGCGCGCCATGTCGCGGGCGCTTGTTCGGCTCATGGTGTTCCTTGTCGTACTGGCATTGGCTTCCGGTGTTCATGCGTCCACTTCGCCCGCCGTCGAGCTGACGCCCGAGGAATCGGCGTGGATTGCCGCGCACCCCGTGATACAGGTGGGTGTCTATGCGGGTAACCATTTTCCGCTCGAGGCCTGGGTGGCGGGCGCACCCGATGGCATGGGCGTCGACTACGCGAAGCGGCTGGCGAGCCGCGTCGGTCTGCGCCTCCAGTTCAGGCCGTTTACCGATTGGGATGGCATCGCCTTCAATGAAGCCGATCAACCCATGCCGTTTGATCTATTGGTGGGCCAGCCCGTCGGGCGGAACGCGCAACTGATCTACCTCAAGCCGTATGCGGAAGGCAGTTTCGTCATGGTGGCGCGCAAGGGCGACCTTCAGATTCTGGACGAAAGCAGCCTTGCGCACGCTCGCATCGCCACGGAGCGCTTCGGCAAATACTTCACCCAGCGTGTGAGGGACCGCTTCCCCGGCGCCACCATGGTGTTCGCTGACGATGCCCGCCAGGCGCTGGATATGGTGGTGCGGGGACAGGCGGATGCCTTTATCGGCACATCGGCCCGGACCCGCTGGCTGCTCAGCGAGCGGGAGCAGGATGATCTCAGCATCCTTACTTCACTTCCTGATATGGGCATCATGCGCGCCTCGCTGGCCGTCTCCCGCGAGCAGCCGATGCTGGCCGCGATACTGGGCAAAGCCGAAGCATCCATTACCGGCGACGAGCTGACCAATCTCCGCTCGCGTTGGGGAGTGGACGCGGATTTTTCGGCGGTCATACCGCATGGCCACAACCTGACCGATGGTGACCGCCGCTGGCTCGCCACCCTGGGATCTATCCGGGTCGGCTACGAGTCGGATCGTTTTCCCTACAGCTTCAAGGATAAGGACGGCGCGCTGGATGGGCTGGCCGCGGACTATCTCGCGCTGCTGAAAAACCAGCTTGGGCTGCGATTCGAGTTCGTACCGACGCGTGACCTGGATGAACTGCAGCGCCGCGTCGCCGCCAAGGAAGTGGACGTGGTGGCAGCCGCCATGCCGGCCGACTACGACCCGGCGATGATGACCTTCACGCGTCCCTATGAGCGCTTTCCGGAGGTAATCGTCGCCCGCATCGGTTCGCCTGCCGTCGCGGGGCCGGAAGACTTGCGAGGGAAAAAGGCTGCCGTTCGCGAGGAAGCCGGGCTCATCGACAGCCTGAAGATGCTCATGCCGCAGACCCAGTTCGTGCCGGTGGCGAGCAACGAGGCAGGTCTCAAGCTGGTGGAGCGTGGCGAGGTGTCTGCCTACATCGGAACGCTGCCCGCCATCGACGCCCTGATTCGCGACCGCTATGCCGCCACGCTCCGCGTGGTGGCGCCTGCGGGGCTCGATCAGGACATCACCTTTGGCGTCAGCCGGGACAAGGCGCGGCTTGCCTTGCTGATCGATCGGGTCATCGGCGGCCTCAAGGACAACCAGCGCCAAGCCATGCGCAGTCGCTGGCTGCGGGCCAATTACAACTATGGCGTGCCTTGGGGCTGGGTGCTGCTTGGCCTCGCGATCAGCGCTTCGGTGGTCACCGCCATCGGCCTGGCATACAAGCGCATGCGTGATGCCGAAGCGCGGGCACGCGCGTCGGAGCAGCGCCTGGTCGATACCAACGAGAACCTGCCGGGCGTGGTCATAAGGCTCTACATCGACGCGCATGGCCAGCGCGTTTACGAGTACGTCAGTGGACCGACGCAATCGCTGTTCGGCATGTCCCGCGAAGACATCCTTTCCGGTGCAGCCAATCCGCTGGATGCCATGCGGGAGACAGATCGCAACGCGATACGCGCCTTGGTGGATCGGGTCTATCAATCAAGCCAGGCGGACGCGGTCGAGTTTCCCTTGCATGTGAACGGGCGAACCCGTTGGATACGCGCACTGGGCGGCGAGCCAAAGCCTGCCGGTCATGGCGGCTATTTCTGGAGCGTCTATTGCGCCGATGTGACCGCGCTGAAGGAGCAGGAACAGGCCTTGATCGAGGCCAAGGCCACGGCTGAAGCCGCCGTGGCGGCCAAAAGCGCCTTTCTCGCCATGATGAGCCACGAGATCCGCACCCCCATGGCCGGCGTGCTTGGCCTGGTGGAGCTGCTCTCAAAAACGCCATTGAATGCCGAGCAATCGCACATGGTCAGCATGGTGCAGGATTCCTCGGGAGCCCTGCTGCAGATATTGGACGATATCCTGGACTTCTCGCGCATCGAGGCGGAGAAGCTGGAGCTTGAGCCGGAACCCTTCGATGTGCGCCTGTTGGCGGACAGCGCCGTGGGCACCTTTGCCGCGCGGGCGCAGCAAAAGAGCCTGCAGCTGTATTTGGTACTGGATTGGCGCCTGGCGTCCGAGTACCGCGGCGACGCTAATCGTATCCGGCAGATCATCAACAATCTCCTAAGCAATGCACTCAAGTTCACCCAGGAAGGACACGTAAAACTCCGCGTGGAGATGGCGGGCGAAGTGGAGGATGGACAGCGGCTGCGCTTCACTGTCACCGATACGGGCATCGGCATTTCACCGGATCAGCTGACGCGGCTGTTTCAGCCCTTTACCCAGGCGGAAGCCTCCACGACACGCCGTTTTGGCGGCACGGGGCTAGGCCTCAGCATCTGCCGCCGCCTGGCCCACATGATGGGCGGCGATGTTCAGCTGAGCAGCGAGGAGGGTGGTGGTACTTGCGCAGTCTTCGAGGTGACGCTTCCTGTCTTGCGCGGCGCTTCCACGATGCCCGACATGAATGGCAAGCGGGCGCTGGTCTGCACGCGTGACGCCACCATCGAGCACGAACTGGCCAATGCGCTTTCCGCCATGGGCCTAGCCGTCATGGAGGTGGACGCCGAGGATGTGGCCGAATTTACCCTGGAGGATGTAGACGTCTATATCGCCGATGCGTCGATCATCCGCGAGGGCATCAAGATCATCGGCGCGCCGACTATCCACGTATTTCCAGACACCGATCCGCGCGGGTTCTACGTCGATGCCGGCAGGATCATGCTATGCGGCAGCCCGTTGCTCTGGCGTTCGGCGACGGATGCGTGTCGCATGGCGTTGGGTCTGCTCGATGCACGGCGGCCTGCGTCGATCGCCGCGACTGAAGGAGCGGGCGCGGTACGCGTGCTCGTTGCCGAGGATCACCCCATCAACCGTGCGGTGATCGACAGGCAGCTCCAGTTGCTCGGATATGAGCATGTCGTTGTCGAGGACGGTCAACAGGCGTGGGATGCGCTGATAACGGAGCATTTCGATGTGCTCATCACCGACTGCCATATGCCTGTGCTCGATGGCTACGCGCTGACGCATCGCGTCCGCCAGTCCGAAGCGGGCACCGACAGGCATTTGCCGATCATCGCGCTGTCTGCGAGCGCGCTGCCCGAGCAGGTGGAGAAGTGCCGCAATGCGGGCATGGACGATTTTCTCGCCAAGCCCGTGCAACTGGACGATCTACGGCAGAAGATCGCCGGCATATCGGGCCAGGTGGCGGCCAACGACGGCCCGCCCGTCCAGGACAGGTTGGCCTATCTGGTCGGCATATTCGGCTCGGCATCCCAGGTAAAACACTTGCTCGAGGGCCTGCTGGACGCCGGGTGGTCCGATATCGCCAAGCTCGACGCCGCCATCGCAGAGGGCGACACGGAGCAGCAGCGCGACCTCATCCATCGTCTTGTCGGTTCGCTGCGGCTGATCGATCCCAAATCCGCGGAAGCCGGTGATGGGGAAACTTCCGCGCAGCGACGCGATGCCATCGCTCGGGAGCTCGCGGAGATTCGCTCGTTGGTTGAGCAGTTGCGCCTACGCGCCTGAAAATAGCGTCACGGGATTGTTCAGTATTTGCGCGGCTCCGGCCCGCATTTCACTGAAGGACGTGCAGTACAGTGCACATGCGGTTCACGGCCCGAAGGGACTAATAGGGCCGTCTGCATTGAATGCGCATGAGGCGAGGTGACGATATGTGGCGACCCATGCTCGCTGGATTGGCTATGCTGATGGCGGGCAACGCCATCGCACTTCAAACCACGACACCCCCGCCTCATCAGGCAGCTTCGCAGATTCACAGCTCGCAGGACGCGCAGTTGCAGGCATCGGTTCGCCGCGCCATCGCCGATGACACATCGTTGTCGGATGCCGGGCATCGGGTGCTCGTGATCGTTTCGGATGGTGCCGTGGTGCTCCGCGGACCCGTCAAGGACGATGCCGAGAAATCCCGCATCGATGCCCTTGTGCGAAAGGTGAGCGGCGTGAAGGAAGTCACCGACGAGCTCGATGTAAGGCAGTAATGGCAGGCGTCCTGCCGATGGGACAAAGTCCGGAGCAGCCGATCGCCCTGCGCACGATTGCGTGAGGCTGGTGTTTGCCGCCATGCTGTGACGATCGCGCCTCCTGGCGCCATTTCCAGGAATCCTGCTCATGTCCAGTACACCGCCCGACGGCTTGCCGCGATACCGCCTTCTCACAGGCAAGGACGATGCCACCTTCTGTCACAGGGTGTCGGAAGCGCTTGCGCAGGGTTATGTGCTTTATGGCTCGCCAGCCGCGACCTTCAACGGTGAGCACGTGGTCGTCGCGCAAGCCATCCTGTGGCCTGAAGTCGAAAGGTAGAGCGCGCCGGCGTCCGTGGGCGAGTTCGTTGCAGATGCACGATACGCGGTGACGGATAGACCTAATCTAGCCCGTCAACCAGCGGCCGGTCCCGCGCTGCCTCCCAGGCGTTGTAGTCCTCTGGCGTATCGATGTCCTGGAAGGCCGCAGGCAGGTCGAAGCCCTCCACCAACGATGCGTGTCGCTCGATCAAGGCGCGCGCGCCTTGTGTACCGCTCACCGCCATCAGTTCGTCGGCGTAGGCAACGGGAAAAAGGCAGGGCGGCCCGAAATCACCGTTCTTCTGGCATGCAAGGATGCGGTCGGGTCGTTGTGCGTGGGCTGCCAGCATGCGTTCCAGGTCGTCCACCTTGATGGCAGGTTGATCGGCCAGCAGTACCATGAGCGATTGCAGCGGCGCCGCTTGCGCCAGCAGTGCCTGCACGCCGGTAGCCAGCGAGCTGCCCATGCCGTCACCCCATGCCGGATTGCTGACGGCGATCACGTCCAGGTTGTTGAGGCAGTCGGTCACGCGATCACTCTGCGCACCGACCACGACCACGACCGGATGCAGGCCAGCCGCCAACGCGCCGCGGACGATGCGGCGGGCCATGGGTTCGCCGTCAATGGCGATCAATTGCTTGAGCGCTCCGTAGCGACTGGAGCTCCCTGCCGCCAGGATGACGGCGCCTACGGAGGCATGCGATGGCGTCATGGATGAATAGGCTCCCGTGATCGATTGAGCGGGCCGCCGCTGCGTCCATGCTGCAGGGCGAGGATTTCCGCGGCGATGGCCAGCGCGATCTCCTGGGGTGTTTCCGAACCCACGTCGAGACCGGCCGGCGCGTGCAGCCTGGGCTCGTTCGGAAAGGCGGCGCATATCTCTTCGGCGCGGCGCCGCGAACCGATAACGCCGATGTAGCGCACGGGCGTGGCCATCAGCGCCGCGACGTAGGCAAGGTCGCGTTCCAGCCGATGCGTCATGACCACTGCGGAGGTCAGGCTGTCCAGCGTCACCGTGGTCGCCAGTGACTGGGACGTCGCGAGCACGTGGTGCACGCCGGGTTCCGTGGGCACCTCGTGGTGGTGGGTGCCCACGAGTGTCGTTCGCCAACCCAGTTGGGTGGAAAGGCGGGAGAGCAGGGTGGCGCCCATGCCATCGCCGACAACGACCAGCGCGTGCGGTGGATGCAGTGTCTCCAGCAGTATCTCGTGATGTCGACCCGCGTCATCCACGTGCCTGGCCGCCGCGCCATTCACGCCGGACTGCTGCTCCAGGGCAGCAAGAATCTGCCGCTGCAACGGAGGATGGTCGATGTTTGTCCAGGCATGGTCATCGCTCTTTACCAGGCGAAGCAGGCGCCCCCTTGGCGCATGGCCGTCCGTGGAGAATACCGAGGCCATCACGCCGGGCGTGCGAGCCACCCGCAGTGTCTCGATGGCGTGAAGGAAGCGAACGTCCTCCGGCTCGCGCCACGGTTCGATCAGTACCTCGAGTTCGCCACCGCAACCGGTTTCGATCATCACGTCGTAGTTGCTGTCGCGCCCATACGCGACCACGTCGCACTCGCCAGTCTCCATCGCCCGTTGAGCGCGCAGCGCGATATCCCGCTGCGGACAGCCGCCCGACAACTCGCACACTATGCGTCCGTCCCTGAGCACCAGCATGCTGGCGCCGGCGCGGCGAAAGGTCGAGCCGTGGGTGCGCGTAATGGTGACCAGTGCGGCCTCGCTTGTGGCGCCGTGCAGATCCAGCGCCTGTGCGGCGCGGTAAAGCGGGTCGAATTCCTGGGCGACATTCATGGCGACACTCAGCGACGATGCCTGTCGATGTTCCGTCAAGCCGGCGGCGCACGCCAGTGGGTGGCTTGCCTCATGAAAGCCTCTTCACTTGCCTTTTCTTTGGACGGGAGGAAGATCGCTTCCATTCGTGACGGCGGCCCGACGTGGCCGGGCGCTTCGGCGCCCCAGCGGCTCTCGGCCCTCGCGTACTTGCCTTGCCAGGGAGACACCGATGATCGTGCTATCCATCAACGGCCAGGACACCCAGGTCGACGTACCCGACGACATGCCCTTGCTGTGGGTGCTGCGTGACGTATTGGGCCTCAACGGCACCAAGTTCGGCTGCGGCATAGCCCAATGCGGCGCCTGCACCGTGCATCTGGATGGCCAGGCCGTGCGCTCCTGCGTGCTTCCGGTGTCCGGGGCGGCCGGCAAGAAGATCACCACCATCGAAGGCCTCAACGCCACCGACCTCGGCAAGCGCGTGCAGCAAGCGTGGCTGGGGATCGAGGTGGCGCAGTGCGGTTACTGCCAGACGGGCCAGATCATGTCCGCAGCGGCGCTGCTGGCCGAGAAGCCCACGCCTACCGACGAGGACATCGACGCGGCCATGTCCGGCAATCTCTGCCGCTGCGGCACGTACGTGCGTATTCGTGCGGCGATCAAGCAGGCCGCCACGGGGCAGGCCACCTTGCCCCAGACCATCGCCTGAACCTGCCTTTGTCCGCCCATCGCCGACTGCCGAGGGTTTGCCATGATGCTACGCGTTGATCTAGCCAAGGACGATATCGAGCTGCAGAACCCCGCGCGCCGCGAGCTGATCAAGCGAGGCGGGCTGGTGGTGGCCTTCATGTGGCTCGGCGGCGCCAGCCGGGTGTCGGGTTTCGCCCAGGGCACGCGGCTCGATGCGGATCACCCGCAATTCGCGCCCAATGCATTCGTACGCGTGGGCAGCGATGGCAGCATCCAACTGGTCATGCCGTGCATTGAGATGGGGCAGGGTGCCTATACCGGCCAGGCAACGCTGCTCGCCGAGGAGCTGGATGTTGGCCTGGACCAGATCACCGTCGAGCACGCGCCACCCAACCGGGCGCTTTATTCCAATCCGCTGCTGGGCGATCAGGCCACCGGCGGGTCCACCACCATTCGTTTTTGCTGGACCAGCCTGCGCGATGCGGGCGCCGCCGCGCGCGCCATGCTGGTAATGGCCGCGGCGCAGCGCTGGAAGGTCGACCCGGCGCAGTGCACCGTGGCGCGCGGCGTGGTCACCCATGCAGCCACTGGACGCACGCTGCGTTACGGCGAACTCGCCGAGGCGGCCGCCCGTGTCGCGCCGCCCGCCAAGCCCACGCTGAAAGACCCCAAGGATTTTCAGTTGATCGGCAAGCCGATGCGGCGCGTGGACACGCCAGGGAAGGTGGATGGCACGCTGCCGTTCGGCATCGACATCCGTGTTCCCGGCATGAAGGTGGCGACGGTGCGCGCCTGCCCGACCTTCGGTGGAACGCTTGGCGCCGTGGATGACTCGCGCGCCCGGGCCATACCCGGCGTGCTCAAGGTGGTGAAGCTGGACAACGCGGTGGCTGTGGTCGGTGAACACTTCTGGGCGGCGAAAAAGGGCCTGGAAGCGCTGGACATCCGGTGGAACGTGGGCGCTGGCGGCAACTACTCCACGGAACAGCTGTTCAAGGACCTGGCCGATGCCTCCGAGCACGGCACGCCCATCGAGGCGAAGAACGTCGGCGATGTCGGCAAGGCCACCGGCAAGGTGGTTTCCGCCACCTATCAGCTGCCCTTGCTCGCGCACGCCACCATGGAACCGATCAACGCCACGGTGCATGTGCGCCCGGACGGTTGCGACATCTGGGTCGGCACGCAGGTGCCGGCGCGTTGCGTGGATGTCGCCATGCGGGTGACCGGCCTGCCGGCCGAGCGCATCCAGGTGCATAACCAGTACATGGGCGGCGGCTTCGGCAGGCGCCTGTTCGAGGATTCCGTTGGGCAGGCCGTGGGCATCGCCAGGCAGGTGGAGTATCCGGTCAAGATCATCTGGACGCGCGAGGAGGACATCGCGCAGGACCGCTATCGCCCCGCCTATCTCGACCGCATTTCCGCCACGCTGGACGACCAGGGCAAGCCCGTGGCGTGGACGGATCGCACCACCGGTGCCTCCGTGATGGCGACGTTCGCGCCGCCGGCCATGGGCAAGAACGGACTCGATCCGGACCTGGTGGAGTGCGCCGCCGAACTGCCTTACGAAATACCCAACATGCGCGTGGAATGGGTGCGCCACGACATGCCCAACGGCGTGCCCATTGGCTGGTGGCGCGGCGTGGGGCCGACGCACAACGTGTTCGTGGTGGAGAGCTTCATCGACGAGCTCGCGCATGCCGCGGGCAAGGATCCGGTGGAGTACCGGCGCGCGATCCTGGGCGACAATCCGCGTGCCAAGGCCGTGCTGGAATTGGCCGTGGAGAAGTCCGGCTGGGGCAGGGAAGCGGTGCCCGCGCGTCATGGCCGCGGTATCGCGCTGGCCGCGCCCTTCGGCAGTTATCTGTGCGTGGTGACGGATGTCGAAGTATCGCCCCAGGGCGAAGTGATGCTGCGCCGTGCCGTCGCGGTGGTCGATTGCGGCACGGTGGTGAACCCCAACACGGTCGAGGCGCAGATCCAGGGCGGCCTGGTATTCGGCTGGAGCGCGGCCATGTACAGCGGCATCACGCTGAAGAACGGCGCCGTCGAACAACGCAACTTCAATGACTACCGGGTGATGCGCCTGAACCAGACGCCGCCGATCGACGTGCATCTGATGCCCAGCAAGGAGACGCCCGGCGGCATCGGCGAAACCGGCACCGTGATGGCCATGCCCAGCCTCACGAATGCGATATTCGCGGCCACGGGCGTGAGGCTGCGCACGCTGCCCATCGATCGCTCGATGCTCGTGCAGGACAAGGAGGCACTGAAGTCCGCGGTGGCGGCATCGTCGACCTTGCCGACGGGGAGGCTCGCATGAAGATCGGACGCATGATCGCAACGCTGGTGGGCGTGATCGTCCTCGCAGGCATCGTCTTCGCCATCTACGCATTTGCCACGGTGACGCACGGCGGCAACGAGCAGGCAGGGCAGCCAGTCGGCACCGGCGTTCCGGCCGATCTGCCCGCGCAGGTGGCGCACGGCGAATATCTCGCGCGTGCCGCGGATTGCGAGGCCTGCCATACCGCGCCCGAAGGGCAGCCATTCGCGGGTGGCGTGGCGTTCAAGCTGCCGTTCGGCACCATCTATTCGTCCAACATCACGGCGGACAAGGATACCGGCATCGGCAACTGGAGCGACGAAGACTTCGTGCGCGCACTGCATGCCGGCGTCGACAAGGACGGCCACCCGCTGTATCCCGCGTTTCCCTATACCTCGTACACTGCGCTCAGCCGCGACGACATCCTGGCGATCAAGGCCTATCTGTTCAGCCTGCCGGTGGCGCATGCACCGGCGAAGCCCAATGACCTGTCGTTCCCGTTCAACCAGCGCTGGGCGCTCAGCCTGTGGAACGCGCTGTTCCTGAAGAAGGAGCGCTTCCAGCCAGAGCAAGGCAAATCGCCGGCGTGGAATCGCGGCGCCTACCTGGCAACCGCGCTGGGTCATTGCGGCGAATGCCACACTCCGCGCAACGTCGCCTTCGCCATGAAGACGGGCGAAGCCCTGGCTGGCACCGAACTGCAGGGCTGGATGGCCTACAACATCACGTCCGACAAGGATCATGGCATTGGCGCGTGGAGCGACCAGGAACTTATCGACTATTTCTCCAAGGGCCACGCCGCTGGCCGCGGCACGGCGTCCGGGCCCATGGGCGAAGTGGTGGGCTACAGCCTGCAGCACCTGACCCCCTCGGACCTGTCCGCGCTGGTCACCTACCTGCGTGACGTAAAACCGCAACAGAGCGGCACGCCCGTGCAGGCGACTGCCGGAGTCACCGCATCGGCTCAGGCACCGGGCCTGGGCGAGCAGCTGTTCGCGGGCGCCTGCGCGGGCTGCCATACGGAAAGCGGGCAGGGCAGACAAACCGACTACGCCACACTCACGGGCCTGCGCTCGGTACGGGACCCGCATGCCACCAATCTCACGCAGATCATCATCAGTGGCTCTGCCTTGAACGTTGGCGGGCAGCGGGTGTTCATGCCGTCCTTCGGTCACGCGTATTCGGACACCGAGATCGCCGCACTGTCCAACTATGTAATGAACCGCTTCGGCGGCCAGCCGGCGAAGCTCAGCGCGGCAGACATCGCCAGCCGACGACAGCCATGAGACGCGGCATGTTCGGGAAATAAAGCCTACTCAGCCTACAGCCGAGTAGGCCGACGCCGCGAGTTGCTGTCCGTGCCTAGACTTTTCAGTGCTGTCTGATGGCGCGCGCTGCCGCAACGACCTAGTCTGCGCGCCGCCATCACGCTCACCGGCTTCTTTTCCCTCCCCCGTTTGGCAGAGTCGGTGAGCTGATGGTGCTCCATTCTGCCCTCGGCACGGAGTAGTGCGGTCGCAATCACGGCAGAAAGACACCCGCTGGCGTCACTCTTACGCCGCACCCAGGGCCGGACGTTCTTCCCGAGGATGAATTGATGCCGATGATTCACACCCGCAGGAACCTATCGCCGCGTTGGGCCGGCGCGTTCCTGCTGGTGGCATTGGCCACTCAGGTCCACGCCCAGGAGACAGCCATCGTCCAGGTCGACCCACGGACGCAGGCCCGCGTGGAGTTGTCGCCCAAGCATCTGGCGATCCATTTTCTGCTGAGCGGCAAGACGCAGATGTTCGACATCGAGCCGACCGGCGCCGATGTCCGTCTGGCCACCGACGATTTCAACTTCGATGGCCACAAGGATGTCGCCGTTGTCGACTCCCACGACGGCGTCACCGAGGGTTACCAGATCTTCCTGTTCGATCCCACGGCACAGCATTTCGCGCCGCTTGAGGTGAAGGCCGGCGGAAGCTGCGCCGGCCTCGCGGAAGTGACCGTCGACGCCACGAGCCACACGCTGTACAGCGCATGCTGCGGCACAACCTGGATCTTGGACGCCTATCGCTATACCGCCGATGGCAAGCTCTATCTCTATCAGTCGACCGAAGAAACCGGCCTGGCCGAAGACCCGGCGCTCCAGCGATTGTTCGGAATCAAGGAAGGCAGCGCACCCATCGGCCGGTTACTCACCTATGACGACAAGGGGCACGTCACCGCCCGCGCGCTCGCTTATCGCGACAGCTTGTCGGTTGTCCGAGCCAACGCACGCGTCGCCGTGGACCATCTGGCGCTGCACGACAAACCGGGCGTAGGCGTGGCGAAGCGCTTCTTCGTTCGCGGCGACGCTGTCGAGGTGGAAGACGTCTCGGGAGATCTTCGGTGGGCGAGGGTGGCGTATCGCTCAAGCGCCGGGGCCAGCGTTCACGGCTGGGTAACCGTCACCGGGCTTGCGCCGCTGTCGTCAGCCGGCCAACCTGGCCACGAGGTCCGGTGAGCAATAACTACCGTAATAACAGATAGTTATCGAAGTTGGGTTTGGGTTGCCTCCCGAGGCGGGCCAACTATCGCCAATTTCCCAGCCGGCATTAAGCCTCGCGTCCGGATCTTTGACCTGGGTATCCGATAAGGTCGGCCCAGCATCCTTCGATACCGGACCGACGTTTAACTTGGCAAGTACCGGGCCCTTTACTTAAGTATCCACTGCTGCGGCGCCAGGCCGTTATCGGTCCAGATCTGCAACTGCGTACCGTGCGTGGTAGAGCCGGCAGGATCATCCAGCATCAGCGATCCGGAGGCCTGGTTCATCAGCTTGTAGCTGCCGTTGCCCAGGTCCATGAACATCCAGTTCTGGTTGGCATTGTTGGCGCAGCCCCACAGTGTGACGAGATTACCGGGCGTGGTGCTGCCGCCCGTGTTGTCCACGCATAGCCCGGTCTGCTGATTCTGGATGCTGAACCAGCCGCCACCCTTGGCGTGCACTGTCCAGTTCTGCACCGGTGCGGCATTGCAATCCCAAAGTTCCGCGCTGGTGTTGTTGGCGGTGGACCAGGCCGTGTTGTCCAGGCACAGGGCGGGTGCTTGCACGCTCTGGAACACATGGGTGGAACCGTCGGCCGGCTGGCGGTTCCAAGACTCACTCGCGAAGTACACAATGCAGCCGCCGTTGAGGTAGTCCGAGGCCAGCTCGAGGATGCTGGATCCATCCGTCGCCGGCAGCAGCGCGGACGAATAGTTGGGGCAGTAGTTGTCGTAGGCGGTGGGCACCTGCACCGGCGCACTGATGGTGTACCAGTTGCCGGCGCCATCCGCATTGGTGTTGACGAACAGCACCTTGCCGTTCGACGCGGACACGCTGCCGTCGGATTCGTACATCACTTGTCCGACCAGCAGGATGGCGCCGTTGCTGGAAAGGACCGATGGACTCCAGCGATTCAATGGCGCATGTTCCAGATACTGTCCTGCCGTGGTCTGCACCTTCGCACCCATGTTGGCAGGGTCCCCGAAGTTCCAGCCATCCGTGGAGGTGCGTGAGAATACCGTGCAAGCGGCTGGCCCGCAGAGCTCGTAGCTCATGAAGAAGTGGCCGTTGGGCAGCTTGCTCACCGTGATCATGCCGGGGCGATCGCCCGGGATGGTGCTGCGTACGGTGTTGGTCTCGTCCTGCCAGCTGGCGCCGTTATAGCTGCGGATTTGCGCGAGCTTCTGGCTGCAGCAGGCGTCGGTCTCATCGGACCAGAACATGACCAGCGCGCCATCGTTGGCGACTTCGAACTCCGGCTCCCACAAGCCGTGGCTGTTATCGCCGCGCATCACCGGAGTGCTGTGGTATGTCCATGATGCGCCCTGGTTGGAGCTGGTGTAGACCTCGATCGCAGGTGTGCTGCCGGAGAAATACGAGGCGGCGGAAATCAGCGTACCGGCCGGCAGTGAGCCGACCTGTTGCGGCAGTTCATAGAGCGTGGCGCAGCAGCGCTCGGTGCTACCGCCGATCGTCGGCACAACGCCCAGTTTGGACCAGGTTGCGCCGTTATCGTTGCTCTGGAAGATGATGCCGTTGGTGCTGGCTATGAGCCGCCCATAGGTGTTGACGGGCCCGTGTTGCAACCTCACCACGCGTGGGTAGAGCGTGCTTCCCTGCAGTACGGTTCCGGTGGCGGCGTAAGCGCTGCCAGAGATGTTCAGCAGGCCAAGCAGGAAGACGAGCAGTACAAGAACAGGGTTGGATCGATAGCACCACATAAACACTCCTCCATGGCCGTCCAGAGACGGCCAAGCATGGGTTAATGGGTACAGCGGTTGGTGGGCTGGTTAGCGCTTACCGGCCTATGTCGCGAAGGCGCTTGCCGCTCATCAGGTTGCGTTCGATCTGCTCCAGCGTGACGCCCTTGGTTTCCGGCACCAGCCAGTAGGTGAGCACGATGAACACCGCATTGAGCGCAGCGTAGAGCCAGAACGTATTGGCGTTGCCGATGCCGTTGAGCAGGGTGAGGAAGGTGATGCCCACCACCCAGTTGCAGGCCCAGTTGGTGAAGGTGGAGCAGGCGATGCCGAAGTCGCGGCCCTTGAGCGGCTGGATCTCCGAGCACAGCGCCCAGATCAGCGGGCCGGCGGACATGGCGAAGCCGACGATGAAGATCAGCAGCATCGCCACGGTGAAGATCTGCGCGCCGTGGTCGTGGATGCCGTTGTGCATCATCGCGCCCACCACGCCCAGGCCCACGGTCATCACCGTGAAGCCTGTGTAGAGGATGGGCTTGCGGCCCCAGCGGTCGATCAGCGCGATGGCGATGAAGGTGGCGAGCACGTTGGTCAGGCCCACCAGCGCGGTGAACCACATCTGCGCGGCCGTGTCGTAGCCCATTTCCTGGAAGATGCGCGGCGCGTAGTACATCACCACGTTCATGCCGGTGAACTGCTGCATCACCTGCAGCAGCACGCCCAGCCACACCGAGCGGCGGAAGTTGCGGTTTTCCTGGAACAGGTGCCAGCCGCGCTGGGGCGTCTTGAGCTGTTCCTCGATGTCGGCGGTTTCGCGCGCCACCACGTCGCTGTCGCCGCGCAGGCGCTGCAGCACGTCCAGCGCTTCCTGGCGGCGGCCGCGCATCAGCAGCCAGCGAGGGCTGTCGGGCAGGAACAGCACGCCAACCAGGAACAGCACGCCGGGAATGGCGATCACGCCGAGCATCCAGCGCCACGCGCCGCTGTAGCTGAAGGCCGTATCGGAGAGGAACGCCACGAAGATGCCGATGGTGATCATCAGCTGATAGGTGGAAATCATCGCGCCGCGAATGTATTCCGGCGCCACTTCGGCCAGATACAGCGGTGCCGTGAAGGAGGCCAGGCCGATGGCGACGCCGAGCACCACGCGCGCGGCAATCAAGGTTTCCGGCGACCATGCCAGGCCCGACAGCAGCGAGCCGATCACGAAGAGCACGGCGCCGAGCACCAGCGAGCGCTTGCGGCCCAGGTGCGCCGACAGCCAGCCGGCACCGACCGCGCCGATGGCCGCGCCGAACATCATGGAGCTCACGATCCACTCGATGACGTGGTCGCCGACCTTGTATTCGGCCTGGATGAACTGCGTGGCGCCGGAGATGACGCCAACGTCGAGGCCGAACATCAAACCCGCCAGGGCGGCGAGCACGCAGACGAAAACGACGGTGGCCTTCGATTGCACCGAAGATGGTGCGATGACTTGGGCATTCATGGATGACTCTCCCCCACTGGCGTTGTGGTTTGCCTCAATGGGCGTGGTATGGATGGGCCGCGGTCCCTACGCAGCGGCGATGACGTGCGGCGGCGGGCCGGCGAAACGTGGTTCCGGCAAGCCGCGAAAGCCCGTTTCGGCGAAGAACAGCGCACCGGCATAGGGCTGAGCCGCGAGCGCGGCGGCATCGAGGCCGTCGCGCGCACTGGTGATGTATAGCGTGCCGAGGTCCGATCCGCCAAATGCAGGACGGGTCGGTTGCGAAGCCGGCACCTCGACGATGCGGTCGAGGTGGCCTTCGGCGGTGTAGCGCACCACGCGGCCCAGTCCCCACTGGGCATTCCACAGGCCGCCGTCGCGGTCGACGGCGGAACCGTCGGGTTCGCCGCGCGCATCGTCCAGCGTCACGAACGTGCGCACGTTGGAAACACGGTCGCCGTAATCGCAGCATTGGATGCGTCGCGCGGGCGAATCGCAGAAGTACATCGTGCCGCCGTCCGGGCTGAAGGCCACGCTGTTGCTGATCGCCACGCCAGGCAGCGGCAGGCGTTCTAGCGTCAGGTCGTGATGCAGCCGCCAGAAGCCGCCGACGGCCTGCTTCGGGCCGTTGGCCGGTTCGTGCAGCGTGCCGAACACGAAGCGGCCCTGGCGGTCGCAGGCGCCATCGTTGAGCCGCGTCGGCAGGTCCGCTTCCACGTCGGTGATCGGAATCAGCGCCTGCATGGCCGGATGGAAGAATGCCAGCCGCGAGGCCAGTCCCAGCAGCAGCCAGCCGTCCGCCTCGCACAGCGCGAAGCAGGCGAGCCGCTCGGGCAGGCTCCATTGATGCAGCGCGCCGTCGTGCGGGCGATAACGCCACAGCGTGGCGGCGTGGATATCGGTCCAGTACAGCACCTGCGCGCGATCGCACCAGGTCACGCCTTCGCCCAGGGTGTTGTGCACCTGCATGGCGACAGCGGCCTGCGCGTTCATACCCAGCCTCCGTCGACGATGAAATCCTGCCCGGTGCACATGCGGCTGTCGTCGGCGGCGAGAAACAGCGCGGCGCGCGCCAGATCCTCGGCCATCAGATAGCCGGGAAGGCACTGCACGCGCGCAATCTCGGCCTTGCCGGCATCGTCCAGCCACAGGCGTTGCTGTTTCTCCGTGATCACCCAGCCGGGCACCAGTGCGTTGATGCGGATGCGGTCGCGGCCGAGTTCGCGCGCCAGGCCGTTGACCAAGCCGTGCACGGCAGCCTTGGCCATGGCGTACATCGGGTAGCCGGCGTTCTTTTTCATCCAGCCGGTGGAGCCCAGGCAGATCACAGAGCCGCCGCCGAGCTGGCGCATGTCCTCGCGCACGGCTTGCGTGGCGAAGTACTGATGGCGCAGGTTAATCGCGATGTTCTGGTCGAACTCCGCCTCGGTGGTACTGCCGAACGCGTGGCGCACATCGTTGGCGGCGTTGTTCACCAGGACGGACACGTTGCCGTTCAACTCGCGCGCCGTGGCGATGGCCGCCTGCAGCGCTGCCAACTGGGTGACGTCGCAGCGGATGAACAGCGGGCGATGCGTGCAGGTGGCTAGGTTTTCCGACAACGACTCGCCATGGGCCTCATCGATGTCGATGAACGACACGCGCGCGCCTTGCTTCGCGAAATGCTCCACGAACGCAGCGCCGATGCCGGTGGCGCCACCGGTAATGAACACATGGCGGTCAACGAGGCTGGGATAGGTCGCGAAAGCCATGCTCACCACTCCGCCACGCTGCCGTCGGCATGGCGCCAGATCGGGTTGCGCCAGCGGTGGCCGATGGCGGCGCGCTCGGCCACGTAGTCCTCGTTCACCGCGATGCCGAGACCGGCGCCGTTGGGGATGGTGACGAAGCCATCGTTATAGGCGAACACGCTGCGATCCTTCACGTAATCGAGCAGGTCGTTGCCGGCGTTGTAATGGATGCCCAGGCTCTGTTCCTGGATGAAGGCGTTGTGGCACACCGCGTCGATCTGCAGGTTGGCGGCCAGCGCGATGGGGCCGAGCGGGCAGTGCAGGGCGAGTGCCACGTCGTAGGCTTCCGCCATCGCGGCGATCTTGCGCGTTTCGGTGATGCCGCCTGAGTGCGAAGGATCGGGCTGGATGATGTCCACGCCGCCCATCTGCAGCACGCGCTTGAAGTCGTAGCGAGTGTACAGGCGCTCGCCCAGCGCGATGGGCGCGGGCGAGATGGCGGCCAATTCCGGCAGCGCTTCGAGGTGATCGGAAAGCACCGGCTCCTCGATGAACATCAGCTTGAACGGCGCCAGCTCGCGCATCAGCACCTTGGCCATCGGCTTGTGCACGCGGCCGTGGAAATCCAGACCAATGCCGATGTGCGGGCCCACCGCGTCGCGGATGGCCTGCACGTTCTCGATCACCTGCTCGACCTTGTCGTGCGTGTCGACGTATTGCAGTTCCTCGGTGGCGTTCATCTTCACCGCGGTGAAGCCACGCGCCACCGCGTCCTTCGCGGCGCGCGCGGTGTCGGCCGGTCGGTCGCCGCCGATCCACGAATACACGCGGATGCGCTCGCGCACCGGGCCGCCGAGCAACTGGTGCACGGGCTGGCCCAGATCCTTGCCCTTGATGTCCCACAGCGCCTGGTCGATGCCGGCGATGGCGCTCATCAGCACGGGCCCGCCGCGATAGAAGCCGCCGCGATACATCACGTTCCACAGGTCTTCGATATGGCGCGGATCCTTGCCGATCAGGTAATCGGACAGCTCCTCCACGGCGGCGGCGACGGTGTGCGCGCGGCCTTCCACGATAGGCTCGCCCCAGCCGACCACGCCCGCATCGGTGTCGATGCGCAGGAACAGCCAGCGTGGCGGCACGAGATAGGTGGTGAGGCGGGTGATCTTCATGCAATCGTTCCTTGGGATGCGGAGTGGCTGCGCCAGGCGTCGGCGAACGCGCGGGCACGCGCGGCGACGTCGCTGGCCGTGCGGCCGGGAGCGTAGAGGGCGGAGCCGATGCCGAAACCGTTGGCGCCCGCGGCGAGCCACGGGGCCATGGTGTCCGGCGCGATACCGCCCACGGGCAGCACGGCGGTGTCCTTCGGCAGCACCGCGCGCCATGCCTTGAGTACGGCGGGGCTGGATTGTTCGGCGGGAAAGAGCTTGAGCGCGTCGGCGCCGGCAGCCAGCGCGGCGAACGCTTCGGTGGGCGTGGCGACGCCGGGCACGCAATAGAGTCCCGCCTGCTTGGCGGCGCGGATCACGTGGACGTCCGCATGCGGCATCACGACCAAGCGACCGCCTGCATCCGCCACGTTCGTCACATGCGCGGGATCGAGCACGGTGCCCGCGCCGATCAGGATGCCGTCGCCCAGCGCATCGACCATGCGGCGGATGCTCTCGAACGGCTGCGGCGAATTGAGCGGTACTTCCAGCATGCGGAAGCCGGTATCGACCAGCACGCGGCTAATGTCCACGGCTTCATCGGGCGTGAGGCCGCGCAGGATGGCGACGAGGGGGAGGGGATCGAGCCATGCCTTCATGGGTTCATGCCGTTGCTTGCGTGGAGACCAGGCCGGCCGCCGTGGCGATGCGCCAGAGTCCGTGCGAGGTGGTGGTGTCGGGCGTCGTGCGGAGCACCACGCCGAAGCGTTCCGCCGCGCGCAGGTAGCGATCGCACAGCGGACCTTCGCCCACCATGTGCACGCTGTCGTGTGCGTTCGCCCAGCCGCTGGCGAGCGCGATGCGCAGCTCGTCGCCGATCAGCAGGCCGGAGAGAAAGTCCGCTACGGATGACGCCGGCAGCGCGCCGTCCAGCATCAGCGTGCGCGCCAGGAACACGCACGACAGCGCACCGGCCGCGCCGCTGTCGCGTGCCGTGTCGACGCCGCGCAGGAAAGCCTGCGCATCGTCGATGGCCGGCGGCAGTTGCGCGCCGAGCACGGAATGCTGTGTCAGCAGGCCGTACAGCTCGCCCGTCATCACGGTGGCGAAGCCGGTCACCGCGCCGTCGCGCAGCGATACCCATTTGCTGTGCGTGCCGGGCAGCAGCAGGCAACCGCGGCGCGCGACCTCCGGCAGCAACGCCGCCACGCCGGCCACCTGGGTTTCCTCGCCACGCATCACGTCCGGACGCGACGGATCGCGCAGGCCGGGCACGATGTGCACCGCGCGGCCGTCCGTCGTCGTCATCGCGGTCAGCGCATTGGCGAGTCGGTCGACATGGCTGGGGGTGTCCAGGTATGGCACTTCATGCCAGCCGTTGCGGCTGCCGACCATGCCGCAGGCGATCACCGGCGCGGCGGGCCAATCGGCCACCGCCTGCGCGAAGGCTTCGGCGAAGCCGCCCGCAGGCAACTGGCGAACGCCGTGCCCCAGCGCGCGCTTTTCCAGCACGCGGCCCTCGCCGTCATAGCGGTACGCACGCAGGTGCGTGCTGCCCCAGTCGAGCCCGATAAGGCCGGTGCTCACGTGCCGGCCTTCCGACGGCCGCCGCGGGCACGCGTACGCTGCAGGTTCTCGTGCGAGTCGGCGACCATCGCGAGCATGGTCTTGCGCGCCACCTCCGGCTGCTGGCGCTTGATCGCCTCGAACACCTTGTGGTGATAAGGCAGCGAATAGCGGAAATCGGTGGCGCTGCGCGCGGACAAGGTGAAGAACGTGCCCAGCGCGGTCTCGATCACCGAGAACAGCGACTGCATCAGTTCGTTGCCGGTGGCCTGCAGCACGGCGTCGTGGAAGGCGAGGTCCGCCTTCGACCAGGCATCCAGCGTCTGCGCCGCGGCCATGGCCTGGTAGGCCTTTTCGATCTCGGCGAGCTGCGCTTCAGTGCGGCGGCGCGCGGCGGCCGCGGCGGCGGCCGGCTCGATGATCTCGCGCAT
>Ga0268248_100163_pt1 | contig 39566 bp, 35 predicted proteins | sample AgamicAtAme_FD_200856 | JGI IMG/M metagenome (GOLD analysis project Ga0268248, IMG submission 200856) | Agave microbial communities from Guanajuato, Mexico - At.Am.e (v2) (version 2) | ecosystem: Host-associated > Plants > Phyllosphere > Phylloplane/Leaf | place: Guanajuato, Mexico | collected... | reverse complement strand
AGATAGGACGGCACATCATGGCCGAAGCGGCGCTGGCGCCGCGCCAGCGCCGCTTCGGCCATGATGTGCCGTCCTATCTGCGGCTGCTGGAAAGCCTGCGCGCGCACGAAAGCGACAAGCTGCGCGTGGGCATCGCGCTGCATTCGCTGCGCGCCGTGCCGGAGGACGCGTTGCGGCAGATACTCGCCAACGACGCGAGCAAGGATTGCCCGATCCACATCCATATCGCCGAGCAGATCGGCGAAGTGCAGGATTGTCTCGCCACGCGTGGCGCGCGGCCGGTGGAATGGCTGTTCGATCACGCGCCGGTCGACGCGCGCTGGACGCTGGTGCACGCCACGCACCTGAGCGACGCGGAAACCGCGCAGATCGCGCGCAGCGGTGCTGTGGCGGGCCTGTGTCCCACCACCGAGGCGAATCTGGGCGATGGCCTGTTTCCGCTGGCGGACTACATCGACGCGAAGGGCACGCTGGGCGTCGGCTCCGATTCGCACATCTCCGTGTCGCCGGTCGAGGAACTGCGCTGGCTGGAATACGGCCAGCGCCTGTCCACGCGCCATCGCAACATCGCCGCTTGCCATCAGGGCGACAGCGTGGGCGAGACGCTGTGGCGCGCGGCCTTGCATGGTGGCGCGACGGCGTCCGGCCTGCCCATCGGCGAGCTGCGCGCGAACGCGCGCGCGGACCTGCTGGTGCTGGATGATCGCGCGCCGCTGCTGGCCGCGCGCGACGAGCGTTCTGTGATCGACAGTTTTCTGTTTGCCGGCAACGCGTCCCTGGTGCGCGATGTGATGGTGGGCGGGGAGTGGGTGGTGCGCGGTTTCGTGCATCGCGACGAGGAGCGCATCGCCGCGCGCTATCGCAGCGTCATGGAGCGGCTCGCGCAGCACTGACGCGCACGGCGTCGGCAAGTTTGCCGTCAGCATGAATGGTTGCTGCGGTTTGCATGAATCGCAGCCATCGCTTTCGGGCGCCTCCGTCATCGCCGTTTTCACGCTGGCGTTTTCCGGAGCAAACCCACCCGAAGGAGAACCCCATGCGTCGACTCATGCTGATCGCTCTCGGCCTCGCCGTCATGTTCAGCGCGAGCCTGTCACTCACCGGTTGCGTGGTGGTCGCACCGCGTCACTACGGCGCGCGCGTCTGGGTGCCGGCCTATTACGCGCCGAGCGGTGTGTACGTCTCGGGTCACTGGCGCTCGTGATGCGTCGTCACGGCGAAGCCGCGATGTGCCGACGCAGATGCTCGATGAAGGCGCGCAGCTTGGGCGGCACCTGCAGTCGGCTGGGGTAGTAGAGATAGAAACCGTCGAAGGGCGGCAGCCATGCCTCGAGCACGGATACCAGCCGCCCCTCCGCGAGCGCCTTGCGTGCCGAGGGCTCCATCATGTGGGTCAACGCAAGGCCGTCGATGGCGGCCTGGATCGCCATGCCCGGATCGTTGGTGGTGATGGGGCCGTCCACGTCCAGTTCGAACCATTGGCCTTTCGACGCGCCCGACGGGTGCGCGAATTCCCAGCGATAGATGGCGTTGTTGCTGAAGCGGAAGCGCACGCAATCGTGCGATGGCAGGTCGCGCGGATGCGTCGGGCGGCCGTGCGCGGCGAAGTAGGCGGGCGAGCCGACCACCACGGCGCGCTGCGGCCCGCCCAGCGGAATCGCCACCATGTCCCGCGCCAGGCGCTCGCCCAGGCGGATGCCGGCGTCGAAGCCCTCGCCGATCAGATCGGTGAGGCGGTTGTCGACCTGGATGTCCAGCCGGATCTCCGGCCAGGCCCGCATGAACGGGGCGATGCAGGGCGCGATCAGATGATCCAGCACCATCTGCGGCACCGCGATGCGCAGGGTGCCGGCGGGGCGGTCGCCGTGCTGGCGCAGGGCGTCGATGGCTTCGTCGATCTCGTTCAGGGCCGGGGAAATGCGTTCCAGGAAAGCATGGCCGGCCTCGGTGAGCCCGACGCGGCGCGTGGTCCGGTGCAGCAGGCGCACACCCACGTGGTCTTCCAGCTGGCGCAGCGTCTGGCTGAGCGCGGAGGCGGTGACCTCCAGCTCCGCGGCGGCGCGGGTAAAGCTCCCGTGGCGGGCGATCAGGCGGAAGGCGCGCAGGGCGGCGGCGTGGTCGGTGGGCATTGATTAGCTCCGCTTAATAACGCATGCACACGATCCGGATTTTTCCGCGTAATGGCAAGGCGCAGACTTCGCCCATCCGCTCCATCCCTCACCTACAGGAGTTCGCCATGTCGCTCGATGCCTACTACACCCTCGGCCGTTCCGGCCTGCGCGTCAGCCGCCTTGCCCTGGGCACCATGACCTTCGGGGACAACTGGGGCTGGGGCGCGGCGGAAGACACTGCCCGCGCCATGTTCGACCGCTATCTCGCCGCCGGCGGCAACTTCTTCGACACCGCCGACCTGTACACCGAGGGCGCCAGCGAAGAGCTGCTCGGCAAGTTCGTCGCCGACAGCGGCAGCCGCGACCGCGCGGTGATCTCCACCAAGTTCAGCTACAACGCGCAGCCGGGCAACCCGAACGCGGGCGGCAACGGCCGCAAGAACATCCTGCGCGCGGTGGAGGGCTCGTTGCGCCGCCTGCGCACCGACTACATCGACCTGTACATCCTGCACACCTGGGATCGCCTGACCCCGGCGGAGGAAGTGGTGCGCACGCTGGATGACCTGGTGCGCGCCGGCAAGATCCGCTATGCGGGCCTCTCCGACGTGCCGGCCTGGTATGCCTCGCGCGCGCAGACCTACGCCGAGGCCCACGCGCTGACGCCGCTGGTGAACCTGCAGCTGGAGTACTCGCTGATCGAGCGCCACATCGAGCACGAGTTCGTGCCGATGGCGGGCGAACTGGGCATAGGCATCACCGCATGGAGCCCGATGGGCATGGGCCTGCTGTCGGGCAAGTACAAACCCAGCGAGGCCGGCGGCGCGGGCGATGGCCGGTTGGCGAAGATTTCCGGCACGCCGGGCTTCGACCGCTTCACCGAGCGCAACTGGGCCATCGTCGCCGCGCTGGAGGAAGTGGCCGGCAAGATCGGCCGGCCCATGGCGCAGGTCGCGCTGAACTGGGTAGCCACGCAGCCGGGCATTGCCTCGGTGATCATCGGCGCGACCAAGCTGGCGCAACTGGACGACAACCTGTCGGCGCTGTCGTTCGAGATTCCCGGCGAGCTGCGCGCGCGCCTCGATGCGGCCAGTGCGCTGGAGCCGAGCTTCCCGTACTGGTTTTTCGGCGACGTCCAGCAGTCGCGCATCCACGGTGGCGTGGCGGTGGGCAGCAAGCCCGCGGGCTATGCGCCGCCGGTGTATGTGCCGGCGCAGCAGCAGGCGGGCTTCAAGGCCGACTGAAAAAGAACGGCGCCAGCATGCAGGCTGGCGCCGGGTTTCTTGCCGGTAGCGAAGCGCTACCGTGATTCTTGTGACGTCGTGCGAACCGTTACTGGGCCGAGGACGAGCCCGACACCGGATGCTGCGCCTTGAACTGCTGCCACTGTTCGCGACGGGCTTCGCGCTGGGCCTTGAGGGTCGCCAGCTGGGCCTGCTGCGCCGGGGTCAGGATGGCGTAGACCTGGGCGCGGACGGCGGCGCGCTGCTGCACGCGGGCCGTGGTGGCGGCGCCTTCGGCCTGGGCCAGGGCGGTAGCCGCGGCCTGGTAGCCGGACGCGTTCGGGGCCATCTGCTCGAAGGCCTCGCGCTGCTGGCGCAGGGCCTGGCGCTGCGCCTTACCCTGCGAGAAGGCGGTCTGCATGATCTGCTTGATGCTGGCCTTCTGGGCGTCGGTCAGGTTCAGCTTGCTGTACGCCTCGAACGCACCGTGGCCATGGCCGCCGTGGAAGCCGCCATGCGGGCCGCCGTCCTGCGCGGAGGCGATGGCGAACGGAGCGAGGGCAACCGCCGAAGCGAGCACCAGAGCGAGAGAGATGTTCTTGCGCATGGGTTTACACCTGTGTCGTTGGGGGGTCTTGCTTGGTGCCTATTTGACGACAGCGCTATGTGTATGTTCTTTGCGGGAAGGTAAAGAAGGGTAAAGCCCGTGGTGGCGGGCCTCGCCACCCGGTTTGAATGGACTCCCACGCAAGAAATCGTTGCACCCCCGACATGCCCAGAATCCTTATCGTCGATGACGACCGCGCCCTGGCCGACCTGCTGGCCGAATACCTGCAGCGCGAGGGCTTCGCCGTGGACGTCGCGCACGACGGCGAAGCGGGGCTCGCCCAGCTGCACAACGCGGCCACGCGGCCGGACCTGCTGATCCTCGACGTGATGATGCCCGGCCGCGACGGCCTGGAAACCTTGCGCGAAGTGCGCCTCAAGCACCGCCTGCCGGTGATCATGCTGTCCGCCAAGGGCGAGCCGGTGGATCGCGTGATCGGGCTGGAGCTGGGCGCGGACGACTACCTCACCAAGCCCTGCCTGCCGCGCGAGCTGCTGGCGCGCGTGCGTGCCCAGCTGCGCCGCAACGCGCCGGTCAGCGCGGGCAGCCTGCAGGTGGGCGTGTTGCGGCTGGAGCCGGCCGAGCGTCGCGCCTATGTGGGCGAGCAGGAACTCACGCTCACCGGTGCGGAATTCCAATTGCTGCTGGCGCTCGCGCAACGCGCGGGCGAACTGGTGGACAAGGCCACGCTCACGCGCATGGCGCTGGGGCGCGAGCTGCAGCGGTTCGACCGCAGCATCGACGTGCATGTGAGCCGCCTGCGCCACAAGCTGGCCGAGGCATCCGCGCAGGCGCCGCGCATCGAATCCGTGCGCGGCGCGGGCTACAGCCTGGTGGCGGGCGCGGCGTGAATCCCTTCAACAGCTCCCTCTACTGGCGCGTGCTGATCAGCTTTTGCGCCGCGAACCTGCTGGCGTTGGGCCTGGGCATCTTCCTGACGCAGCGCTTCATCGAATTCAGCACAGCGGTGGAAATCAACTGGTCCGCGCTCGCGCAGGGCGCGGACCAGGCTTTCGAAAGCGGCGGCTCGACCGCGCTGGCCGAGTGGTCGCTGCAGCAACGGCACGAAGGCATCGAGGCCACCTTGTACGAGAACGGCCAGGCGCTGTCGCCGATACGCATGCCGCTGTCGGTGCAGTCGTCCCTGCAGACCTGGCTGGACGAAAAGCGCGACGTCGTGCTGCAGCCCTGGCCCAATCTCTACCTGGCCGTGCAGCAGGTGCGGGGCAGCGATGGGCAGGTTCGCCAGCTGGTGGCGTTGAGCCGCACGCACTCGCGGCTGCGCCAGGGCACGCGGCAAACCATCTTCCTCGCCTTCCAGGGCGGGCTGTCGTTGCTGTTCATCGGTCTGGTGGGCTGGTGGGTGGCGCGCAGCGTGGCCAAGCCGGTGGAGGCGATCAGTCGCGCCACGCGGCGCATGGCCTCGGGCGAGTTGTCCGCGCGCGTCGAAGCGCCCGGGCGCCGCGCGCCGGAAGAACTGCGCCAGCTCGCCAACGATTTCGATGCCATGGCGGTGCGCATCGAGGCGCTGGTCGCGCATGATCGCAGCGTGCTGCAGGATCTCTCGCACGAACTGCGTTCGCCGCTGGCGCGCCTGCACCTGATCCTGGACCTGGCCCAGCGCAGCGCCACGCCCGAGGAAGCCGCGCGCTACTTCCTGCAGGCCGAGCAGGAGATCGGCCGGCTCGACAACATGACCGGCGAGATGCTCGCGCTGTCGCGACTGGAGGGTGGCATCCCCGGCGTGAACCGCGAACCGGTGGACGTGTCGGCGCTGCTGCGCAATTGCGTGCAGCGCGCCGAACTGGAGGCGCAGGCGCGGGACATCACCCTGCAGTTGGCGGCGCCGCTGCCGGCGGTGGTATCCGGCAACGAGCTGCTGCTGGAACGTGCGTTCGACAACCTGATCGCCAACGCCATCAAGTTCAGCCCCAGGGGCGGACGCGTCGAGCTGGCGTCACGGCCGGCGGCGGGAAAGGTCGACGTGACGGTGCGCGACAACGGCCCTGGCGTGCCCGAGGCGGAAATCGGCTCGCTGTTCCGCCCGCTGTTCCGCGGCAGCAACGCCTCGCGCGCGGATGGCCACGGCTTGGGCCTGGCCATCGTGCAGCGCGTGGTGAAGGCCCATGGCGGCGATATCCGTGCGGAAAACGGCGAGGGCGGCGGGTTCGTGGTGAGCCTTCAGCTTCCGCTGTCGCCGGACGAGGCGGGCTGAGCCCACCGGCCTTCGAAAACGCCCCGGCGTCTGCGACACTCGCCGTTCTTCAACCCACGGACCAACGCATGCGCTCCAACGCTGTCGCCGCGGTGGGACTGGCGCTGTGCGCGGCGTTGTTCTTCACCATGACCTATGTGCTCAACCGCAGCCTCGTCGCGGGCGGCGGGCATTGGGCGTGGGCCGTGATCCTGCGCTATCTGATCACCTTGCCGCTGCTCGCCATCGTGCTGCCCTGGCAGGGCGGTCTTGGACAATTGCCGATGGAGCTGAAGCGCTATCCGCGCACGTGGCTGTGGTGGAGCACGGTGGGCTTCGTGTTGTTCGGCCTGCCGCTGACCTGGGCCGCCAACAGCGGCCCGTCGTGGCTGGTGGCCGGCAGCTTCCAGACCACGGTGCTGGCAGGCCCCTTGCTCGCGCCGTTCATCTATCGCGATGAACGGCGCCACCTGGCATGGCGCAGCGTGGCGATCGGCGCGTTGATCGTGGCCGGCGTGTTCGCCTTGCAGTGGGGCCACGCGCAAGGCCGGCTGCGCATGAGCGACTGGCTGGCGATGGCCGCGGTGGTGTTCTCCGCGTTCGCGTACCCACTGGGCAATCGCATGGTGCTGCTGCATCTGGAACGCAGCGGCACGCGCATCGGCGCCACCCAGCGCGTGTTCGGCATGACGCTGTGCAGTTGGCCGCTGTGGCTGCTGCTGGCCGCCGCGACGTGGCTGCTCATTGGCCCGCCGGGCTGGCGCGAAGTGCTGCTGGCGGGCGGCGTGGCGTTGTCGTCGGGCGTCATCGCCACGGTGCTGTTCTTCCGCGCCACCGACATGGTGCGCACCGAGCCAACCGCACTGGCGGCGGTGGAAGCCATGCAGGCCGCCGAACTGCTGTTTGCCACGGTGATCGGCGCCACGTTCCTCGGCGAAGCGTGGCCGCACGGTTTCTCCGCCTTCGGCGCGGTGATGATCGTGATGGGCATCGCCTTGTTCGGCTGGGTGAGTGGACGCTCCGCGGCGGGACACGAGGAAGACGTGCGCACGCTGAAGACGGATCGTGGCGCCTGAGCGACTTTGCTTCTACGCACGAACGTCTCGCCAGTACAGTCCTTCCGGAACTTGCCCCTGCGCATCCCCTCGGGTTAAACACTTCCGTTACGGCTTCGCGAGCGTCGCCGGTTTTTTAGCCATCCGGGGAGAACGGAGTGCATCGAGGTCGTGCTTGGATCATGGTGGGCGCGCTGCTGGGCGCGGCCGGTGTCGCTCATGCGCAGGCGCCCGCCACGCAGCAGGCGCTGCGATGGAACGCGGATGCGCTGGGCAATCACCGTTACCTGGTGCAGGTGGATGCGCCGGCCACGGCGGTGCACGTGGTGATCTCGTGGCGCCGGCGCGACGCGCATCCGGAGAACGTCGCCGTGATCGTCACCGCGCCCGATGGCTCCATCGTGACCAACGTGCGGCGCGGCGCCATCGACCGAGCCAGCGGCGAGCTGGTGTTTCAGGCCACGCAAGCCGGCACGTATGCGATCTACTACCAGCCGCACGTCAGCAAGGGCCGCAGCAATTACCCCACGGTGAGCTATGCGACACCCAGCGACACCGCGGATGCCGCATGGTCACGCAAGCTCGGCGATGCGAAGCACTGGTCGCGCCTGCCGCAGGCCACGGTGCTGCGCTATGAGGCGGTGGACGATTTCGACGCCTACACGCCGATGGAGCGCACCGCGACGGCGGACGAACTGCAGGCCCTGCTGGCGAAGCATGCATCCGATGCCTTGCTCCTGTTCCCGGAGACGCGCGCCTATCCCATCCGCATGTTCGACACGCTGCCCGGGCGCTGGGCCCAGCGCGGAGCGGGTGGCACCTTGAGCGACACCGCCCAGCGCGGCGAGTACCTGAGCTTCCAGCTCGGCGCATGGGCTCCGCGCGCGGCGGTGAACGATGTGCGCGTAGCTTTCAGCGACTTGCGTGCCGACGATGGCTCCGTCATTCCCGCCAGCGCGTTGACCTGCTTCAACCTCCGTGGCGTCGGCTACGACGGCAAGCCTTTTACGGCGCGCGTGGATGTGGCCCAGGGGCGCGTGCAGGCGTTGTGGATGGGGCTGGATATTCCGGCGACGGCAAAGCCCGGCGTCTACCGCGGCGCGGTGACGGTGTCCGCGGATGGCGTGGCCGCGCAGTCGATTCCGTTGGCGATCACGGTGGGCGAGGGCGAGGCCATCGCGCATGGCGATGACGATCCGTTCAAGCTGACGCGCCTGCGCTGGCTCAATTCCGCGCTGGCGCAGGACGATACGGTGGTGAAGCCGTTTGTGCCGATTGCGGTAAAGGGGAGCACGCTCGGCATCCTGGGGCGCGACATCACCCTCGCCGCGAACGGCTTGCCGGCCCAGATCACCAGCCGCTTCGACGAACGCATGACGGGATTCGCGAAGCAGCCCAAGGCCCTGCTCGCGGCGCCCATCCAGTTGATCGTGGCGGACGATGCCGGCGATCACGTGCTGGCTGCCGCCCACTCGCCGCAGATCCAGAGGGACGGCCCCGGCAAGGTTCACTGGCAGGTCAATGCGAACGCGGGTGCGCTGACCGGCGACGTGAAGGCCAGTCTCGAAGCGGATGGCACCCTGGCCTACAGCATCGCGCTCTCGGCCGCGAAGGATGTGTCGCTGCGGGACATTCGCCTGTCCATTCCCATGCAGCACGACGCGGCGCGGTACCAGCTTGGCCTTGGGCGACAGGGCGATGCGGCACCCGTCGATTTCAGCTGGACGTGGCACGCGAAGAACAACCAGGATGGCGCATGGATCGGCTCGGTGAATGCCGGGCTTGAGTTCCATCTGCGCGACGAGAACTACCGGCGCCCGCTCAACACGAACTTCTACCAGCAACAGCCGCTGCGCATGCCCACCTCATGGGACAACGACGGCAAGGGCGGCATCCGCTTGCGCGCTGAGGACAAGGACTATCTGGCCGAAGCCTATAGCGGCCCCCGCCGGATGAAAGCCGGCGAAACGTTGCACTACGACATCGTCATGCGTGTCACGCCGTTCAAGCCGATCGACCCGGCCAGGCATTTCGCCGAACGCTACTTCCACAAGTACGGCGACCTCGATGCCATCAAGGCCGATGGCGCGAACGTGGTGAACATCCACCACGCCACGCCGATCAACCCGTGGATCAACTATCCGTTCCTGGAGCCGGCGGCGATGCGCGCCTACGTCGATGCGGCACACCAGCGCGGCATGCGCGTGAAGATCTACGACACCGTGCGCGAGCTGTCCGACCGCGCGCCGGAACTGCCCATGCTCGAAAGTCTGGGGCACGAGGTGATCAGCGCGGGCCAGGGCGGTGGGTTCTCCTGGCTGCAGGAGCACCTCGACGGCGACTACATCGCGGCATGGCATGTGCCGGAGAATCGCGACGCGGCCGTGATCAACGCCGGCCAGAGCCGCTGGCACAACTATTACATCGAAGGCCTGGACTGGCTCGCGCGCAACATCGGCATCGATGGCCTGTACCTGGACGACGTGGCCTACGATCGCACCACCATGAAGCGCGTGCGCAAGGTATTGCAGGCGCATCGCCCCGATCCGCTGATCGATCTGCATTCGGCCAGCCAGTACAACCCGCGCGACGGCTATATCAACAGCGCGCTGCTGTACATGGAGCTGTTCCCGTACATCGACCGGCTGTGGTTCGGCGAGGAGTTCGATTACGAGAAAACCTCGCCCACGTACTGGCTCACCGAGATCTCCGGCATCCCCTATGGCCTGATGGGCGAGATGCTGCAGAACGACGGCAACCCCTGGCGCGGCATGCTGTTCGGCATGACGAATCGGTTGGGCTGGTCGGCAGGCAGCGATCCGCGCGGCTTGTGGAAGCTGTGGGACGCGTTCGGCATCGAACAGGCCGACATGATCGGTTGGTGGGTGCACGACGCGCCGGTGAAGACCAATCGCGACGACGTGCTCGCCACCAGCTACGTGCGCAAGGGCAACAAGACGCTGATCGCCATCGCATCGTGGGCGCCGCAGAAGGTGGACGTGAAGCTGCTGGTGGACTGGAAGGCGCTGGGCCTGTCGCCAAGACGTGTCACGCTGTCGGCGCCATCGGTTGCCGGTTTCCAGCCGCAGGCGACGTTCAAGGTGGATGAAGCGATACCCGTGGAGCCCGGCAAGGGCTGGCTGATCGTGGCGGAGTGATGTTCATGCGTGTGCAAAGGAAAGCTGTGGCTGCGTGCCTGTGGTTCGGCATGCAGGGTTTTGCATCAGCCCTTCAGGCTGAGGATGCCGCGCCGCCGCCGGTGAAGCTGGTACTGGATGCGCCGGCGTTTGCGCCGGAACAGGTTCACGTGACGGTCTACCTGCCGCCCGGTTATGCGACCAACGATGCGCGTTATCCCGTGCTGTATGCGAACGACGGACAGGACATGGAGGCGGTGGGTCTGCAGGACACGCTGGCGTCGCTTTATGCGCAGCACGTTATCGAGCCGGTGATCGTGGTCGCGGTGGACATGCTGAAGGACCGCGCCTCCGGCTACGGCCTGTTCGATCGTGCCCGCCGTCGCAGCGTGGTGGGCGGTTCGCGCATCGGCCCCATCGGCGCGCGTGCCTACGATTACTCGGCGTGGCTGGTGAATGACCTGGTGCCGATGATCGACACGCACTACCGCACGCAGGCCTCCGCGTCCGGCCGCGCCATGCTCGGTTGGTCGTTGGGCGCGCTCAATGCCTTCTGCCTCGGCTGGGAATATCCCGAGGTGTTCGGTCGGGTAGGGGCGTTCTCGCCGTCGTTCTGGCTGGCGGCGGATCGCAGCGACGCGCAGGCGGTGGAAAGCACGCGGCTGGTGCCCTCCATGCTGGCGCGTGCGCATGAGCGCAAACCGGTGCGGTTCTGGTTTGCCGTGGGCGGCCGCGAGGAAACCAACGACCGCAACCACAACGGCGTCATCGACGCGGTGGAAGACCTGCAGGACGTCATCAATGGCTTCACGGCTCCTGACGGCACGCATCGCCGCGGCCTGCGCGACCTGGGCTATTCCATCGACATGGACTACGCGGCGCACCCATCGAGGACGGATGACGTGGCCTACGACCTGTTCGCCGACGGCGAACACAACCAGGCGACATGGAAACGCATGCTGCCCGTGTTCCTCGTATGGGCCTATGGCGCGGGCGATGTAACGCCGGCTCCGTGAGGCAACGTCAGCTCGCCACCGCCGTCAGCGACGCATCGGCGACTACGTTGTTGCGGCCCTGCATTTTGGCGCGATACAGCGCGGCGTCGGCACGGGCGATCAGTTCGTCGACGGTATCGGCGGGGCCGAGCAGGCTGGCCACGCCGATGCTCACCGTGGTCTGCAAGGTATGGCCGCGTGCATGGACAGGCAGCGTTTCGATGCTGTGGCGAATGCGTTCGGCCACGGCCATGGCGTGGCGCTGGGTGGTGCCCGGCAGCACGGCGACGAACTCTTCGCCGCCGTAACGTCCCAGGCTGTCCGGCGGGCGCAGTTCGTCCGCAATGGCTTCGGCCACCACGCGCAGGCAGGCGTCGCCGGTCTGGTGGCCGTAGCGATCGTTCACCGATTTGAAGTGATCCATGTCCAGGAAGATCAGCGCCAGTGGCTGATGCTGCGCGCGGGCCTGTGTTTCCGCCTCATGCAGGCGGCGCACCAGGGCGCGGCGATTGAGTACGCCGGTGAGTGCGTCATGATCGGCCAGATGATGCGCCATGTCCCGCTCGCGGCGCGTCCTGAGCGAAAGGTCGGCAAGCCCGATGGTCAGCACCACGGCGCAGAACGCCATCGCGGTCGGCAGGCCGTATTCCAGCCAGGAGGGAAGATCCAGCTTCAGCAGCACCTGGCCCAGGCGCAGGATGTTCAGCAGCACCTGCGGCAGCCACGCGATCAGGAAGATGCGTGCCGGTTGTCCGCCCCGCACGACGGCGAGGATCACCGCGCCCAGCGCCCACAGCAGCGAGATGGAGAACCACCAGTTGTGCGCGCTGGCGGGCAGGTTCATGCGCTCGGCGAACGGAAAGCAGAGCAGCAGGGCGATGCCCAGGAACGGCCAGCGCATGTAGCCCAGCACGCGCGCCGCGCCAGGCGTGACGCTGCGCAAATGGCAAAACTCGATGATGAACGAGAACTGCAGCGGCGCGCCGAGCACGATCAGCAGCCACAGCGCATGCGGGCCCAGCGGCACCAGCAGCCAGCCGCCGGGCAGTTCGTAGGCCTCGCCACTCATCAGCAATTGCGCCAGCCACAGCAGGCCCGTGTAGCCGAAGAAATACAGCAGCACGCGGTCGCGCAACACCAGCCACAGGCATAGCGCGGCCAGCAGCATGGTGAATTGCACGCTGGAGAGCAGGGTGACCAGGCGCACATGGTTCAGGTCCTGCGACTGATACGTCGCCATGTCGGTCACGTCGGCGCGGATCTGCCGAGTGAAATTGTCCGCCGCAATGCGCACGTAGACCGGCTGCCCGGCACGCAGATCGTGCGGAAGTTCCAACGCCAGGTGATGCCGCGAAAAGCGTGCGGGCGGGCCGGTCTGCGCAAACCACAGCTCATAAGGGCGATATGCCGGCGGCGCATACACGGTGATGGGGATGTAGGCCGCGCCGGTGAAACTGAGCACCGGCGAACTGGATTCGTGCCAGTCGCGGTCGAGGGTCAGGCGATACCAGCGCTGCGACTCCATCGCGTTGGGCGTGTGGGTGGAGGCGCTGGGCACGAAGTCGGCATCCATCTCGCCCCGGATCACTTGCGCCGGCGCTGGTGCCGGCACGCCCGGCGGCAGCGCCGCGACCTGAAGAACGGCAAGGCGCGACCGCGCCGGTGCCGCCGTCACGGTCTGCACGAACAGCATGACGCACACCCACGCGACGACAACCATCACGGGTCCGCGAAAAGGCATAACTCCCCCTTTGATTCACCGGTCCCCTGTTACCGGCTTGCAGGGCTGTCCTCTCCCGGGACGTTCCCTGCTGGGCCCTATGTATCACGTCCGCCCTGTGACATGCGCTTTTTGACAGGCCGGCCCACCGTGCTGAACGGGGTGCCGATGTCGGAGCCGCGGTCGAACACCATCGCGGCAAGTCTTATGCTTGTGGCCTCTTGCGGTATCGAGGCGGCAGCAACATGGCAAGGCGGGAAAGCGTGGAACCGGTGACCCGGACAGGACATCGGCCGGCGGCGGGCGAACTTGAGTCCCACGACTTCATCCGCCATGGCACGCCGGTATTCCGGCGCACCAACCTGGCCCTGTTCGCCGCCGGCCTGGCCACCTTCGGCCTGCTGTATTGCACGCAGCCGCTGATGCCCGAATTCAGCAAGGACTATGGCGTGAGCGCCGCCACGGCCGCCTTGTCGCTGTCGCTCACCACGGGCGTGCTGGCCTTCGCCATGCTGTTTGCCGGCGGCGTATCGGACGCGTGGGGCCGCAAGCCGGTGATGACGGCCTCGCTTGTTTCCTCGGCGCTGCTGGTGCTGCTGACCGCGCTGGTGCCGGACTGGAACATGCTGCTGGTGCTGCGCGCGCTGCTCGGCTTGACGCTGAGCGGGTTGCCCGCCGTGGCCATGACCTACCTCGGCGAAGAGATGCATCCCGAATCCATCGGCCTGGGCATGGGGCTGTACATCAGCGGCAATGCCATCGGCGGCATGGGCGGGCGACTGGTGGCGGGCGTGCTGGCAGAGTTCGCCGGCTGGCGCATCGGCGTCGCCACCGTGGGCGTGATCGGCCTGCTTTCCGGCCTGGTGTTCTGGCGCATGCTGCCGCCTTCGCGCCACCACGTGCGCCGGCCCTTGCACGTGGGCGCGTTGATGGGGCGTTTCGCGGCGACGTTCCGCGATGCCGGCCTGCCGTGGCTGTTTGCCGAAGGCTTCCTGCTGCTGGGCGCCTTCGTCACGGTCTACAACTACATCGGCTATCGCCTGCTCGCGCCTCCCTACGGGCTGAACCAGGCCGTGGTGGGCGCCATCTTCAGCGTCTACCTCATCGGCACCTTCAGTTCCGCGTGGATGGGCCACCTCGCCGGCAAGCTGGGGCGACGCAAGGTGCTGTGGACCGCGTTCGCGCTGATGCTGGCGGGGCTTGCGCTCACCGCGACCAGCTCACTGAGCTTGATCGTGGCCGGCATCGTGGCGATCACGTTTGGTTTCTTCGGCGGGCACTCCATCGCCAGCAGCTGGGTCGGCCGGCGTGCCGGCGGCAACAAGGCGCAGGCCTCGTCGCTGTATCTGTTCTCGTACTACATGGGCTCCAGCATCGCCGGCGCCTGCGGCGGGCTGTTCTATGTCTCGCAAGGCTGGAGTGGCGTTGCCGTCTTTGTCGGCGCGTTGATCGCCGCCGGCCTGCTGATCGCCTTGCGCCTGTATCGCCTGCCGCCATTGGTGAGCCCGTCGCGGCCGGAAACGGAGCCGCCGATTCCGCAGTGAAGCATCGCAAGATCTTTTTTGGCAAGTGACTCTTGGCGCCTGGTCAAAATCTCGCGTGAACACCCACTGCCCTCACCGTCATTCCGGCGCAGGCCGGAATCCAGAGCCTCTTGGTGCGGTTTTTGCCGAAGAGCCAAGTGCTTTGACGTCACGCGACAACCGGTCACTTCGCCACTGGATTCCGGCCTGCGCCGGAATGACGGTGAGGGGAGGGGACTCCACCGGAATATTGAACAAGCTCTTACTGCGCTTCCGCCTTGAGCATGCCCTTCACAACGCCGTAGTCACCGTCATTGGCCACGGGCGCAACGCCGAGCAGGTGTGCCATCAGCGGATACACGTCGACGTTCGGGAACGACGGCACCTGCAGGCCCTGGCGGAAGGCTGGGCCGTGCGCGACGAACAGCGCCTGCATTTCCGGCGCGGCGTTGTCGTAACCGTGCTCGCCCAGCGTCGGCTTCTTTTTCTTCGCGACATAGTCGCTGGTGGACACGCGCCAGCCCACGTCGGCCAGGCACAGCAGCTGCGGCACGCGCGGGTTGCTGCCGTAGGCCAGGCGTGCGGGCACGCGGGTCTTGTCCCAGCACGTCATGTGCTTCTGCGGCTTTTCCAGCGTGGCTTCGATCTTGGCGAAGTCGTAGCCCGGCTTCGGGTTGAAGCCGGCGAGCACGCCCAGGCTCACCACGTCCACGTGCTTGAGCGGGATGAGCTTGTCCACCATCACCATGTTGTGCGCCGGCGTGCTGGCCATGCCATGGTCGGCGACCACGATGATGTTGATGCGCTCGAGCAGGCCGCGCTGCACCAGCCCCTTGACCAGGCGCGCGAGCGCGGCGTCGGTGTGCGCAATGGCTTCATTGACCTGCGGCGTATCCGGGCCGTAGGTATGGCCGGCGTGATCCACCTCATCGAAGTACAGGGTGAGGAAGGTCGGGCGTTCGCTCGCCGGCAGGTCGAGCCATGCGAGCACCTGGTCGACGCGCTGGTCCGCCGTCACGTTGCCGTCGAAGGGCCTCCAGTAGTTCGGGTGTACGCCGTGGATATCCGCCTCGGAGCCCGGCCAGAACATGGTGGCGCTCCGCATGCCCTGCTTCTGCACGGTTTCCCACAGCGGCGTGCCTTCGTCCCACCAGCGGCCATTGCTGACCGCCTCGCGGTTGCTCAGCGAGAACTTGCCGAGCACCGGGTCGGACATCGTGTTGTTGACGATGCCGTGGTGATCCGGGCGCAGGCCGGTCACGAGGGTGTAGTGGTTGGGGAAGGTCAGCGACGGGAACGACGGCTGCATGCCATCGGCGGCGCGTACGCCACCGTCGGCCAGCGTCTGCAAGGTCGGGCTGAGTCCGCGCGTGATGTAGTCGGTGCGATAGCCGTCGATGGAGATCAGCAGCAGCGGAGCGGGCGTGGCCTTGGTGGCGGCCTGCGTTGCCGGCGTGGCGGGCGGCGTATTGTGCGTGGTGGCGCAACCGGCGCCGAGCGCGATCAGCGAACAAAGCAGCGAGCGGAACAGGATCTTCATACGCGGGGCTTTAATATCGATACAAAGCCCGTATCATCGCCCAGGCGTATGACCATTACACGTCTTTTCTTTTACGCGACGTTCGCCACTTGCCAGCTCCTGGCGAGTGCGGCATGGGCATATCCAACGCCGGACGACGTGCCCGCATCCGCCGCCAGCGCAAGCCCGCCTGCGGCGAAGGCATCGACCCCGCACGCGCAGACGCACTCGTCGTCGAACCACGCCAAGCCATCGAAGGCCAAGGCCAGCAAGGGCGCGGCGAGCCAGCAGGCATCGACGGGCGACGCGTATTCGCTTTCGCATCCGTCCCGTCAGGTCGACTCCTACCAGAAAGCCGTGACGCCGCCGCCGGTGACGACGGATCGCTGATTCGACAGAAGCCGCGCGTCAGTGCGCGAGGCCACGCACGGGTACGCCGAACAGATCGCCTTCCTTCGTGCGGCTTTCCAGCGAGAGCAGGAATTGCTTGGTGGGCAGTCCGCCGCCGAATCCCGTGAGGCTGCCGTTCGCGCCGATCACGCGATGGCATGGCAGCACGATGGGCAGCGGATTCCTGCCATTGGCGGCGCCGACGGCGCGCACGGCCGCTGGCTGCCCGATACGGCGCGCCATTTCCCCGTAACTGATGGTGGTGCCGTAGGGAATGCGCGACAGCTCCCACCACACCTGCACCTGGAACGGCGTGCCTAGCGGATGCAGCGGCAGGTCGAACTGCTGGCGCTCGCCGGCGAAATACTCGTCCAACTGCTGTCGCGCCTGTGCAAGCGGTTCGCGTGCGCGCACCCATTCCGGACGCGGTGAACGCTGATGGCGGCCGGTGGAGAACCACACCTCGCGCAGGCCCACGTCGTCGGCCACCAGGCGCAGCACGCCGATGGGCGTGGGCATGTCGTCGTACCAGATCGTCTCGTTGGACATCACACCACCTTCCTGCTCGTTGCCTGCGCCGCATCGGACGCACTGCGCCACAGATGCATGACGGAGTAGGCGCGCCACGGGCGCCATGCTTCGGCGAGTGAGGTCAGCGCCTTGGTCGACAGCTCCGGGCCGCTGCCCGCTGCCGCACGGCGAAGAATGAGATCGGCCGCGGGGAAGGCATCCGGATGGCTGAGCGCACGCATGGCCATGTAATGCGCCGTCCACTCGCCGATGCCCGGCAAGGCGACCCATCGCTCCACGAATTCCTCCAGCGGTTGCTCGCTGCGAAAATCGATGCGCTCGTCCAGCAGGGCCTGCGCCACGCCACGCACGGTGGCGGCGCGCGCGGTGGTGAGCCCGACCGAGCGCAGGTCCGCTTCCACGAGGCATTCGGGTCCGGGAAACAGCCGCTCCAATCCCGGCACGGGCGACGCCACCGGCGTACCGAACTTGTGCACGATGCGCGTGGCCAGCGTCCGCGCGGCCGCAACGCTGACCTGCTGGCCGAGGATGGCGCGCACCGCGATCTCGAAACCGTCCCAGCCGCCGGGCAGACGCAAGCCGGGACGCTTGCGCAGCAGGGGACGCAGCACCGGGCTTTCCTTGAGCGCGTCACCGATCGATTGCGGGCTGGCGTCCAGGTCGAACATGCGGCGGAGCTTGTTGACCACGCCGAGCATCTGCGCAGGCTGGGGGCAGTGCAGTTCCAGCCGCAGCGCATGTTCGCGGCCGGGCCATGCGCTCAGCCGCAACCAGCCCGGCGCGTCGGGCGTGCCGAACACGCGCGCATAGCTGTGCTCGTCCACGTATTCCACGCCCGGCAGCGCGCGTCCGCGCAGGAAGGCAAGCATGGCTTCGAAGTCGTACGGCGGCCGATAGCCCAGCCGCAGCACGATCGCGTCTTCCGTCGTGGTGCTCGGGTGACGCCGCAGGTCGCGCGGCGCCATGCGGTTGGCCTGCAGGAAGGCGGCGTTGAAGCGGCGCAGGCTGCGGAAGCCGGACGCGAGGGCGATCTCCGTGACGGGCATGGACGTTTCCGTCAGCAGCTGCTTCGCGAACAGCAGGCGGCGCGTGGTATGCACGCTGATCGGCGGCGCGCCGAGGCGCTCCACGAACAGGCGGCGCAATTGCCGAGCGCCCAGGCCCACGCGCTCGGCCATCGTTTCCACCGACAACTCGTCGAACGCGCCGCTGTCCATCAACTTCAGCGTGCGCGCGATCACGTGGTCGCCGCGCTGCCATGCGTCGTTGCCCGGCGACAGCTCGGGACGGCAGCGCAGGCAGGGACGAAACCCTGCGGCTTCCGCCGCCGCCGCGCTGCCGTAGTAGCGCACGTTCTGCGGTTTCGGCGGCGGCGCGGGGCACACCGGCCGGCAGTAGATGCGCGTGCTGGTGACGGCGGTGAAGAACAGGCCGTCGAAGCGTGCGTCGCGGCTCAGCCGTGCCTGCTCGCAGGTATGGGTGTCGAGTGGCGTGTCATGTCGGTCGGTCATGGGTGCAGGCTAGCACCGGCGCGAAGGCATGACTCGCCGTTTTCGGACATCAATGGCCGGGCGCTCCGGCCACGTTCATTTCACGGGCGCCATCAGGTGCTGGTAGGGCGTGCCGGACCACATGACGTAAGGCGCACTGGTGTCGGGCTCCGCGTTCTTCGGATAGCCGTCATAGAACGCGGGATCGGCACCCACCACCATCACGTGCGCGCCCGTCTTGATCCAGTGATTGCCCGAGGCAGGGCCCGTGGCGTAGGGATCGGTATTGCTCGCGTCGGTGCCGCCTTCAAGCATGTACATGAAACCGATCTTGCCGGCCGCCGGCGGCTTGTGCGCCATATAGGCGGCAACCCATTCCCACGCGTTCTTGTCCATGCACATGGGGTCGGGGCCGGGCGTGGCCGGGTTGTCGGGCATGCAAGTGAAGCCGTTCTTGCCCTCGCGCAGCGTGCGCATCTTTCCCTGCGCGTCCATGGCGACGATGGTCGCGTCCTTCGCCACGCCCGGTGGCGCGGCGCGCATCGCGCTGGCGATGAGTTCCTGGTCGGACGGCGTGCTTTTTTCCGCGGCGTCGGCACTGGCAGTGGCGAGCAAGGCCAGCGTCAGCAACGCGGCAGGGTAGGTCGCGTTCATGGTGGTCCCCCACAAGGTCGCGACGGTCGAGCCTGAATCCCCAGCGCAGTCTGTTCTCGCAAAAATAGGCGTTCAATCGACCAGAAGGCTTAACACAACCGTATGTCGGCCTGTTTTGCCGCAGTGCGGTTTGCGGGCATCGGCGGGGCTGGTCACAATCGGGTTTTCCCACTGGCTGTGACGCTTTCCATGAACGCTCCCACCCGAATCGACACCACCCGCACCATCCGCGCGCCGCGCGGCGCTGAACTGAGCTGCAAGAGCTGGCTCACCGAGGCGCCGTTCCGCATGCTGCAGAACAACCTCGACCCGGAAGTGGCCGAGAACCCGGCGGAGTTGGTGGTTTACGGCGGCATCGGCCGTGCCGCGCGCAACTGGGAATGCTTCGACGCCATCCTGCGTGCGCTGCGCGAACTCAACGACAACGAGACGCTGCTGATCCAGTCCGGCAAGCCGGTGGGCGTGTTTCCCACGCATGCGGATGCGCCGCGCGTGCTGCTGGCCAACTCCAACCTGGTGCCGGCGTGGGCGAACTGGGAGCACTTCAACGAGCTCGATAAGAAGGGCTTGATGATGTACGGCCAGATGACGGCCGGCTCGTGGATCTATATCGGCTCGCAGGGCATCGTGCAGGGCACCTACGAAACCTTCGTGGAAATGGGTCGCCAGCATTACGGCGGCAGCCTCAAGGGCAAGTGGATCCTCACCGCGGGCCTGGGCGGCATGGGCGGCGCGCAGCCGCTGGCGGCCACGCTGGCGGGCGCATGCTCGCTCAACATCGAATGCCAGCAGAAGAGCATCGATTTCCGCCTGAAGACGCGCTATGTGGACGAGCAGGCGACGGACCTCGACGACGCGCTGGCGCGCATCGCCCGGTACACCGCCGCTGGCGAAGCGAAGTCGATCGCGCTGCTCGGCAATGCCGCCGACGTGCTGCCGGAACTCGTGCGCCGCGGCGTGCGCCCGGATGCGGTCACCGACCAGACCAGCGCGCACGATCCGGTGAATGGCTACCTGCCGCAGGGCTGGACGGTGGAGCAGTGGTTCGAGCGCCGCAAGAGCGATCCGGCCGGCACCGCGAAGGCGGCGAAGCAATCCATGAAGAAGCACGTGGAAGCCATGCTCGCCTTCCATGCGCAAGGCATTCCCACCTTCGACTACGGCAACAACATCCGTCAGATGGCGAAGGACGAGGGCCTGGAGAACGCGTTCGCGTTCCCCGGCTTCGTGCCGGCCTTCGTGCGCCCGCTGTTCTGCCGTGGCGTGGGCCCGTTCCGCTGGGTGGCGCTATCGGGCGATCCGGAAGACATCTACAAGACCGACCAGAAGGTGAAGGAGCTGATCCCGGACGATCCGCACCTGCATCGCTGGCTGGACATGGCCAAGGAACGCATCAGCTTCCAGGGCTTGCCCGCGCGCATCTGCTGGGTGGGTCTGGGCCTGCGCCACAAGCTGGGCCTGGCGTTCAACGAGATGGTGCGCAAGGGCGAGCTGAAGGCACCGGTGGTGATCGGTCGCGATCACCTCGACTCCGGTTCCGTGGCCAGCCCGAACCGCGAGACGGAAGCGATGCGCGACGGTTCCGACGCCGTCAGCGACTGGCCGCTGCTCAACGCCATGCTCAACGTCGCCGGCGGCGCGACCTGGGTGTCGCTGCATCATGGCGGTGGCGTGGGCATGGGCTACTCGCAGCATTCCGGCGTAGTGATCGTGTGCGATGGCAGCGAGGCCGCCGACAAGCGCATCGCGCGCGTGCTGTGGAACGATCCGGGTACGGGCGTGATGCGCCATGCCGATGCGGGCTACGAGATTGCCGTGGCCTGCGCGAAGGAGCAGGGCCTCAAGCTGCCCATGCTTTGATCGACCGATGGAGCCTTGCGCAGGCGCAAGGCTCCGCACGGGCCTGTCCGAACATGGACAGGCCCGTGCCACCGATTTGCCAGGGTCGACTGCAACAGTGCGGGCGGCAATCACATCGGCAAGGACTCCCATGACATTCCCCTATGCACGCCGCGCGCTGGCCGCGGCCGTCTTCGCCCTGGCATGCGCGAGCGCTTCGACGCCTTCGCTTGCGGCGGAACCCGCGAAAGCCGCACATGTCGACGATGCGCTACAGCATTCGCTTGAAGCACTCGCGCAACGAGCGCGCCCGGCCACGCTCGGCATCGCCGTGCTGGACCTTTCCACCGGCGCATCGCCGCGTGTGAATGCGGAAGTGGCCTTTCCGATGATGAGCGTGTTCAAGGCGCCGGTCGCAGCCGCCGTGCTGTCGCGCGTCGACGAAGGCACGCTGTCGTTGCAGCAGCTGGTATCGATCACTCGCGACCAGGTGCAAAGCGGTTCGGCCATTCCTTCCGTCGGTACGCACTTCAAGGGCGAGCGCATGGATTTCACGCTCGAGCAACTGCTGAAGGCGGCCGTCAGCGAGAGCGACAACACGGCGGTGAACGCCTTGCTTCGCACCGTGGGCGGGCCGGATGTGGTGACGGAATACTTCCGCGCCCACGGCATCGAGGGCATGCGCGTGGATATGGATGAAGCCGGCATTTCGCGGATCTTCAACGGACTGCCGCCCGGCGGGCAGGCACCCGAAAACGAAAGCGACGCGGCAGCGGCGAAACGCTACGAGCATGGCTACCAGGCGTTCCTGAAGGACCCGCGCAACCGCACCACGCCGGACGCGGCCATCACCTTCCTGCACAAACTGGTGGAGGGAAGCCTGCTGTCGCCGGCGTCCACGCAGCGCCTGCTGGCGTTGATGAAGGCGCAGACCATCCCCAATCGCCTGCGCGCCGGTCTGCCGCCTGGCGTGCGCTTCGCCGACAAGACCGGCACCAGCGGCTCGCTGGGCAACCGCACGGCGGCCTTCAACGACATGGGCATCATCACCTGGCCCGATGGCCACAAGGTGCTCGTGGCGGCGTTCCTGATGGATTCGGCCACGACCGCCAAGGAGCGCGACCAGTTGTTCGCCGAGATCGCACGCACCGTGGCGACGGCCGCTCATCCCTGATACGCCGGGTAGTGCCGGGCGGCGTCCCGGCGCATCATGTCGCCACATCCAACGAGGAGGTGCGACATGCCGGTCGAGCTGAAGATGTTGGGTTGGTCGGTGGCGCTGGGGCTGGTCTACCTGGTGTTCGCCACGCTGTTGTCGCTGGTGCGGCGTGGCATGGCCTGGAACGCGGGCAATCGCGATGAGCAGGTGCCATTGACCGGGCTTGCCGCACGGGTGGATCGCGCCAGCCGGAATTACCTCGAGACCTTCGCGTTCTTCGCCGCCGCGGTGCTGGTGGTCGTGGTGGGCCAGCGCACCAACGCCCAGACCGCGCTCGGCGCCCAGCTCTACGTGTGGGCGCGCGTCATCTATCTGCCGGTCTATGCGATCGGCATTCCCTATCTGCGCACGCTGGTCTGGACCGCTTCCGTGGTCGGGATCGTGATGGTGCTGTCGGCCGCGTTCGGATGATCCCGCCGCGGCCGACGCCGTGATGGCCACGTGAAAAGCCTTGCCCCAGGCGGGCTGCCAAGGCGCCCGCGGTCGTCAAAAATCTGGCGTTCGCCGGTTTTCTGGCGCCGGTCTCCCATCATTGCGGCATGGCACGGCGTTGCACCGGTTTTATTTTTCCAATGTCCATCAACCAGTTATGAGGTTTCCAAAAAACGGCCTCGAACGGGGCGTTCGCAAGCTCTCCAAGGCGTGACCACTATGCAGGTCCGGCGCAGTGCGTGCCGGGCCGCCGGCAGGGTTCGGCGGCATTCCCTGATCGATCACTGGAGACATTGCATGAACACCAACACTGTACGCACCGGCTCGCTGACCGAACTTTCCAGCTACCCGAAGTGGGCGCGCGAAATGGTTGAAGCCTGCGAACCCGCCCGCCGGAGCGTTCGCGACCACGTGATGTGGGACATGATGCGCGACGGCAGCATCGACCCGCAGACCATGCACAACTTCATGGTGGGCACCTGGTCGCTGATCGAGCGTTTTCCGTCCTTCATGGCACTGAGCCTGCTCAAGACGCGCTACGGCAGGAGCGCCGGCGACAACATGGCACGACGCTGGCTGGTACGTAATATCCGCGTGGAGCAGAACCACGCGGAGTATTGGCTGGATTGGGCCGAAGGCGCCGGCGTGCCGCGTGAAGACGTTCTTGACGGTACGCCGCCGCGCGGCACCCAGACGGCGGCCGACTGGTGCCACGACGTCTGCGGCCGGGATACCCTCGCCGCCGGCATCGCCGCCACCAACTACGCCATCGAAGGCGTCACGGGCGAGTGGTCCGCCAAGGTCTACGACAGCGTGGCTTATGCCAACAGCCTGCCCGAGGCCGGCCGCAAGGCGACGCTGCGTTGGCTTCAGCTACACGCGGCCTATGACGATACTCATCCGTGGGAGGCGCTGGAAATCGTCTGTACCCTGATGGGCAGCCAGCCCGCCCCCGAGGAAGTGGAGCACGTGCGGGAATGCATCGAGCGCAGCTATGTAAGCCTGCACTACGGCCTCGAGCGCTGCCTCGTGCAGCATGCGGTGGGCGAGGTGGAAGAGCAGGCGGCGTAACGGAATCTCGTCGTCGACAGTCTGGCGGGACGAGACATCGCTTCGAGATGTAGCTTTCTGAAGTGGTCGTGTAAAAGGACGCCATGGATTTGATCCGTAGCACCTCTCCAAGACCGCTGTCCCGTCGCTTGAGGCCGTTGGCCTACGGGCTAGTGGCCGTTATCGGCTTGATTCTCATTCTTACCTGGGGTGCCCTCCAGGTCCAGGTCACTCTCGCCGGTTTCCTCAACGGCGAGAGTGTCTGGAGCAAGGCCCAGAAGCAGGCCGTGGTGGATCTGCTCGGCTATGCCAATTCCGGCGACGTCGCCCGGCTGGCGCACTTCCGCGACAACTACGAGTTGCTGCGCTCCGACGGCTGGGCGCGCGATGCCATCGCCTCGGGCCATTACGACCGCGCGCAGATTCACCTGGCCTTCGAGCGCGGCAAGATCCTGCCGCAGGCGGAGCCGGGCATGATCTTCATGTTGCGCTTCTGCACCGGCGCGCCGCACATGCGCGAAGCGGTGGGCCTGTGGCGCGCGGCCGACCGGCCCCTGACCCAGTTGAACGCCGTGGCGCAGGAGCTGCAGGACGCCTATGCGCGCGGCCAGCCTCAGCGCTCGTGGCTGCAATGGCAGTTGGATCGCATCAATGGACTCAACAACGAACTGGAACCGCTGACCAACGGTTTCTCGCTGGAAGTGGCGCAGGGCGCCATCTGGCTGGGACGCGTGCTGTTCGCCGCCGTGTTCCTGACCGCATGCGCCGCCTCGCTGCTGTGGTTGCGCATGGCACGCCGCATCCTGCTGCGCATACGCGGCACCGAGGAACGCTACAGTGTGCTGTTCAACAGCGCGGCCGACGCCATCCTGATGGTGGACGAAGAAAGCGGCCGCATCCTGGAAGCCAACCGCACCGCGCTGCAATGGACCGGCCGCGGCGTGGACGACCTGGCCGGCGAGGAGCTTTCCACCTTCTTCTCGCCCCTGCTGCATCGCGCCGACGGCGCCGTCACCGGCGAACTGCGTGGGCCGGGCGATGAATTGCGTCCGGTCGAAATGCGCAGCAGCACCACGCACTGGGGCACGCAGAGCGTGCGCCAATCCATCATGCGCGACATCACCGAGCGCGTGAACCTGGAACAGCAGCGGCGCATCGCCTCGGAGGCGCTGGCCAGCATCGCCGAAGGCGTGATCATCGCGGACGCCGAGCGCCGCGTCGCGCGCGTCAACGCCGCGCATATCCGCATGACCGGCTTCACCGTGCAGGCTTTGCTGGGCCTGCGCTTCGACGACCTGCGCTGCCTGCCGGACGGCTCGCCCTTGCCCGACTCGGTGTGGGAAACCATCGAAGCGGAAGGCAACTGGGTCGGCGAGGTGCGCAGCCGCCGCATGGACGGCACCAGCTACCCGGAACTGCTCAGCATCAGCGCCATCCGCAACCCCGAAGGCGAAGTGCAGCACTACGTCGCCGTGATCAACAACATCAGCGCGGCCAAGGCGAACGAACAGCGCCTGCAGTACATGGCGGCGCACGACACGCTCACCGGCCTGGCCAACCGCGCCGAGTTCGAGCGCCGCTGCGTGCAGGCCATCGTGCGGGCCGAGCGTGACCGCGGCATGGCGGCGGTGGTGTTCATCGATCTCGATGCGTTCAAGGCGGTCAACGACAGCTACACCCATGCCATCGGCGATCAACTGCTGGTGAAGGTAGCCGAGCGCATCGCCTACGAGCTGGGCGACCGCGGCGTGGCGGGCCGCATCGGCGGCGACGAATTCACCGTGCTGCTACCCGACCTGCATTCGCGCGAACAGGCCAGCGCGCTGGCGGGGCGGCTGCTTTCCGTGCTGTCCGCACCCTTCGCGGTGGGCGACTACGAGCTGGCGCTGAGCGCCAGCATCGGCATCGCCTGCTTCCCGCTCGACGGCACCGACGTGCCCACGCTGATCACCAATGCGGATGCCGCCATGTATGCCGCGAAGACGGAAGAGCGCAACGCCTTCCGCTTCTATTCGCCGCGTATGCAGGCCGATGCGCGGCGCCGCATCGCCTTGGCGTCCGAGCTGCGCAAGGCGCTGGCGGAAAACGAGTTCAGGCTGATGTACCAGCCCACGGTGGAAATGCGCACCGGGCGCATCGTGGCGGTGGAGGCGCTGCTGCGCTGGTTCCATCCGCAGCGCGGACTGATTGCGCCCGGCGAGTTCATTCCCATGGCGGAAAAGCTGGGCCTGATCCGCCGCATCGACCAGTGGGTGCTGCAGGCCGCATGCCAGCAGATGTACGACTGGGACAAGGCCGGCCTGCCGCCGCTGCGCATGGCGGTGAACGTATCGGCCAACTGGTTCGGGCAGGCCAACTTCGTCGACGAGATCCGCATGCTGCTGGAAGCGCGCCGCCTCGCCCCCGAACGCTTGATGCTGGAAATCACCGAAGGCGCCATCCTGCGCTTGGGCGAAGAAATGGAGCGCACGCTGCACGCACTCCATTCGCTGGGCGTGGGCGTGGCCATCGATGACTTCGGCACCGGTTATTCGTCGATGAGCTACCTGAAGCTGCGCGCCATCGACTATTTGAAGATCGACCAGAGCTTCGTCGCTGGACTGCCGGACGACAGCAGCGATGGTGCCATCATCGAAGCCATGCTCACGCTGTGCCGCCGCCTGGACATCAGCCCCATCGCCGAAGGCATCGAAACCGAGGAACAGCACCGCTTCCTGCTGCGCGCCGGCTGCGTGGAAGGGCAGGGCTTCCTCTATTCGCGCCCGGTCGAACCGGCCGTCATCGCGCAACTGCTCAACCCCGGGCGACGTCAGAGCAACTCGCACCTGCGCCTGGTGCCGCCCGAGGCGAGCTGAGCCATGAGGTATGTCGCCTTCGGCAGATGGCGGCGCGAATGCATCAGTGCAGCTGCTCTCCCTCTGGCGATGGAACGTCAAGCGATAAAACCATGCACAGATGGCGCAAGATGAATTCACCCGTCGGCCATGCCTGCTTCCAGCGATCTTCCGGTGCTTCGAACGTGCACCAGCGCAACAGATCGTCCCCATCGTCGGCCAGCATGTAGCGGTGCACGATACGCGGCGTAGCGGATAGCACGCTGCGAAAGCGCACCGCCCACGACATCGTGCCTTCTTCCATCGCTGTCTCCACATCGAACAAGGTCTGATGCCGACCCTTGATGGTCTTGACACTTTGAGCGCCATAGCTGCGCGCCGTTATGCCAAGCACGCGGGAGACATGGTGCATGGCGTTCAGCGTCAATGCCGCATGGCACTCGCCCGGGTGCTCATGGTCCGGAAGAAAGGCGAGTACCTCGTGCACGCTGCCTTTCGTGTGCTCATGTACGTACCAGCCATCGGGTATCAGTACGGCCGCCAGCACCGCATCACTGCCATGCCACCGGTATCCTTGGGGTGCGTTGAAGGGTATGTCCATGGTGTGGCACTCCTCGTGGTTGCCTGGCGATTACGGCACCAGGCAGCTGGCGTCGCCTTCTTCCAGTACGCCGCCGTGGTCAGTAGTGTCACCTTTGCGGGCGATGGCTTTTCCAAGAATCGATGCACCCGGCGAGCCGCCGATGATCGTGGCGCCACAACTGGTTTTGTCGCCTGCGCATGCGACTTCCTTGCCATGGACAAGACCGCTCTTGGTTCCGGTGGTGACATGGCCTCTGCCGTGGATGGGGCAGGCATGGGCATGTCCAACGAGGACAACGGGAGAGGGCATGGTCGCTATTCCTTGAGGTGGGTGGTTAGTCGGGTCGGCTGGCGATAAATGCATCCAGCGCCTGCTGATCGCGTTGGGCTTGATCACGCGATATCGGCGGTGGTGGCTCGTCGCGGGGCTTTGGCAGCGCCACCGCGCCCGGGCGTGGCCGGATGGTGGGCAGAATGGCGTCCCACACGGCGGTGGCCTCGTTATCGGTGAGCGAGGCATCGACCGGAGGCGGGTCGAGTATGCCGGAGGGCGAGGGGTCGTGAGCCGCAAAGCTGGGCAGGCGTGACTCGTTCATCAGGTAGTCTGGCGCAGCCTGGCGCGCGAGGCGTTCTTTGTCGCTGTCCCAGTAGATGTCTCCTCCGGCGCTCAGTCGCAGCGCGAAGGAAGGGCGTGGCAGCCCCGGATCGGGGCGATACGATTCCCCGACAAAAGTGAAGCTATGAATCGTGGTTTTGCTTTGGTTTGCTTGCTCCTCCATCGTGAACAAGACCTCTTCACCGGCCATGCCCGCAAAGTCGTGCTTGCCACGCCGCAACACATGCACGGGCGTATCGCTGGCGGCGAAATCGCGGTCGATGCGGTTCAACAGGCGAGGGGATTCATCGGGCGTCACGGCCATGCTCTCCACCTCCAGCGTCACGTCGAGCCGGTTCGGGTCGTAGAAATTGATCGTGGCTCGCTCGTGATCCTGCGGGCCGTCGATGATGATGGGGCCAAGGATAAAACCCGGTCTCTCGCGGGCGGGGTCGCGGATCAGGAAAATCTGTCGAGCGAGGGTTCTGAGGCGTGCTTCGACCTGATCACGTGTTTCTACAGGACCGGCTCCGGGAACGCCCTCATAGGACTTCGCCGTGAGTTGCACATAGGTGTTGCCGAGCAACATATGGAGTTCATGAGCCTGAGATCCTCCCCCAAGAGTACTTCTGAAAAACCGCAGCAATATCCCTTCACGCCCCTTGCCTCCCTTGCCATCATCGATGCGTACATCGACTGGCCATGAGCCCACCAGCATCGAGCGATGGGTTTCATGGTTGGTGACATCTTGAATACGCTGCGCGCGCCAGGCCACGGCCGCGTGAAACTGTGCCGGGGTTACACCCTGATCGATCACTTCGACGTCCACCGTTTTGAAATCGGTGCCCAGCCCGTAATACAGCGTGACGTCGCCGCTGCCGAAGCGCCAGGTGGGCGGCAGATCGATCAGGTAGCGGCCCAGGCCGTGAGTGGTCATATGGGTGGTAAACTCGCTCACGGTGCGTTTCTCCGCATCAGTGGGGTGGTGAGTGCAGCCGCCGAGTAGAACGGCGCATAGCAGTAGCAACAGTCCGCGCCTCATGCGGGCACCTTGGCGGCGTCGGTGGCGCTGCAAGGCACCAGGGCGGCGCCGGCGATGCGGGTGATGGCGTAGAGGGTGACGCGTCGTGCGCCGTCGTTTTGGTACGAGCCCTCATGATCGAAGCCGGTGAGGCGAAACTGTTCGCGCACATGGCCCCTGTTGTCGGTGGCCAGCGGCGCGCGGCCCGAGCAGCGGGGTACGGTGCCGTCGCCGCTGCTGTCCTGGGTGGCGCAGCGCACGTACCAGGGCTGGCGGGTGTCGCCATTGCCCGGCGCGGTGAGGCGCACCGGGTTGCTGCCGTCGTCGGTAACTTCGTGGAAGCCCAGGGCCTGCACGCGCTCGGGGCTGGGTCGCGTGGCCGCTTGCCTACCTGGCTGATAGGTGGGGTAGTTGAAGTTGCCCGGCCCCAGCGGGGTGTGTGGAGGGGGAGGGGCAGGTTCGGCCATGCGCCAGGTGATATTGGCGAAGCTCGGCTGATGGTCGTCCGCACCGTAGTACACGTACGTGGTGGAATGGTATGCATTGCGAATGATTGCGTGGAATTTGCGCGCCCACTCAGCATTAGTAACGTAGTCAGCCCACGTAATCGCCTGCCCACCCTCCGGCGCCAGCCACGCCTCACGCACCAGGCCCCACCAGCGATCCCGCCGCAGGTAAATCTGGGTATAGGGATCGTCGGCGGTGGGCTGTGGTGGCATGGCGGGCCTACCGTGTTCGTCGCACAGGCGCAACCAGCCCGCGGGATAGTGGCCGCTCGGTAGCAGTTGCAGGGCGCCGGGGGCTTGCGCAAACACGGCGGTGACCTCGCGACCGCTGTTGCCGATAGCCAGGGCACCCATTTTGCCGAAAAAGGAGCTGCTTTCGTCGGCCATGCCCACCTTGCAGCGGCGATAGGCCACCGCCGCGCCCACGGCGGGCATCACACCGTGCACCACACCGGCGATCTTGCTGGCCATGCCGGGCAGCATGGCGCAGCGGCGCGTGACCAGGCCACCCATGGAGTGGGTTACCACCACGACCTGGGTGCAGCGGCTGCCGTAGCGCCGGATGATCTCATCAATGCGCGTAGCCAACCGCTCAGCGGCTTTCTCGTTGGAGTCCAGCCAGTTGTAGCCGCAGGCGTACACGGGCATCAGGTACATGGCGCGCTTTTGCAGGTCGCGAAACACCAGCGGCAGCTCCTCCAGATTTCTCTCTGCGCTGCCCTCGGGCAGGCCCTGCACGCGCATGCGCAATTGCGGCGGATACGGCGCGGGTTTCTGGCCTGGGACCGGGGCGGGACCAACTACTGAATCGACCAGGCCATAGTCGCTCCATGTCATGGGGTCCCAACCCTGGCCGTTAAGGGTGTGCTCCAGCCATAGGAGAAAGTCCTGGTAGCTGGCGGCGGCGATCTCGCCCCAGCCACGCTCTGTGTAGATGTTGATGGTTTGACCATCCGCCCCTTTGTAGGTGGCGAAACCGACGGAGCCTGCCGCCTTGGTGGGCACAGCGCCGCGGTTGTCGACTTCCACGCGATCAGGGTGCAGGGCGACTTGTCGCGTCCCTGCGCTACGTCCGATCCACTTTTTTCCCAGGCCGGGCTTGGAGTCCAGGCGCCATACCGGGTCGCCGGATTGACCGTTGATGTAGCTGCGCAAATTCGACCCCATGATGCCGGGCACAAAGATCACCGGCAGCACATGCGGCGGCCCCAGGGGCAGGATCACCGGTTCGGTGATGTGCGAGGGCGTGAGGTTCCAGGCGTGCACCTGGCGCCCGAATTCGTCGAAATGGTACGGAGCCACACGCGGCTGGGCGTTGAGCTGGTCGGGTGGTGTGCTCATGGTTTCATTCCCCGTGGTTCAAGATGGTTGGCGCCCATGTGCCTTGCGTCGGTACTTGGCCGTGGTCACTGCGCATGACCAAGCTGCTCCACTTCCTCGGTCAATGCCTGCCGGATGCTTGGCATGCCGCTGTAGCCGATATCGTCAATGCGCCATCCGTCCCCCGTTTTTATCAGCGTTAGTTCGATGGTTTGCACCCTGCCAAGGTTGTGAAACGTCACGTCGACGTTTGTGCGGCCATAGGTGCTGTCCGGGCGTTTGGCTATGCCGTCCAGCTTGCGTATGTCGAAATCCTGGCAGGCGCACAGCGGGTCGGCATCGAGCACGCCCGCTTCGCCATGGAGCAATTGCTGGTCACGGTCTACCAATTGCCGCAGGGATGGCGTCAGGAAGGGCTTTGCGCCTTCACCGCTAAGGGGAATACCCGGACCGTTCAACGTGTAGCTCGCGTAGATCCGGTGTATGAACGGGTCCACGCCGTTCAATGGTGCTGCCGCATGGGCTGTCGATAGCGCGAATACGCAAAGCCATGCGGCGACACAAGCGAGGCGGAAAGAGGAATGGGGAATCTTCATGGCTGATCCTCGTAGCGGTAGATCTCGTAGGAAGGTTGATGGGAGCGATAACCTGGGCCCGACCACATATCCCGTTGCTTGAAGTCCGATACCCACTGGGTTCCGTCATACATGGTGATGTGTCCCTCGGGACTTCCACCTGGATAGTCCTGAATGACGGCAATGTCCCCTTTTTGAGGGACATAGCCGTTTTTCTCCACGGTGCCGAAGCCGTTTGACAGCAAGGTGGGGCCATAGGCCTTGGCCTGTGCGGGGTAACTACTCAGCTTTAGCCCGCCGGCGTTCAGAGCCTGGCGAACGTATTGCGCGCATCGCCGGGTCGATTGATCGTTGGCCGCTGAGTCCAATTGATTCACCGCCTTGTCGATATCCAGGATCGGGCTGCTGTGGACATCCACCGACGCCGAACCCACTTGTGCCGTCCACTGGCTGGGGTCGCCATATGCCGCCTTGGCCATGCGTGCGTCGTCGATGTCCAGAGAAGATGCACCCGTTCGTTCAGTGGCGGCAGCGCCGAGCCAGACAATGCCCAGCCCTTCCGGATTCAGTCCCTGCTGCAGGGTCAGCCAGCCTGCGGCATCCGTAATGCCAGGGATGCGCGTGCCATCGCTTCGCACCAGCTCGTAATGCTGATGCGCCGCCGGCGAGCCATCAGGAAAATGAGCCTGGAACCGATCGTTGAACGGCGTGTTATCCCACTGCTGTACGGCCGTGGACAGCGACGATGAATCCTCGACGATCCATTTGGCATGCGGTATGACCTCGGTGCCAAACAGCTCGATGCGTCCATCGGGGTTGAGCACGATGGCACTGCGCCCGCACTTGAAGATCATCTTGTCGTTGGCTTCGGTCAGGCATTGTTTGTTTGCCTGGTGGTGAATGTTTTCATTCGCCTGCACGGTGACGTTTCCGCGCTGTGCCTGGGTGATCATGTCACCCTGGTTCGCGAGATGGCGAATACCGCCATCGACGGCAAACGCGCTGATACCGTTGCCAGCGGTGATGTGCACGCATCGCGAGGCCATCAATGATTGGTCTTGTCGGGCGATGCTTTCGATGTTGCCGCCCGCCGTGTGCAGCATGCTGGCCGGCGTGGCCGTGACCAGGCCGGCCGGTGCACCCGTAATGACGATGGGCTTGCCGCCAGCATCGTTTTGCCTGTCGTTGGCCCCCGCGCCGAGCGCGTGGATTGCCTGAACCAGTTGATCGCGGGAGGCGTGCTCAGCGGGCAGTGCCTGCTGGCGTTGAGCGACATCAAGCAGGTCTTTTGCCTGCTGCGCAAGTTGGTCGACCAGTTGCAGCAGTTCGGCAATATCCAGTTGTCGTCCGCCCGCCTGGGCTTGTGCATAGGCCGAGACCAACAGACCCTTGGCGGCACGCAGCGCGCCATGCTCATCGGTGCGCAGCTCGAACCCTTCACCGCGCGGCGCGCCGCCTTGCGGGCGCGGGTGGGTGAGGTAGCCCAGGTGCAGGGCGGTGGCGCCGTGGTCGCTCATCAGCGCGGCGCTGATCTGTTGCGAGGTATCGTCAATGCGCAGTTCGTTGGCGCGGTTGCCCTTGAGCTCCTTGCTCTTGACGGTGTGGATGGCGTGGAACTTGGGGAGTTCGTAGGGTGGCGGGTTGCCCGGATGATGTGCCGAAGCCACCACCATCGGCTGGTCGATATCACCCCCGAGCATGATTACCACGGCTTCATGTCCCACCCGCGGCAACGCCTGCATGCCCCACGCCACGCCCGCCCAGCCCTTGGCGACGCGTATCCAGCAGGAGCTGGCATCGTCGCTCTTGCCCTCGCGGTCCCACGGGAATTGCAGCTTGACCCGGCCCCACTTATCGACCCAGACCTCCTCGTTCGCCGGGCCGACCACGGTGGCGATCAGCGGACCGTCCACGCGTGGCTTGGCCCACAGCGGGGCTTTCCATTCAAACTCGCGCGGCACGAAGACGACGGTGTTGCTGTAGGTGGTCGCGCCCTCGGTGGCGTCTTCGCCCTGGCTGGGATGCTGCGTGCCTTCGTGATGCAGGCGCACCACGCGCCAGTCGCGATTCCAGGCCTCCCGTGGATGGCCTTCCAGGGTGTACGAGACACCGGGCATGAGAAAGGCAGCGTCGCCTTCCCCATGGGCTTGCGCGGCATCGCGCCGCTCCGCGTGGAGACGGGTGCGCGTAAACGGCTTGCCGACTTCGTCCCGCTTGTAATCGGCCGGATAGCGGAAGCGCTCGTAGGTATCCCGTGAGGCTCCCATCGTGCTTGGCCGTATGAAGGCGTACTCGCCAGTACTCTCCGTATCGGAAGCGGGCTGCCCGAGCCGTGCGTCGGAGGCATACGGTACGGCGTGATGCTCCAGGTTGTATCGGGCGTTGTGGAAGGTGTAATCCCGCCCGACGGTGCGCGTCGGGGCCACCTGCTCGCGATAGCGGAAGCGGCGCAGGCTGGGTTGATCCGCCATGCCACCGGCTTGCGGTTGGTAGATCAGCGTGCCGCCCGAGGGAAGGCTCTGCACGGTATCGGTGAAGATCAACCGGTGCTGGTGCGCATCATGCGCGATCGACACAAAGATGCCCTCATCGGCCGCAATGCGCTGCACAAAGGCCCAGTCACTCTCGTTCCATTGCGATGCAAATTCCCGGGGCAGGTGCGCTCCCGCGAGGTGCCACTCCACATCCAGCAGGCCGTGCTCCTTGAGCAACGTATTGATGATGTCGGGGACGTTGAGCTGCTGGAATATTCGGCAGTTGCTGCGAAGGGTAAGGCGGGCCAGCGCCGGCTCGATGACGGCGCTGTAGCGCGTGCGGTGCGTGCCGCTGTCCCGTTGTTCCCAGGCGGTGACGATGCCCCACACATGCCGCACGACTTGCTCGTCACGCCAGATGGCGAAATGTGCGGGGGCATCCAATAGCCGGGAGAAATCGACGTTGTCGTCGAACGCCGAAAGCTCGACGCTCAACCGGAAAGGCAGCGGAGCGCCGTCCGCGGAGAGAAGTCCATCGGCCGAGAGGGCCTCGTCGAGCGAAAAGCTCACCACTTCAAAGGAGGTGGTGGACGAGGAGGGAGTGAAGGTGTAACGCACATCGGCACTGCGGGACATCACGGACATCTCCTGCATGGTGGTTGCGTAGGGCAGCGTCATGACGCTGGATATGGCAACCACCAACAGTACCGATGCCGCTGGCGGGTCACAGTCGGCGAAGTTCTATGTGTTGTGCAGGAACCCGCTTATAGGATGGGAATGACCTTGTGGCATACAGTGCTCAATGCAGCACCACGCTGACTACTTCGCGGTCAGGCTGGTACAACGCGGGGAACTGCTGTTTCAGGTGCGCGACCTTGGGTGCATCGTTGAACACGATGTAGGCATCGTCGGGGTGTCGCTTGGCGTAGTCCTGGTGATAGGACTCGGCTACGTAGAAACCCTTGAGCGGCACGACCTGCGTCACGATGGGATCCTCGAACGCATGCGCCGCGCTCAGTTGCGCGATGTAGGCTGTGGCGATGCGCTTCTGTTCGTCGTTGCCGTAGAAGATCGCGGAGCGGTACTGCGTGCCAACGTCCGGGCCCTGCCGGTTGAGCGTGGTCGGGTCGGTGGCGACGGCGAAGTAGACCTTGAGCAATTGCCCGTAGCTGACCTTGCTGGGATCGTAGACGATCTTCACCGACTCGGCGTGGCCGGTATCGCCGTCGCTGACACGGTCGTACTCGGCCGTGTTCGCGGCGCCGCCGGAGTAGCCGGCCAGCACCTTCTTCACGCCTTTGACGTGCTCGAACACGGACTGCAGGCCCCAGAAACAGCCGCCCGCGAGCACGGCGACCTGGTCGTCCTGGGCGGGGGCCGCATCGACGGCGGGATCGGGCAGCGGTGCGCCGCTGCTGCCGGCGGTGGCCAGCGTGCAGGCGCCCAGGCCGGTCATCAGCAACAGGCCCGCGAGGGCCGGGAACAGCTTGAATCGGCGGATGCTCATGAAGGAACGCTCCATCGAAGGGAGGGACAACAGGCCGCCACGGTTGGCGGGTTCTGCTTCCTTATTCGCTGCCGGACCGCTTCCGGTTACGCCGATGCTGGCACGCCATGACCATCGGCGTGCGAAGGCGGCGGCAAGGCGGTGTTATGGTGCGCCATTCCCTGCCGCGGTCATCCCCATGACGCATTCGCTCGACCTGGACGCTTACCTGCAACGCATCGGCTTCTCCGGCGAACCCAGGGTGGACGTGGCCACCTTGCGCGCGCTCGCGACGGCGCACATCGCTGCCATTCCGTTCGAGAATCTCGACCCGCTGATGGGCGTGCCGGTATCGCTGGATCTATCCGCCATCGAAGACAAGCTGGTGAAGCAGCAGCGCGGCGGCTACTGCTTCGAACAGAACGGGTTGTTCCTCGCGGTGCTGCAAGCCATCGGTTTCGAGGCGACGGGACTGATCGCGCGCGTGTTGTGGAACAAGCCCGAGGACGCCGAGGTGGCGCAGACGCACATGCTGTTGCGCGTGGAAGTGGAAGGCGAAAGCTGGCTGGCCGACGTGGGCTTCGGCAGCATGGCGCTGGGCGGCGCGTTGCGGCTGGTGGTGGACGAGGCGCAGCCGACCTCGCTGGAGCCGTTTCGCCTGGTGACGGACGGGGTCCATTGGCGCATGCAGGCGCAGGTGCAGGACGAGTGGCGCACGCTGTATCGCTTTCGCCTGCAGCCGGCCGAGCGGATCGACTATGTGGTGGCCAACCACTTCACCTCGACGTATCCCGAGTCGCACTTTCTGCACCAGCTGATCGCCGCGCGCACGCTAGCGGATCGTCGCCTGGCCCTGCGCAACCGGGAGTTCGCGGTGCATGCGCTGGGGCAGCCTTCCGTGCGCCGCAGCCTGCAGGGCACGGAAGAGATCAGGCGCGTACTGGAGGAGCAGTTCGGCATCCGCCTGCCGGCGTCGCCGCTGCTCGATGCGAAGCTCGATGCCTTGCCGGTGGCCGTTGCCTGATCAGTCGATCGCGTGCACGTGGATGACGAAGTCCTCCACCTGCACCACCTGGCCCGCATGGATCTTGCAGGTCTTGCGCAGCTCCTGCTCGCCGTCCACGTAGACGGCGCCGGACGCCACGATGGCCTTGCCGGCGCCGCCGCTGTCGCACAGGCCCACCAGCTTCAGCAGCTGGTTGAGTTCGACGTAGTCGCGGTCCAGTTCGAAATCGAGTTCTTGCATGGGGCGTCGGTATCAGGCGTCGTTGTCGTCGAACGCGCTTTCGGGCAGCGCGAAGAACACGAAGAAGGGGGCGTCGGCTTCCTGCCAGTAGTCGACCGCTTCCTCGAGGATGTCGAGCAGCGTGTCGAAATCTTCCTCGTTGCGATCGCGCATGTCTTCCGCGCGGTCGAACAGCAGGATGTAGCCGGTGGCCTTGAGCCACGAGAGATCGCGCATGCTGTCGGCGAGCGCATCCCAGTTGCGGCCGAAATCCGCTGGCAGGCGCAGTGCCTGGGTGAGGCGGTCGAACAGGGCATCGCGGTCGGTGTAGTCGGCAAGGCTGACGCGGCAGACGCGCAGGCCCTGCATGCCGGCGGCTTCGGCCAGCGGTTCCAGGTCTTCGCTGGTGACGAAGAAGATGCCGCCGTGCTGGGCGTCGCCGAAGTCCAGATCAAATTGCGCGTTCATCGGGATACCTCGAACGGGCGAAACGTGCGGTAGTGGTCATCGGTGTAGTAGTAGACCTGCGGTGGCGTGCCGCCGGTGATGATGCGGCGTGCGCCGCGGTAATCGAGACCGGGCGTGTCCACGGTGTACTCGTGGTAATAGCCCTCGGGCATCGCGGGCAGCCGATGTTCGCGGTTCTGGAACACCACGCCGTCCTGGCGGTGCTGGAACGGTCCGCCGCTGGCGATGCGGCGCAGGGTGTCGGCGGCTTCCGGCGGAAGGAACGAAGGCAGCGTGTTGGTCGCGCCGCCCGCAGGGCGCGGGACCGATGCGTTCTGCGGAAGCGCCGTGCCCTGCGGCGACGGCTCGGGCGAGTGACGGCCCCACAGCAGCGCGGCGACGGCCAGCACCGCAAGCAGGAGCAGGGGTTTGATTGAGCGCATGACGGACAGCCTGGGCGGAGTGGCGGGAGTTTAGTCCCTTGGCACCGCGCCGGCATCAACCTTCGGCGTCGACCCGCTGCTGCAGCGCCATGGCGGCGGCGGGATTGCGCTCCTTGGCGCTGCTGATGAAGTAGACGAATACGTCGCGCGGATTGCCCGATGCGCGCGGCGCCGCCATGTGCGGCAGTTCCGGCAGGTCGCAGCCTTCCGCCCAGGCGCGTGCGCGTTGGCTCCAGGCGTCGAGATCGGCGGGCGCGTAACCGGTTTCTATGTGCGATTCGCTGCGCATCAGGCGTGCATAGGCAAAGTCGCCGGTAAGGTCGGCCAGCGAAGGATATTGCGGCGAATCGGTGAACACGGTAGGGATGCGGTACGAGCGCGCCAGCTCCACGTAGCGCTCGTCTAGGAAGCTGCGGTGGCGCACTTCCAGCACATGCCGCATGGGCTGGCCGTTGAGTTCGCGCGGCAGCATGTCGAGGAAGGCGGCAAGGTCGTTGGCATCGAACGCGCGCGAGGGCGTGAACTGCCACAGCACCGGGCCCAGCCGGTTGCCGAACTCGGCCAGGCCGCCGAAGACGAAGCCGTCGATGCCGCGGCCCGCATCGGCCAGCCGCTTGCCCTCGGTGATGTAACGCGGCGCCTTCAGCGAGAAGACGAAATCGTCCGGCGTTTCGGACGCCCATTTCGCATAGGTGGCCGGCTTCTGCGCGCCATAGTAGGTGCCGTTGATCTCGATGGCGCGAAGATGGCGACTGGCGTATTCCAGTTCGCGCCGCTGCACCAGCCCCGCCGGATAGAAGTTGTTGCGCCAGGGGGCGAAGTTCCAGCCGCCGATGCCCACGCGGATGCGCGAAGCCGGGCCTTGGCTGGGAGCTGGCGAAAACAGATCGCTGGGCATGGTCGGGGCCTCGCTGAAGGACGGGCATGATGCCACGGCGAAAGTGAAAGGGTTCCTAGGGTTAACAGGCCCTAGTCCAGCGGCAGGTGGTTGGGATACGGCCCGCGGGCGGCCATGAAGGCCGTGGGCGTCATGCCGGCGAAGGCGCGGAACTCGTGCACCAGATGCGACTGGTCGCCGTAGCCGCCATCGAGGGCGACGGCGCTCCAGTCCACGGCGGCCGAGCGGTACACGGCGTCGACCACGCCGCGAAAGCGCATGAGCCGTGCATAGCGCTTCGGCCCCATGCCGACCTGGCGGCGGAACAGGCGACCGAATCGGTAGTCGGACATGCCGGTGTCGCGCACCAGCGCGCCGATGCGCGTTACTTGCGGTCGCGCGTCGATCTCGCCGAGTGCGTACCGCACTTCGGGCGCCAGTCTCGGCATGCGCATGTGCGCGAGCAGCCACTGTTCCAGCACGGCCAGTCGTGCATGCGCGCAAGCGGTGTCCAGCAGCTGTTCGCGCAGCCGGTGCGCGCTGCTGCCGAAGATGTCTTCCAGCCCGATGTCCTGTGAGACCAGGCTTTCGTGGTCCTCACCGGTGAAGGCGTGCGCGCCGCCGGGACGGAACACCACGCCCATCACGCGCACCTGCTCGGCGGTATCGATGATCTGGCTGCGCAGGCAGGGGCCGCCGATGACCGACGCCGCCGCCCGAACACAGCGACGTTCCGCGTCGTCGCTGTAGGTGCGCGTTTCGTTCTCGTGCAGGTTGATGATCAGCGCCGCGCCCGGCACGGGCAGCACGCGCTCGTAGTGGTGCGCGGCCGGCGGCATGTCCCAGTCCCACAAGCGGGACACCAGGGCATCGAGCGGTGGCGCGGGTACAACGGCGTGATGTCCCATCCGCTGACTCCGGGTGGTCTTCGGAGTCTAGGCCGATGGCATGTCGCTGTCAGGTGTTCTGTCCCGGCACGACCGTGGTGGAGGGAATGGGCGCCGTGGCGGGGTCGTGCTGCATGGTGCGCACTACCATGTCCTGCGGCGTGGAGAGCGGCTGGTCGGCCTTGCGCAGCCGGTCGATGATCTCGAACAAGAGATCGCTCTTCACCGTGCCGGCATCGCGCGGATTGCTCACATAGGCCGTGCACACGAACATCATTGAGCCCGCGTCGATGCTGTCCAGGGTGACGCTGGGCGAGGGCGTGTTGAGCGTCACGGTATGGTTGCGCAAGATGTCGAAGATGATCTGCCGCACCTTGGCCGCATCGCTGCTCAGCGGCATCGGCAGGCGGATCTGCACGCGTCCCTGCGCATTGGCCAGCGTCACGTTGCGCACGTTCTGGGTGATCAGCTGCGAGTTGGGCACGATCACCGTGGAGCGGTCGCCCTGCTGGATCTCGGTGGCGCGCACGTTGATGCGCTTGATGTCGCCTTCCACGCCGCTGATGCTGACCCAGTCGCCCACCTTCACCGGGCGCTCGGCCAGCAGG
>Ga0268248_100161_pt1 | contig 40241 bp, 39 predicted proteins | sample AgamicAtAme_FD_200856 | JGI IMG/M metagenome (GOLD analysis project Ga0268248, IMG submission 200856) | Agave microbial communities from Guanajuato, Mexico - At.Am.e (v2) (version 2) | ecosystem: Host-associated > Plants > Phyllosphere > Phylloplane/Leaf | place: Guanajuato, Mexico | collected... | reverse complement strand
CCACCGGCGGCGGCAGCTTGTTGGGCTTGCGCAGCGGCACGAAACCCGCGTGCAGCTTCTGCGCGAGCGCCGCGCCGAAGATGAAGCCGCGCGATTCGATGCCGCACACGGCCTGCACGCCACTGCCCTGCCAGGGCTCGGCCAGCGCGTCGATGCAGCGGGCGAAGCCGCCGGCATCGGCCAGCAGCGGCGTGATGTCGCGAAACATCACGCCGGGCTTGGGAAAGTCCGGTACGGCGCGGATCAGCGTGGCTATCTGCTGCAATGACGCGTTCAAGGTCGAAGGCTCCGGTGAGACGGGAAAGGCGGCAGGATAGCGCGCGTTGCCGCCTGCGCCGCTCAGCAGAAGGCCGGCTGCGGCGCGTCCGGGTCTTCGTCGGGGTCGTTGAGCGCGAGACGGGCTTCCTGGAGATCGCGCTCCACCTCGCGCACCACCTGCTCCGCCGCGGCCAGGCTGGCCTCGGGCACCAGCACGGCCACGTAGTCCAGGGCGGGCAGCTGGCCCACGGCCCCGGTCAGGTATTCGCCGGAAACGAAGGCCGGGACGTCGGCGCGCTCCAACGCGTCCTTGACCAGGTGGGCGTCGATCAGGCTTTCGGCTCGGTAAACGATGCGCATGGGCTCACGCTAGCGCCGGGGCGTCGGGAGGGCAAGTTCTTGTCCTGGGCGTGTTAGACGGGTGAAGAGCGCTGTTCGCGGCCACTTGCCGGCCTGTTCCCTGCCGGCCCGGCCCCTGAAAACCGGGCAAAACACCCCCACCTACGGACAAGGTAAACTCACCTGTTTCCACCACCGCGTACGAGCCACGCTCCGATGTCTACCGAAAACGCCGCCGTTGAAACCACCGCCTCGCCCGCTGCCCCGCAGGCCGAGGGGCAACGGGCCGATGTTCAAAGGGATTTCATCCGCCAGATCATCCGCGAGGACCTGGCCACCGGTAAGCATCACGCCATCCGCACGCGCTTTCCGCCCGAGCCCAACGGCTACCTGCACATCGGCCACGCCAAGGCGATCTGCCTGAACTTCGGCATTGCCCGCGAGTTCACCGGCTGGTGCAACCTGCGCCTGGACGACACCAACCCCGGCAAGGAAGACCCGGAGTTCGTCGAAGGCATTAAGGACGACGTGCGCTGGCTCGGCTACGAGTGGCACGACCTGCGCCACGCCTCGGACTATTTCGAGGTGTTCTACGACGCGGCCGTCAAGCTGATCAAGGACGGCGTGGCCTACGTGGATGACCTGAGCCCGGAAGACATGCGCGCCTATCGCGGCACGCTCACCGAGCCGGGCCGCAACTCGCCGTTCCGCGAGCGCAGCGTGGAGGAAAACCTCGACCTGTTCCGCCGCATGCGCGAGGGCGAATTCGCCGACGGCGCCAAGACGCTGCGCGCGAAGATCGACATGGCCTCGGGCAACATGAACATGCGCGATCCGGCCATCTACCGCATCCGCAAGGTGCCGCACCAGAACACCGGCGACGCCTGGCCGATCTATCCGATGTACGACTACGCACACTGCCTGTCCGACGCGCTGGAAGGCATCACGCACTCGCTGTGCACGCTGGAGTTCGAAGACCACCGCCCGCTGTACGACTGGTTCGTGGACAAGGTCGACCTGGTCAACCATCCGGAGCTGTGGCAGCACCTGCGCGAAGGCGGCTTCCGCACGGAACCGGCCAAGCCGCGGCAGATCGAGTTCTCGCGCCTCAACCTCTCCTACTCCATCACCAGCAAGCGCAAGCTCGCGCAGCTGGTGAATGAGAACCTGGTGGACGGCTGGGACGATCCGCGCATGAATACGCTGCGCGGCTTGCGTCGCCGCGGCTTCACGCCGGGCGGCCTGCGCCTGCTCATCGAGCGCCTGGGCGTGAGCAAGCAGAACAGCATCATCGACTACTCCATCCTGGAAAACTGCGTGCGCGAGGATCTCGACGCCACCGCGCCGCGCCGCATGGCCGTGCTCGATCCGCTCAAGCTGGTGATCACCAACCTGCCGGAAGGCCACGAGGAACAGCTCACGTTCGCCAACCATCCGAAGGACGAGAGCTTCGGCACGCGCGACGTGCCGTTCTCGCGCGAGCTGTGGATCGAGCGCGAGGATTTCGCCGAAGTGCCGCCGAAGGGCTTCCACCGTCTCAAGCCCGACGGCGAAGTGCGCCTGCGCGGTGTGGGTATCGTCAAGTGCGACGAGCTGGTGAAGGACGCCGACGGCAACGTGGTCGAACTGCGCTGCACGCTGGATCTCGAATCGCGCCAGGGCATGCCGGGCGCCGACCGCAAGGTGAAGGGCACCATCCACTGGGTGAGCGCCAGGCACGGCGTGTCCAGCGAAGTGCGCGTGTACGACCGCCTGTTCAACGTGCCGGACCCGGACGACGAGACCGACGGCAAGACCTGGATCGAGCACATCAACCCGGACGCCAAGCGCGTCGTCACCGCATGGCTGGAACCGGCGGCGGCGAAGGTGGAGCCGGAGCAGCGCTTCCAGTTCGAACGCCTGGGCTATTTCGTGGCCGACCGTATCGATCACACGAGCGACAAGCCGGTCTTCAACCGCACCGTCACGCTGCGTGACGCGTGGGCCAAGCAGGCTGGCTGACGTTCGCGTCACAAGGAAGGCAGCATGCTCCCCCAACAGATCCACCTGACCCTCCCGCCCTGGATCGGCGAAGTGGTCGACACCCACAAGCGCTACACCACCGACGAGGAACGCGTGGCTCTCGCCATCGAACTCTCGCGCCTGAACATTGAGCGCAGCCAAGGCGGCCCGTTCGGCGCGGCGGTGTTCGACGGGCACGGACGCGTGGTGTCCGTCGGCGTCAATCGCGTGGTGCCGCAGACCTGCTCCGTGGCGCACGCCGAAATGATGGCCTACATGAGCGCCCAGCAGCGCCTGGCGGCGTTTCGCCTGAACGCCGATGGCGGCCGCTATACGCTCGCCACCAGCGCGCAGCCCTGCTGCCAGTGCTACGGCGCCACGGTGTGGGCCGGCGTGGATGAGCTCCTGATCGGCGCGCGCGCCGAGGACGTGGAAGAACTCACCGAGTTCGACGAAGGCCCGCTGCCGGCCGACTGGATCGGCGAACTGGAGCGCCGCGGCATCGCCGTGCGCCGTGACATCCTGCGCGAGCAAGCGCGCGGCGTGCTGGCGACCTACGGCCAGAGCGGACAGCACTATTGAGCCGCCTGCGCGCCGCGCTGCCGCTGATCCTGCTGGTCGCCGCCGGCATCGCGCTGTTCAGCTCCGGCCTGATGGATCGCCTGCACCCGGAGCAACTGGTGCAGCACCAGGCGCAGATGCGCGCCGACATCGCCGCCGCGCCCTGGCTTACCCGCATCACCTTCATCGGCCTGCTCACGCTGGCCATGTCGACCGGCGTGCCTGGCACGGTGATCATCATCATCGCCGGCGGCTTCGCCTTCGGCGTGGTGGAAGGCAGCATCTATTCCTCCATCGGGCTGACGCTGGGCACGCTGATCCTGTTCCTGGCCAGCCGCTATGCGTTCGGCGCGGGCAGCAAGCACCCGCCCGCCATCGTGGACAAGCTGCACCACGGCTTCGAACGGCATCCGGTGGCCTACACCATGTTCCTGCGCTTCGTGCCGGTGGCGCCGTTCGGCCTGGTCACGGTGGCGCTGGCGTGGCTGCGTTGCCCGCTGTGGCTGTTCCTGGGCGCCAGCTGGCTGGGCGGAACGGTCTCCCTGATCTTCGAGACCTCCATCGGCGCCGGCCTGGGCGAAGCGCTGGCGCAAAGCCACGGCCATTTCGGTCCCGGCCTGCTGATGCAGCGGAGCGTGTGGCTACCGATCTCCGCCATCGCCGTGCTGGCCCTGCTGCCGCTGCTGGTGGAGCGTTTCACGCGTCGCCGTCACCGCAACACCCCCGGACATGCGCCTGTCCACCCGCAGGACTGAGCACCGCCCAAGGGATGCTCGCAACCATTTCACGCAGGCGTCACCGGCCCGACGGGCTACGCCGGTCGGCCTGCTGTCGGCCCTGGTGAATCGCGCTAGGCTGGGCCTGCCTGACATCAGACGGGTGCAAGGGGATTTCATGCGTACAGGGGCCAACTCCCGGACGGTGCAATGGTGGCGTCGCACGTCGCTGATGCAGCGGCTCGCGCTGGTCGCCCTGGTGCCCACCCTGGTGACGGCCACGCTGCTGGTCGCCATGCTCGCGCCGCAGCAGTTGATGACCTTGCGCGGCATGGCGCAGAACACCGCCGACGCCATCGCCACCCAGGCCGCCTCGGTGACCGCCGCGCCACTGCGCGACATGCAGCGGCGCGAGCTGGTGCGCATCGCCGAATCCATCGGCGACCTGCCCCACGTCGCCCGCGTGCAGATCCGCGCCGCCGACGGCGAGATCCTGGCCGACAGCCTGGGCCGCAGCGGCGCCGACAACGGCGAAAGCCTGACGGTGGTGCGCGACGTGGTGGATACCGACCGCCCTGGCCAGCCAGTGCTGGGCACGGTAGTGGTCGACGTGAGCCTGCGCGATGCCATCGCCATGCAGCAGGCCAGCCTTCGCCATGCGCTGCTCGCGCTGGTCATCAGCCTGGTGGTGGCGGCGATCATCGCGTGGCAGGCCGCGCGCTGGATCAGCGCGCCGCTGCGCCGCCTCGTGGACGCCGTGCACCAGCTCGGCCGCGGCGATCGCCATGTGGAGGTGGAAGTCACCGACCAGACCGAGATCGGCGAACTGCAACGGGGCTTCAACAGCGCCGCCATGGCCTTGTTCGACGTGCAGCGCGGCATGGAGCGCGAGATCGAGCACGCCACCGTCGAACTGGCGCGCAAGAACGCCGCGCTCGAAGCCGCCAGCGTGGCCAAGGCGCGCTTCCTCGCCGCCGCATCCCACGACCTGCGCCAGCCGCTGTATGCGCTGACGCTGTTCTCCTCGGCCCTGGCGGAGGACGAGCGCGATCCCATCCGCCTGGATCGCATCGCGCACATCCAGGAGTGCGTGGAAGCGCTCGATCACCTGTTCAGCGAGCTGCTCGACCTGTCGCGCCTGGAAACCGGCGCCATGCAGATCGACATCGCCGAGTTCCCGCTCGACCACGTGTTCCAGGAAGTGAGCCGCAACTTCCGCATGATCGCCGAGCAGCACGGCCTGCGCCTGATCATGCGCGCCACGGATCTGTGGGTACGCAGCGACCGCACGATGCTCTCGCGCATCCTCAACAACCTGGTGAGCAACGCGCTGCGCTACACCAGCCGCGGCGGCGTGCTGGTGGTGGCGCGGCGCCGCGACGACGGCACCGTGCGCGTGGACGTATGGGATACCGGCAGCGGCATCGCGCCGGAACACCAGGTGCGCGTCTTCGACGAGTTCTATCGGGTGGAATGCCACGGCAACGAACACGACACCAGCCGCCGACGTGGCCTGGGCCTGGGGCTGGCGACCGTGCAGCGCCTGGCCGAACTGCTGGACACGCGCGTGCAGCTCAAATCCAAGCCGGGCCACGGCAGCGTCTTCAGCTTCCACCTGCCTGAAGTGCCCGCGCAGCAGATCCCGCCCGCGGGCGCGCATGAGCCGCTGGCCGACGTATCGGGCATGCGCGTGCTGGTGATCGACGACGAACCGGCCATCCTGTCCGGCATCCGCTATCTGCTGGCCAGCTGGGGCTGCAAGGTGGCGGTGGCCGAAGATCGCGTGCAGGCCTTGCAGGCCGCGGAGGAATGGAACGAGCCGCCGGACATCGTCATTTCCGACCTGCGCCTGCGCGACGGCGAAAGCGGCCTGGATGTGCTCGCCGCGCTGGATGCGCATTACCAGATCGACGGCAACCCGCCCTTCCCTCGCCTGCTCATCACCGGCGAAACACGCAGCGACCGGTTGCGCGAAATCATGGCCGCGCGCATTCCCGTGCTCTACAAGCCCGTATCGCCGGAGCAACTGCGCGAGGCGCTGATGGTGGCCTGGAGCGCGTCGCGCGCCGCGGCCTGATCAGGGCCTGGGCGCCACGCGACGGGCAAGCACGCGGTCGGCGGGCAGGAAGCGGTTGAAGAGATCGTCCACGAAGTCGCCGCTGGGTGCGTCGTTGCGCGCGCCGCCGGTGACGTACAGGCCTTGCCAGTGCAGGCGGCGCTCGCCGCCGACGTCGCTGGCCTGCAACCGCTCGACGAAAGCGCGCAGGCCACGCTGCACGCCGTACAGCGACTGCAGGAAGGCGAACGCCTCGCGGCGACGATGCGGATCATGCTCGGTCGCCAGCACGGCCAGCGCCGCCGACACCAGCTTTCCGGCCACCACGTCCGCCTGGACGTCCAGGCGCCCATCCGGCACGCCCTCGCGACTCTGGAAACCCTTGCGCCAGCCCAGCACGCGACGGAATACCGAGCTGGGCAAGGCCGCGCGGAAGGCGGCATGGCCCGGCAATCCTTCCAGCCCGGTCACTACGACGTAGACGGGCAGCTGCAACTGGAGCCGGCGCGTGGCCTCGTCGGCAAGCCGGCGCAGTCGATCGGCATACGAAGCCACCGCGCCTTCCGGTTCGCGCAGGCTCTGTGCCGCCACGCAGATGACCATGCCGTCCAGCGGCAGCTTGCGGCGCTCCCGGGCGAGCAGCGACAAGGCCTTCGACCACGGCGCATCGCCATCGCCGATGGCGGCGTGCGGATGCGACAGGCGCGGCCCCGGTTCAACGGCCACCAGTGCGCGGAACACCCACCAATGCCAGGGCTGCGCATCGTTGGCGCGCGAGTGTTCCCGCGCGTGCGGCGCGGCGGCAGCCGCCTGCAACAGCGAACGCACGTCGGCTGGGCTGTCGCCGACGAACAGCAGCCAGGGATGTCGCGACAACTGCCGCCATTCGCCCCGCCGCCGGAACGGATGAAGGATCGCGCCACGCAGGCGGCGCGCGGCATCCCTCACCGCCGCCGACAGGCTGCCGATGCCATAGCCGGAATCCGTGCTGTCGGCCACGCGCGTATGCGCGCGCATCATCACCAGCGACTGCCAGGCCAGCGCGCCGACCCAGCCAATCACGCCCAGCACGGCCAGCACGATGCCACCCAGGAACCACGCCTGCTCCGAAATGGCCTGGCTGAAGACCGGCGCCACAAAAGCCACGAACACCAGCAGCACCACGAGCGCGGCGACCAGCTGCGCCAGCCGGCGTCCTATCCATGTTCCCGGCAGGCGCAGCACCGGCGAGCCGGGCGTCATGTATGGCTGCGGCGTCACCGATTCGCGCTGCAGCGACTGCAGCACGGCAGCCGCGCCGGTGCTGGCCGGGCAGTAAAGCGCCTTGATGCGGCCCAGCTCGCCGCTGTCGCCCTGCTCGTAGTAGTACTGGCCGCGGAAGCCGAGCAGCAGCGCCATGCCGAAGACTTCGCGCACTTCTTCCTCGTCGCTGCCCAGGCGGCCAAGCTGGTCGAAGAATTCCGTAGCGGCGCCGCCGGTGCGGTAGAGCACGTGCTGCAGCGTGCCGACCTGGTTGCCCCAGCCGCCTCGCCGCATCGCCAGCTCGTCCAGCCAGGCGATGGCCGCGAAGGCCGCCAGCTCCACCTCCGCCAGCGGCTTGCCGCGCGCGAACGCGGCGCCGCGCGCCTGCTCCACCAGCGCAAGCGCGCGAGCGTGTACGGACGGCCATTCGTCGTCAGGGAGATTCTGGCTTGCCGCCTGCTCGTCGATCAGCAAGCCATAGGCAAACAAAGGTGCGAAACATTCCAGCAGCCGCATGGCATCGATAGCCGTCAGAGCCTATTGCGTGTTGCTCCATGGCCCCGGCCGGAACACCCTGTGCCTGCCGGGGGACGCGCGCCGAAGTCTACGACGATACATGTCGCCGTGCAGGCCAACGGGCGCACGGGGCGAAGCCCCGCATGGAAGAGAAGAAGCCGCCCCGTGCGGGGAAGAAGGAGCCATCCGTGGCAAGCCACCGATCGGCGCAGGCGTCATGCCGCGCATGCCGGAGGTTCCAAAGCGTTGGGAAGGGGCTGGGCGCAACACGCCATCGGCGAGCCGATCACACCGGGCGTGTCGCTCATGTCGTGCCGGAACCTCCGGTGCCGCCAACGGGACGCGCCAGCGTGCGCATCCCGCGCTGTCCCTGCATGCACCGGAGCGCAGCGCCCATGAGCGACTCCCCCATCGCGGTGGATGAATTTTCACGATCAAACGACAGACCGGCCATATCTCGTTGAGGCTATGTCGTTCGTACGCTCCTTGAGGTTGCCGTGCGCACAGGCTGGGGCTATGTTGCGCAAGCCGGATGTGCGGCGATGGGAGAGCCGCAGGCGCCATGGGGAACGACATGCGCATATTGATCGCAGACGACCATCGACTCATCGTCGAAGGGGTCAAGCTCAAGCTGGCCGAGCTTGGGTCGGACACGAGTTTTGTCACGGCCATGGACATGGCGGAACTTCGCGAAGCGATCCATTCGCCCGAGGCCTCGTCGCTGTCGCTCGCGCTCATCGACCTGGCCATGCCCGGCGTGCAGGGCAGCGAGCATCTGGCCGAGGTGATCGAGCATCTCCCGCAGGTTCCCGTGATGGTGCTGTCCGGCTCCGAGGACGGCGCACTGATGAAGAGCCTGCTGGCCATGGGCGTGCAGGGTTTCATTCCCAAGGCCTATTCGCCCGACGTGATGCTGTCCGCCGTGCGCCTGGTGTTGTCCGGCGGCATCTACGTGCCGCCCCTGATGCTGCAGGAACGCCCGGACGGCGCGGCCTCCGCACCGGCACCGAGCGTGGCGGCGCAGGCGCCGGCCAACGCGGCCGATTCGCTGGAAGAGCGGCTGCGCAAGCTGCTCACCGAACGCCAGATCGACGTGCTGCGGCTGCTTTCGCAGGGCAAGCCGAACAAGCTCATCGCCCGTGACCTGGGCATCAGCGAAGGCACGGTGAAGATTCACCTTGCTGCCATCTTCCGCGCGCTCAATGTACGCAACCGGGTGGAAGCCGTGGTTGCATCGCGCCGCATCAGCGGCCTTTGACCGGCTTCATCGCCAACGCCAGCCCATGTTCGCAGGGATGCTCTGATCTATTCGGGGTCACGCCGTGCCGAAGGACAGGATCGCAAGCCAACGCAGCAAGACCCGCACGGCACGCTTCGCGGGGATGAGGGTGGCGTGGCTGCTTGTGCTGCTCCTGCTCGGCGCACCGGCGGTGTGCGCGGACCAGACGCAGGCCACGGGGCATATCAATGCCCTGACCTTCGGCATCCTGCCGATCGGCGGTCCTTCCGAGTCGCTCGCCGCCTGGCGCCCGATGCTCGACGACCTGAGCCACACGCTGCACCTGCCCATCCGCAGCCTGTCGGTCAGCACGTATGAAGGGTTGGGCGAGGCCATGGCCGAGGAGCGCGTGGACTTTGCCTTCGTATCCGGCCGGCTGGCGCTGGACGCAGTGATCCACGACCGCATGCAGGTGATCGCCCAGCTGACCCGCAGCAACGGTTCGCGCGGCTATTACTCGGTATTGCTCGTACCCCGCGATTCGCCGCTGCAAAGCCTGGACGACCTGTACAAGCAGCCGGGCAAGCTGCGCTATGCGCGCGGCGAAGTGCTCTCGGTTTCCGGCTACCTCGTACCCGAGACGCAGGTGTTCGCCAATCGCCGGCTGGACTCGGATACGTTCTTCGCCAACGTATCTGTCGACAATCACCAGAACAACGCGCTCGCCGTCGCCAACAACGAGGCCGACGTCGCCACCAACAACACGGCCGACATGGAGCGCTTCGCGGAGCGCTTTCCCGATCAGTACGCGCGCGTGCGCGTGCTATGGACGTCCAGCCTGATTCCGCATGCGGTGGTGGTGATACGCACCGACCTTCCCGCCGACCTGCGCCAGCGCGTCGCCGCCGCGTTGACCTCTTATGCCAAGGGCAGGAATGCCCAGGCCGAGCTGGCGAAACTGCATCTGATCCACGACATCAGCGGCTTCATGCCCGCCGGCAACGAGACGCTGGTGCCCTTCGCCGATATCGAGTTCAACCTCGACCGCCGCCGCGCCTACAGCGCGCAATGGGTGAGCGACGCCGCCATGCAGGCGCGGCTGAAAAAGATCGATGCCGAACACGAGGCGCTGGTGCGCCAGTTGATGGCGCCCAGCTCCCCCTGAACACCGCCCGCCTCAGTGGCCGGGCATGTCCTTGATGTTGAACGTCTGGCCATTGGCCATGACCATGTCGCCCGGCTTCTGCCCGGCCGCGCACTGGCCGACCCAGTGGCCGGTGCTGGTCATGGTCATGTCGGCATGGCCCATGATGGCGGGGTTGTAGGTGATGTGGCCCTGCGTGGAATAGGCGCTGTCACCCTGGTAGGTGGTTTCGCTGTGGCTGGTCATGTTGACCGCGCCGTTGGGCGTGTCGATCTTGCAGACGGCGTCGGTCACGACCTTGTTGCCGCCCTGCACGTCGATGTTGAACTTGCTGCACATCTGGCCGCTCATGTGCGTGCCCATCTTGTACATCGCCGCGTCGGTCTCGGCGTCGAGGCAGAACTTGGTCGTCTGGGGCTGGCCGCCCATGCCGGAGGTCTGCATTTCCCACAGGCCCGGCTTGCGCTTGGGCAGGTTGGCGGGAATATCCTGCGCCAGGGCGGCACCGGCCAGACCCAGCAGGGAAACAGCGATCAACCAGCGACAACGTGAGGACATGGGGCTCTCCAATTCGCCCGGGGATGGGCGTCGGGTGGCAAGGTAGCGCCAAACGCGTTCCGCGTCATGCGGCGGGTTCCGCAATGCAGCAAGGCTCCGCTGCGAAACCCCATAGACCGTTAGCACTATGGCGCCTCGCGCTAGAACGAAGTGCGTATCGAAGGGGTGGAACGGTTTCTTTTAGAGTGCGAACCAGGGCGACTCCGTGCCGCGGCGCGCCCGATGGACCTTTTGACCCCTGACTACCGGATTCCGCCTCATGCCGTTCATCGGCGTCTGCCAGCCACAAGGACCACGGAAGCGACGCACAGGCTCGCGGTCGCCCCGTGGCCGCGCGCGGGAGGTGTGAGGCATGGAACCGCGCGCGCATCTGCTGCCACGCCTGTTCATCGATGTCGTCCTGCCCAGCACCATGGCCGCCCTGGCCCTGATCCTGGCGCTGTGCATACAGCAGACCCACAACCTTGCCGAGCGCGTGAATGCCGCCGCCACCCTGCGGCTGTCGCGGCTGGCCGGTGAGCTGGACGCCAGCGGCGGCAGCGCGCCCACCCAGGCCACGCTGGACAGAACCCTGCAGGAAGCCCGGGAAGATCGCGTGGTGCGCGTGGAATGGCATGGCGCGGACGGAAGCCTGTGGAGCAGCGGCACCCTTTCTCCGACCAGCAGCACCACCTATCGCAGTGAGGTGCGTCCGCAGGGCAGCGCCTCGTCCTGGGTGAGCATGCAGGTCGACACGCGCCCTCTGCGGCAGGCGCAAGCCATGGTCTGGCTGCTGGGTGCGCTATGCGCGTCCGGCATTCTCGTGTTGGCGTGGCTGGCGCGCGTATCCATTCGCCATCGCGTGCTCGAACCGCTATCGCAGGTGCGCTACGCGGTGCATGAGCTGGTGAACGCGCGCCATCCGCAACTGGACAACACGCCGGCGAGCACCGAGTTCATCGAGCTGCGCAAGAGCCTGCAACGCCTGTCCGAATTGCAGGAAGAACAACGCCGCGACTGGAGCGCGATGCAGCACGACAACGCCGTCGAGGCGCTGGACCGGCTGCGCCAGAGCCAGGCGGCCACGCGCAGCAAATCGCAGTTCATCGCGCTGGTCAGCCACCACTTCCGCCAGCCGCTGCAGGCGCTGGAACTGTTTGCGGCCGGCCTGGACCAGAACGCCAGCCAGGAGCAGCAGTCGCTGTTCCAGCAGATGCGCAACAGCATTGCGTCGATGACGCGCCTGCTGGATGCGCTGCTGGAAATCTCCCGCCTCGACGCCGGCGTGATCGCGGTGAAACCGGTCGGCTTCACCGCCGCCGAGTTGTTCATGCGCGACCGCACCTCGCTCAATCACGAGGCAGCGCGCCATCAGGTGACGCTGACCTGGCGCGGCAGCCACCATCAATTGCACAGCGATGCGGATGTCGCGGCCAGCCTGCTCTATCAGTTGGCGAGCAATGCCATCGCCAACGCGCCCGCCGGGCGCGTGCTGATCGCTGCGCGCCGGTGCGGCCAGTCCATCCGCATCGAAGTACGCGACAACGGCACGGGCATCGCCGTGATCCACCAACAGCGCATCTTCGAGGAATTCGTGCAATTGCAGGCCGGTGAAAGCGAACGCCGCGGCGGCTACGGGCTCGGTCTCGCCATCGCCGAACGCCTCGCCCGCCTGCTGGGCACGCGCATCGGGCTGCGCTCCGAGCCGGGGCGAGGCAGCACCTTCTGGTTCGACCTGCCGCGCATGCCGGTGATGGAGCGCCACTCCAACCCGCAGAAGCCCGCCGACTCCTGGCGACAGGCAAGCTGAGCCGTCGCTCGGCGGCTGGAGCACGGCCCTTTCGCCAGACAAAAAAAGGCCCGCGTTTCCGCGGGTCTTTCCGCATGATTGGTGGGCCGTGATGGATTCGAACCATCGACCAATAGATTAAAAGTCTACTGCTCTACCGACTGAGCTAACGGCCCACGCTTGAAAAGCGAGCCCAACATTTTATGGGCTGGACGCCCCCGGCACAAGCAAGCCCCGTTCAGGCGTAGCGGGTGGGGTCCGGCAGGCCCGCGGCGCTGAAGCCCTGGGCCCGCAGGCGGCAGGCATCGCAGTGGCCGCAGGCGCGGCCCTGGTCGTCCGCCTGGTAGCAGCTGACGGTCTCGGCGAAATCCACGCCCAGGCGCTGGCCTTCGCGGGCGATGTCGGCCTTGCTCATGCGCATCAGCGGCACGTGGATGCGGATGCCGGCGCCTTCCACGCCGGCCTTGGTCGCCACGTTCGCCAGCTGCTCGAACGCCTCGATGAAAGCCGGGCGGCAGTCGGGGTAGCCCGAATAGTCCACCGCGTTCACGCCGCACCAGATGTCGTTGGAACCCAGCACCTCCGCCCAGCCCAGAGCGATGGACAGCATGATGGTGTTGCGGGCCGGCACGTAGGTCACCGGGATGCCCTGCTCGCCCGTCTGGTCGAGCGGCACGTCGATGTCCGCGGTGAGCGCGGAGCCGCCGATGGTGCGCAGGTCCACGTGCACGGTCTTGTGCTCGACGGCGCCCAGCAGGCGCGACACCCGCTCGGAGGCCGCCAGCTCGGCGCTGTGGCGCTGGCCATAGGCCACGCTGAGCGCGTGCACCTGATAGCCCAGCTCGCGGGCGATGGCGATGGTGACCGCCGAATCCATGCCGCCGGAGACGAGCACGACGGCCTTGCGGGGAGAGGTTGCAGACATGGGATGACTTCCACTCAAGGGTTCAGGCCGGTGATCCGACCGACAAGCGCCACCGGCAAGACAGGCCGAAGCGCGTAAGGCGAGGAGTGAGTGAAGAGTAGTGAGGAGTGAGAGTGGCGCGTTGCGGCCTTCCCTCACATCTGACTGCTCGCTTCTCACTCCAAATGGGCAAGAGCCGAGGAACGAGACAGTGAGGGTGCCGCGCGAGGGCTCTTCTCTCACTTCTCATTACTCTTAACTCACTCCTGCACTACTCACTCCTGCTCTCAATGTCCCGGCGCGTCGTTCCACAGCAGTTTGTGCAGCTGCAGCTGGAAGCGCACGTCGAGCTTGTCCTCGATGATCCATTCCGCCAGCTCGCGGGGCTGGATGGCGCCGTGCACGGGCGAGAACAGCACCATGCAGCGCTCGGTGATGCGATGCTCGGCGACGGCGTCGCGCGCCCATTCGTAATCCGCGCGGCTGGCGATGACGATCTTCACCTGGTCGTGCGGCAACAGTTGCTCGAGGTTCGACCACAGGTTGCGCGCGGCCTCGCCCGAATCCGGGGCCTTAAGGTCCATCACCTTGCGCACGCGCGGATCCACCTGCGACACGTCCAGCGCGCCGGAGGTTTCCAGCGACACGTCGTGGCCGGCATCGCACAGGCGCTTGAGCAGGATCACGCAGCGCTTCTGCGCCAGCGGCTCGCCGCCGGTCACGCACACGTGCCTGGCGCCATGCGAAGCCACCTCGGCCACGATGTCGTCGATGGCGCGCCAGTCGCCGCCGTAGAAGGAATACTCGGTGTCGCACCACACGCAGCGCAGCGGGCAACCGGTCAAGCGCACGAACACCGTGCGCCAGCCGATGGCATCGGCCTCGCCCTGGATCGAATGGAAGATCTCGGTGATGCGCAGGCGCTCGGCCGGCGCCTGCGTCGACGTGGCGGAGGCCACGGTCGCGTTACTGCCCGTCACGACAACGACCTCAGTTGGCCGGCTGGGCCTGCAGGCGGCGCAGGCGCTCCTGGGCCAGACCTGCCGCCCGGGAGCCGGGGTACTTCGCGGTCACGTTCTTCAGCGTGGCCTTGCCGGCATCGACCTGCTTGAGCTCGAGCTGGCTGTAGCCCACCTTGAGCAAGGCGTCAGGCACCTTTTCGCTCTGCGGGAACTGGCTGACCAGATGCTGGAACGCTTCCAGCGCCACCTGGTAATTGCTGGTGGCGTAGTAGGACTCGCCCAGCCAGTAGAAGGCATTCGGCAGCAGCGAGCTGTCCGGGTACTGCTGGATGAAATTGCGGAAGTCGCGCGAGGACTTCACGTAGTCGCCGGCGCGCAGCGACTTGAACGCGTCGTCGTAGGCGGCCTGCGCCGTCGCATTGTTCGCGGCGGCACCCTTGCCCGCGGCGGCGGGCGGCGCACCCGCGGCCGCCTTGCCGGTTGCTGCCGGCGACACCGCAGCCGGCGCCGTTGCTGCCGGAGCCGCGTTGGCGGCGGGCGGCTGGACGTTCGGGTTGGCGGCATTCCCCGGATTGGCGGCCGCTGCACCGGCACCGCTTTCAAGGCGGCCCAGGCGCGAATCGAAATCCGTGGCCTGCACTTTGTTCTTGTCGTTGGCTTCCTGCAGCTGGTGCTGCAGTTCCTCGATCTGGCCCTGCATCTGCTGCACTTGCGACTGCAGCGCCTGCACCTGATTGACCAGCGTGGTGCCGCCCTGGTTCTGGTTCTGCGCCTGCTGCTCCAGTCGCGACACGCGGTCGGCAAGGCTGAGGCGGGAATCCTGGGCGTGGGCCGGGACACCAAAAAGCATGGCGGACGCGATTGCGCCCGCCATGCCCATCCTGGCCGTGAAGCTGTTAGCCAGTCGCTTCTTCATTACTTCGCCGTGTAGACGATCTCGACGCGACGGTTCTTGCTCCAGCAGTCTTCGTTGTGCTCACGGCACACCGGCTTTTCCTTGCCATACGAGATCACGTTGATCTGGCTGGCCGAGCCGCCGTTCGACTGCAGGGCGCTGGACACGGCGTTGCCGCGGCGCTCGCCGAGGCCGAGGTTGTACTCGCGGGTGCCGCGCTCGTCAGCGTTGCCTTCCAGACGGATCTGGGCCATCGGGCGATCCTGCAGGTACTTGGCGTGGCACGCCATGATCTGCTGGAACTCCGGCTTGATTTCGTCCTTGTCGAAATCGAAGTACACAACGCGCTGGCGCAGGCAGGCGTCGGTATCGAGATCGGCCGGGGTGTACTTGCCAGCGGTCGACGGAGCCGGGGTGGTCATCGGCGCTTCCGGCTGCGGCTGCGGCTTGACTTCCTGCTTCTTCGAGCATGCGGCCGCGCCAACGCAGAGCAGGGCGACCAGGGCGACGCGAACGGTCTTATTCATGGTGGACGTTCCTTCAAACAGGTTTGAGTTCCGACAGTCAATAATGATTGCGGTTTCGGGACAGTGTTCGCCGGTGAACCGGCTGTTATTTTGACATTTTGCTGCCGGCAGTGCGCTGTCTCGCAACCGCCTGGCCCGCCTGCCGCGACGGATTGCCGCGGCGGGCAAGCTGTTTGATCCGGCGTGCGGCCTAGGCCTTCACGCCTGGATCACATGGCCGCGACGCTTACGCGCCCCGGCATGAACTGCTTATCGCTGACGATAGGGACCCCAAGCCGGTTCGCGGACATCGCCGTCGGCCAGCACCAGGCGCTGACGGACGAGGCCATCGGCGGACACGGCGTACAGCACGCCACGCCTTCCTTCGGAGGCGGCGTACAGCAACATGCTCGCGTTCGGCGCGAAACTCGGCGTTTCGTCGATCGGACCCGGCGAGATGAAGCGCACCTGCCCACCCAGACTGCGATCCATGATAGCAATACGATACACGTTCCCGTTGCCCTGCACCATCGCGATCTGCTTGCCGTCGTAGCTGATCGAGGCGTTGGCGTTGAACTGGCCCTGGAAGGTGATGCGCTCGGCACCGCCGCCGCCCGCCGACATCTGGTAGAGCTGGGGCTTACCGCCACGGTCGGAGGTGAAGACGATGCTCTGGCCGTCCGGGGTCCAGCGCGGCTCGGTATCGATGGCCAGGTTGTTGGTCAGGCGGGTTTCCGAGCGGGAGCCGAGGTCCATCACGTAGATCTCGGGGTTGCCCTGGTAGGACAGGGCCAGCGCCAGCTTGCTGCCGTCCGGCGAGAACGACGGCGCGCCGTTGATGCCCTTGGCGCGGGCCGAAACCAGCTGGCGCGAACCGGTGGTGATGTCCTGCACGTAGATGGCCGAGTTGCCGCTCTCGAAGGACACGTAGGCGATCTTGCGGCCGTCCGGCGACCAGGCCGGGGATAGCAGGGACTCGCGCGAACGGGCCACGACCTGCGGGTTGTAGCCGTCCGAATCGGCCACGATCAGCGAGTAGGTGGTGTTGTTGCCCAGGCCTACGGCGGTGATGTAGGCGATGCGGGTCCAGAAGGCGCCACGCACGCCGGTGATCTTCTCGTAGATCGCATCGGCGATCTGGTGGGCGACGCCACGCAGGTCACCGGCCGGGGCGGTGTACGCCTGGGCCAGCAGGCTTTGCTGGCGGTTGACGTCCCACAGCTCGTACTCGATGCGCATCATGCCGCCGCCGGCATCGCTGATGCGGCCGACGGTGATGTAGTCCTGCTTGAGCAGGCGCCAGGTGGCGAAGTTGATGTCCGCGCCCTTCGACGGCGTCTCCACGATTTCGCTCTTGGCGAGCGAGCGGAATTTGCCGGAGCGGTTGAAGTCGTTGCGCATGACATCGGCGATGTCGGTGGGCAGCGGCGCGCCGCCGGCCTGCGCGAACGGCACGACGACAATGGGCGTGGCCGACTTGGTCACGCCTTCCACCGTGCCGGTGAGGGTGGAGGTCTGCGCGGACGCCAGGCCCGCGAACAAGAGGCCCAGGATGCCAAGCAATAGGACCAGATAACGGGAAGTCTTTTTCATCAGGTCATCACCTATGGCTTGAAGAACATATCAACGTTGCGGCTAAAGACACTTTCAAATCCTTTGTAGGGCAATTCGTTGGCCCTCATGGCCGCGTCTTCGACGGATTTGCGCCCGGCTTCATCGAAGGGGCAGCTTGAATCGACCTTGGCACTGACCACCTGACCACCCGGCAACTGCACGATATGTAACAGGCATTGCTGGTTGGCCGGCATGTTATCCGGGCCGACCCAGTTCTGTTTGAGCGTATTCTGAATCGCAGCTAGATATTGCGCGCGCAATCCGGCATCCGGACCATTGCTGCCCGTCTGCTTCTGGGCCGCGTAGGGCACGTTGTCGACGCCATTGTCCTGCGCGTTCTTCAGGTCGGCCAGTTGCTGCTTGGCCTGGTTGGCCTTGCTCTGTGCCGCCTTGACCGACTTATCCGCAGCGTCCATCTTGGCGAACAGTTCGTCGATCTTCTTCTGTTCTTCCAGCTTCTTTTGCTTGGCCGCCTGGGCGTCCAATTCGGCGGCGCGCTGGCGCTGCTTCTCTTCCTGTTCCTTCTTGGCGTCCTCAGCCTTCTGGATGCCCTCGGCCACCACCTTCTCCTGATCCTTGGTATCGGGATGCTCGGGCGGAGGCGGCAGGGTCTTGATCTTCGGGGTTTCTTCCGAAGGCGGCGGCGGCACGCTGGGCGGCGGCGGCACGGTTTCCGGCACCGGCTTGGCCTTGGTGGCGGAAGACTTCGGCGGCGGCGCACCGGTGACACCTACCAGCTCGGCCTCGATGATTTCGCCCTGCAGGGATACCGGCTTGGTACAGGTGATCGGGTTCCAGCTCGCCGGCAGATGCAGCGTCTCGAACAAGTTTTCGTAGAACGAGCACGGCACCACCGCGAGGGCCAGGAAGCCCACGATGCCCAGATGGAGAACGGCGGAAAGGACGACCGCCTTGGATGTGCCCTTGGGGGAGTCGGCCCTCATTTCTTGTTGCTCGACTCCGGCGCGCTCATCAGACCGACCTTGGCCACGCCGGCCTGTTGCAGCTGGGCCAGCACCTGGTACACGCCCTCGTACTTGCCGTCACGATCGCCGGCCACCAGCACGCTCACCTCCGGGTTGGTCTTCACGAAGGCGCCGACCTTGGCCTGCATGGTGGCCACGTCGACCGGCTGGCGCTTTTCCGTACCCAGGGTGAGGTACAGCTGGCCGTTCTGGTCGACCACGACGATCACCGGGTCCTTCTTGTCCTGCAGCGACTTGGCGTTGGCCTGCGGCAGGTTGACGTCGACGTTCTTGTTGATCATGGGTGCGGTGACCATGAAGATGATCAGCAGCACCAGCATCACGTCGATGTAGGGAACGACGTTGATCTCGGATTTCAGCTTGAAGCGCTTGTGGCGCGCAGAGCTACGCATGGCTTAGCTCCTTAAGTCACGCCGCTTCGTCGGTCTGGATCTGACGCTGCAGCACCGACGAGAACTCTTCCTGGAACACCTCGTAGCGGGAGGCCACGCGCTCGACCTTGTTGGCGAAGCGGTTGTATGCCCACACCGCCGGGATGGCGGCGAACAGGCCCATGGCGGTGGCGATCAGTGCTTCGGAAATGTGCGGGGCAACCACGGCGATGGTGACGTCCTTCATCTCGCCCAGGCCCTGGAAGGCGCCCATGATGCCGATGACGGTGCCGAACAGGCCGACGTACGGGCTGATCGAGCCGACGTTGGCGAGGAATTCCAGGTTGCGCTCCAGGCGGCCGATTTCGCGGGTGCCGGCCACGCGCATGGCGCGCTCGGAACCTTCGATGACGATGCGCATGTCGTGCACGCGGCGCTGGCGCTGGCGCACGAACTCGCGGAAGCCCGACTCGAACACGTTCTCCATGCCGCCGTTCTCGGCACCGCGATTGCTCACCTCGCGGAACAGCTGGGCAAGATCGGCGCCGGACCAGAAGCGCTCCTCGAAGCCCTCGGCCTCTTCCATCGCCTTTTTCAGCTGCTGGTGCTTGCGGATGATGATCACCCAGGAGAGGAAGGAGAACACGAGCAAGACCAGCATGACGGCCTGCACCAGAACGCTCGCTTCCGCGATCAGCTTGAAAATGTTCAGTCCACCGTTCATTGCTCGAAGGTTCTCCAGCGCACGTACTTGAATTTATAGAGGGGGAAGGCCGGGGATGAGGTCGGCCGGAATCTGCACCGGGCGCATGCGGCGGATATCGACGCACGCCACGCGGACCTTCGCGCGGATCAGCTCGGCGCCGTCCGCCCGGCGTATCGTCTGGGCGAAAAGGATACTGGCTGCCCGCCGTTCTTTGACTTCCACGCTTACCGACAGTTCATCATCCAGCAGGGCCGCCTTGAGAAAGTCGATCTGCATCTCCCGCACCAGGAAGGCCAGGCCCGTGCTTTCCTTGACAAGGGATTGGTTGACGCCCATGTCCCGCAACCACTCGCTGCGGGCACGTTCCAGAAAACGCAGGTAGCTGGCGTGGTACACCACCCCGCCCGCGTCGGTGTCTTCCCAGTAGACCCGCACCGTCCAGCGGAAGGGCTCGGCGGCACTGGCTTGCATGGCGTCAGGCATCGGAGTTGTCGGCAGTGAAAAGGTCGGCGGCCACCGGCTGGCGCGGCGGCGGGGTCAGGCCCAGGTGGCGCCAGGCCTTGGCGCTGGCCATGCGGCCGCGCGCGGTGCGCACCAGGAAGCCTTGCTGGATCAGGTAGGGCTCGACCACGTCCTCGAGCGTGCCGCGGTCCTCGCTGAGCGCGGCCGCCAGCGACTCGACGCCGACCGGACCGCCGTCGAAGCTTTCGATGATGACGGACAGCAGCCGGCGATCGAGCTCGTCGAAGCCTTCGGCATCGACCTTGAGCATGTCCGTCGCCGCACGCGCCGCGTCGCGGGTGATCTGGCCGCCCGCGCGCACCTCGGCGTAGTCGCGCACGCGGCGCAGCAGGCGGTTGGCGATGCGCGGCGTGCCGCGCGAACGGCGCGCGATTTCCTGCGCGCCTTCCAGCTCGCAGGGAATGCCCATGATGCGCGCCGAGCGCCGCACGATGGCGGTGAGCTCGTCGGGCGTATAGAACTCCAGACGCTGTACGATGCCGAAGCGGTCGCGCAGCGGCGCGGTCAGCAGGCCGGCGCGCGTGGTGGCGCCGATCAGGGTGAAGGGGGGCAGGTCCAGCTTGATCGAGCGGGCCGCGGGGCCCTCGCCGATCATGATGTCGATCTGGAAGTCTTCCATCGCCGGGTAGAGCACTTCCTCCACCACCGGCGACAGACGATGGATCTCGTCCACGAACAGCACGTCATGCGGCTCGAGGTTGGTCAGCAGCGCGGCCAGGTCACCGGCCCGCTCCAGCACCGGGCCGGAGGTGGAACGTACGTTGACGCCCAGCTCGTTGGCGATCACGTGGCTAAGCGTGGTCTTGCCCAGGCCCGGCGGCCCGAAGATCAGCACGTGATCCAGCGCGCCGCCGCGTTTCTTGGCAGCTTCGATATAGATCGACAGCTGCTCGCGCACCGCCTGCTGGCCCAGGTATTCGGCAAGCCGCTTGGGACGGATGGAGGCTTCCAGGGCCTCGTCGTCCATCTGGGCGGCGGCGGTGACGATGCGGTGTTCGGTCATGGGGCGAAATTATGGCAGAGCACGATGACGCAGGCATTGAAAAATGCCCTTTCCGCCAAGCCCCACAAGGAGAAAGGCGTCCGAAGACGCCTTTTCCGTCAAATTTCGACCTGTGCGCCCAGTTCGATCAGACGATTGCCCGGAATCTGGAAGAACGCCGTGGCGGGCAGCGCATTGCGGGCCATGAAGGCGAACAGCTTGTCGCGCCACAGCGCCATGCCGGGCCGCTTGGCGTCGGCGATGATGTTTTCGCGCGACAGGAAGAAGGTGGTATCCATCATGTCGAACGGCAGGCCCATCTTGGAGCACTTGGTCAGCGCACGCGGGATGTTGGGGTCTTCCGCGAAACCGAAACGCAGGGCCAGGCCGTAGAAATCGCCGCCCAGTTCGGTGATCTCGATGCGCTCGCCGGCATCGGCCGTCGGCGTTTCCAGCATTTCCACCGTCAGCAGCACGTTGCGCTCGTGCAGCACCTTGTTGTGCTTGAGGTTGTGCAGCAAGGCGTGCGGCACCGCATGCTGGTTGGCGGTGAGGAACACGGCCGTGCCCGGCACGCGCAGCGGCGGATGCTCGGCGATGTTCTCGATGAAGGGCTCCAGCGCCAGGCCGGACTGCTTGATCTCGCGCACCACCAGCTCACGCCCGCGGCGCCAGGTGGTCATCACGATGAACACGCCCACGCCCAGCACCAGCGGGAACCAGCCGCCGTATTCGATCTTGATCAGGTTGGCGCCCAGGAACGAGAAGTCGATGGTGAGCAGGAGCAGGCCCGCGGCGATCACGGTGAGGCGGTTCCAGTGCCACTGCCGGCGGGCCACGATCAGGGCGAGGATGGTGGTGATGGTCATGGTGCCCGTCACCGCAATGCCGTAGGCCGCGCTCAGCTTGTCGGAGCTGCGGAAGCCCAGCACCGCCGCCAGCACCATGATCAGCAGGAAGTTGTTGACCCACGGCACGAAGATCTGGCCGGACATCTCGCGCGAGGTGTGCACCACCGGCATGCGCATCGAATAGCCCAGCGACATGGCCTCGCGCGTCATCGAGAACGCGCCGGAAATCACCGCCTGCGAGGCGATCACCGTGGCGACGGTCGCCAGGCCGATCATCGGATACAGCAGCGGCTCGGGCGTGAGCTTGAAGAACGGGTTGTCGATGGCCTCGGGATGATCGAGCAGCAGCGCACCCTGGCCGAAGTAGTTGAGCACCAGGGCCGGCAGCACGAAGCTGAACCAGGCCAGGCGAATCGGGCGCTTGCCGAAATGCCCCATGTCCGCATACAGGGCTTCCGCGCCGGTCAGCGCCAGCACCACGCCGCCCAGCGCAATGAAGGCCTGGAAGCCGTGGGTAAAGAAGAACCTCACCCCGTAGTAGGGATTGAGCGCCAGCAGCACGTGCGGGTTGCGCACGATCATGTTCACGCCCAACAGCGCGATGACCACGAACCAGATCACCATGACCGGGCCGAACAGCTTGCCCACGCGCTCGGTGCCGTGGCGCTGCAGGGTGAACAGCAGGAACAGGATCACGGCGGTGATCGGCACCACCCACTCGCCCAGGTGCGGCGCGGCCACCTTGACACCTTCCACCGCCGACAGCACCGAAATGGCCGGCGTGATCACGCCATCGCCGTAGAACAGCGCGGCGCCGAAAATGCCGATGATGGCGAGTATCCAGCGGCTGCGCGCATCGCCGCGCACGCTGCGCAAGGCCAGCGCGAGCAGCGCCATGATGCCACCCTCGCCCTTGTTGTCCGCGCGCATGATGAAGACCACGTACTTGAGCGACACCACGATGATCTGCGCCCAGAAGATCAGCGACAGCACGCCGAAGATGCTCTCGGCCGCCGGCGGGCCGGCGCCTTCGTGATGCAAGGTGGTCTGCAGCGTGTACAGCGGGCTGGTACCGATGTCGCCATACACCACGCCGATCGCGCCGAGCGCGAGCGCGGCCAGGCGCCGTTTGGTATCGGCGTCGGACAGGCCTTGTGTGGAATCCGGGGTCACGTCTCAATTCCCTAGTGCGGCGCGCAGCGCCTTGCGGATGATGGCTTCGGCGGTGTCGCCGTCGGCGGCGACCTTCTGTACCAGGCGGGTCACTTCCGCCGGCTTGTAGCCCAGCTGCTGCAGCGCCACGGTGGCCTCGCCGGCCGGGTCGAGCGGCGCGCCGCTGGTCACGGTGTGCGTGCCGGGCAAGGTGGTGGCCAGGCCATCCACGCGATCGCGCAGCTCCACCACCATGCGTTCGGCCGTCTTCTTGCCGATGCCGGGGATCTTGGTCAGCGCCACCACGTCGCCCGCCTGCACCAGCCGCGCGAAATCGTTGGTGGACACGCCCGACAGCACGGCCAGCGCGATCTTTGCGCCGATGCCGCTGACCTTCTGCAGATTGCGAAACAGGGCGCGCTCGGCCTCATGCATGAAGCCGTACAGCGCCACGCTGTCTTCCTTCACGGCGTAATGCGTGAGCAGGACGACTTCCTTGCCGGTGGGCGGCAGGTCGTAGATGGTGGACATGGGCGCTTCCAGCTCGTAGCCCACCCCGCCCACTTCCACCATCAGCCACGGCGGCTGCTTGGAAATGAGGGTGCCGCGCAAACGACCGATCATCGACGCCTCCAGGCGGTACGGGGAATGCCCACGCGCGCAAGGCTGGCGCGGGTGTGCGCATGGGTCACCGCGATGGCGAGCGCGTCCGCCGCGTCGGCCTGCAAGGGGCCCTTGAGTCCGAGCAGGACACCAATCATGTGCTGCACCTGGGTCTTGTCGCCGCGACCACTGCCGACCACGGCCTGCTTGACTTCCGTCGCTGCGTACTCGTGCACCGCGATCCCCTGGCTGACCACCGCGCAGATCGCGGCGCCCCTGGCCTGTCCCAGCTTCAGCGCCGAGTCCGCGTTGCGCGCCATGAACACGCGCTCCACGCCGCACTCGTCCGGCCGATGGGCGGCGATGATGTCACACAGCTCGTCAAATATGCGTTTCAGGCGCAGCGGAAAGCTGGCTTCGCCGGCCACCGCCAGCGCGCCATGGAAAACGTGGGACAGCTTGCCGCGGGCGTCGACATCGATGATGCCGACACCGGTGCGCTGGCTGCCCGGGTCGATGCCGATGATGCGGGTCATGGGCGGGGTTCGCCGGGCCGGAACGGCTCAGCGGATCAGCTGGCGGCCTCGGCCGGCAGCAGGGCGTTGTGCGAGACCTCGCTGACGTCGTCCAGCGCGTCGAGCTTCTCCAGGAGATCCAGCAGCGGCTCCAGTGCTTCTTCCGGCACCGGCACGCGATTGCTCGGGCGCATGCCCACGCCGGCATGCTGCGCGTTCAGGCCGGCGGCGGCCAGCGCCTGCTGCACGGCTTCGAAGTTTTCCGGCGCGCACAGCACGGTGCTTTCGCCGTTCTCGTTCACCACGTCGTCAGCGCCGGCCTCGAGCGCGGCCTCGAGCACTTTCTCTTCGGCGGCTTCGTCGCCGTGGGTGGCGAACACCAGCTCGCCCACGCGGGCGAACTGGAACGCCACCGAACCGGAGGTGCCCAGGTTGCCGCCGTGCTTGGTCAGCGCGTGGCGCACGTCGGCCACGGTGCGGGTCGGGTTGTCGGTGAAGCAGTCGATGATGAGCGCGATGCCGCCCGGGCCGTAGCCCTCGTAGCGCAGTTCTTCCATCGCCGCGCCGCCGTCGGCGCCGGAGCCGCGCTTGATCGCGCGCTCGATGGTGTCCTTGGGCATGTTGGCCGACAGCGCCTTGTCCACCGCCGAACGCAGGCGCGGATTGAGCGACGGGTCAGGCACGCCGGCGCGGGTGGCGACGGTGATTTCGCGGATCAGCTTGGTGAACACCTTCGCGCGCTTGGCGTCTTCGGCGTTCTTGCGACCTTCGATGGACGGGCCTCTACCCATGGCAATTCCTGCAAAGCTGGTGAACGGACAAGCGGCGAATTCTATCGCTTCACGGTGTCAGGCGGGCAAGCGCCACCCCGGCAGGCTGCCGCAGCGGGCGTTTTTCAGGCCAAGGGACGGTCAAAATGCCCCTGATGGAGGAACTGCGTGACCTGTCGCGCCGCCTCCTGCGAAAACAGCAGGCCCGTGTGGTTGGTCTCGATGGCGCAGTGATCGGCGATGCCCGGCAGGCAGGTTTCCTCGACCGTCACGCACCCGTCATTGTCGCTGTCGAACTGCCCGATCATCGCGCCCAGGCCCAGCGGCACCCGGCCGGCGATCACGCCGACCTCGCGTGCGCCATCCCAGCGGTCGAAACCGTATTCCAGCAGCTCGCGGTTATGGCCCAGCAACACCTCGCCGCCGCGCCCCATGCCGGCGAAGCGCCGCGCCGCCGCGCTGCCCTTGAGCGGAGAGCCGAGGCAGACCACGCGCCCGGGCGGCAAATCATCGTCCGCGCAGGCGCGCAAGGCCAGCAGACCGCCAAGGCTGTGTCCAACCAGATGCACGGTGTGCGCGTCCTGCCCCAGTTCGCGGATGCGTGCCTGCAGGCTGCCCAGGATGCGCGGCTGCGTGGCGGCCACGCTCATGTAGTCGAAGCGATGGACGCGAAAGCCCGCCTCCATCATCCGCCGATGCAGCATGAGGAGCGCGAAGCCGCGCATCCACAGGCCGTGCAGGAGAATGACGTGGTCGGTCATGAGGCGTGCGGGGGTTCGTCGATGGCGGGATGAGTGACCGGATTTGGGCAACCCGGTCATTCTGCAGAGTGCATTGTGCTCAAAAAGTTGCGACTGAGGCGCGACTCAGTGCGCGATTGCCCCCGGGGAGCGTGCGCGGTTTTGCTCGTCATTCCGGCGCAGGCCGGAATCCAGTGGCGAGAACGTTGGGTTGTCGCGAAAAGTCGCAACCCGTGCACGTCAACGCGAAAACCACGCTATGAGTCCCTGGATGACCAGCCTCCGGCTGTTGAGAAACACCTCCGGCCTGCGCCGGAATGACGAGCAAAGGACGCCCGTTCCGTCAGCCCGGCTTCGCTTCCGCCGCCACCTTCACATGCAACTCCTTCAGCTGCGCATCGCTCACCAGCGAGGGCGCGTCCGTCATCAGGTCCTGCGCGCTGGTGGTCTTGGGGAAGGCGATCACGTCGCGGATCGATTCCGTGCCCGCCATCAGTGCGGCGATGCGGTCGATGCCGAAGGCCAGGCCACCGTGCGGCGGCGCGCCGAACTTCAGCGCCTTGAGCAGGAAGCCGAACTTCATCTCGGCCTCTTCCGGGCCGATGCCCAGCAGATCGAACACCGTGCTCTGCATGTCCGGGCGATGGATGCGGATGGAGCCGCCGCCAATTTCATTGCCGTTGAGCACCATGTCGTAGCCGCGGCTCACCGCGATGGCGGCGTTCGCGCGCAGGTCGGCGACGTCGTCCACCTTGGGCGCGGTGAAGGGGTGATGCAGGGCGACGAAGCGCTTTTCTTCCTCGTCGTATTCGAACATCGGGAAGTCGGTAACCCACAGCGGCTTCCAGCTGTTCTCCACCAGGCCGCGGTCCTTGCCGACCTTCAGGCGCAGCGCGCCCATGAAATCGGTGACGGCCTTCCAGGTGCCCGCGCCCACGAACACGATGTCGCCCGACTGCGCGCTCGTGGCCTTGAGCACGGCATCCAGCGCCTTGTCGTCGAGGAACTTGGCCACCGGCGAATTGACGCCCTCACGACCCTTGGCAAGGTCGTCCACCTTGATCCACGCCAGGCCCTTGGCGCCGTACTTGGCGACGTACTCGGTGAGGCCGTCGATGTCCTTGCGGCTCAGGCTGGCGCCGTCCGGCACGCGCAGCGCGGCGACACGGCCGTTCGGCGCGTTGGCAGGTTCGGCGAATACCTTGAATTCCACGTGCTTGAGCGCGTCGGCCACGTCCACCAGCTCCAGCGCGATGCGCAGGTCCGGCTTGTCCGAACCGAAACGGCGCATGGCTTCGGCCCAGGTCATGCGCGGGAAGGTCTCGTCCAGTTCGACGTTCACCACTTCCTTGAACACGTGGCGGATCAGCGCCTCGACGAAATCCTGCACGTCCTTCTCTTCGACGAAGGCGAACTCGAGGTCGAGCTGGGTGAATTCCGGCTGGCGGTCGGCGCGCAGATCTTCGTCGCGGAAGCAGCGGGCGATCTGATAGTAGCGGTCGAAGCCGGCCATCATCAGGATCTGCTTGAACAGCTGCGGCGACTGCGGCAGCGCGTAGAACTGACCCGGATGCACGCGGCTGGGCACCAGGTAGTCGCGCGCGCCTTCGGGCGTGGCCTTGGTGAGGATGGGCGTCTCGATGTCCTGGAAGCCGCGCGCGTCGAGATAGCGGCGCAGCGCCTGCACCAGCTTGATGCGCGTGCGCATCATCTTCTGCATTTCGGGGCGGCGCAGGTCGAGGTAGCGGTAGGTCATCCGCATGTCCTCGTTGGGATTCTCGTGCAGCGCGAACGGCAGGTCCTTCGCGGCGTTGAGGATCTCCACCTTGTCGGCCAGCAGCTCCACCGTGCCGGTGCGCAGCTTGTCGTTCACCGACAGGCGCTTGCGGATGGTGCCGGTGACGCGCAGGCAATACTCGTTGCCGATCTCGCCGGCCACGGCGAAGGCGTCGGCGTTCTCGCGCTCGATCACCACCTGGGCGAGGCCCTCGTGGTCGCGCAGGTCGACGAAAGCCACGTGGCTCTGCAGGCGAATCGTGTTGACCCAGCCACATAGGGTGACGGTCTGGCCGACCAGTGCCTCATCGATGAGGCCGCAGTAATGCGTGCGCATGCGCTTGGAACTCCGGGCCGCCTGGGCGGCGTGATGCGTGGACAAGACCCGGAATGTTAACACCGGCACGCCCGGCGGCGGGCGTCGGACGCGGCGCCAAGCCGCGCCCGATGCCCCGTGCCGGCTGCTTACCAGCGGCGATTGATCGAGAACAGGCCGCGGCAGCCCTTGGAAACCCACACGCCGGCGCGGTTCCAGCCCCAGTTGTAGCCTTCCTCGCAGCGCGTGCCGGACAGCTGCCTCACCATGCGCACGTCGCCGCGCCCGCCCACGTCCACCTGGCAGAACTGGTAGCGGTTCTCGGTGCTCTCGCACTGGACGCGGATCTCGCGATCCCAGTCGGGACCCGGCCGCCAGCCGTTGTCCGGTGGGCGGTAGCCCGCCGGCGGATAGCCCGGCGGCGGGTAGTAGCCGCCATCCGGCGGACGGTAGCCGCCGTAGCCGCCGCGACCCATCTCCACGAACTGCCCGCGGCAGCCGCGATCCACCCACAGGCCGCCGCGATCCACGCCCCAGGTCTGCCCACGCGTGCACGGGCTGTTCGATTCCTGCCGGATGATCTCCGCGTCGCGCCAGGGCACCTGGCAACGCTGGAAACGCCCGTCATCGCTGCCGCAACGCACGACGTCCCGCCCCTGTGCATGCACGGCCGGCGCGGACACCCACATCAGGCCGGCCAACAGGCCCGCCGCCATACCCGCCAAGCCCGTTCTCATCCGAAACATCGACCCACTCCTTGCTGTGACGTGGCGTCACGCTAGTGGGCATATCTTCAACCGGATTTGAATATCTTGCGACTGCTCGCAAAAACATGGCGGGCGGCTATCCGCCATTCAGCCAGCCTGTTCGATCAGCTGTCGCTGGAGGAGGAACTGCTCGAACTGGAGGTGCTGGACGACCCCGACGAGGCACCCACGTCACCGGCCAGGTTGCGCTTCTTGTCGCCGTCCTTCTTGAAGTCGGTCTCGTACCAGCCGCTGCCGGCCAAGCGGAAGCCCGGCGCGCTCACGCGGCGCTTCACCTCGGCCACGTCGCAGGCGGGGCACACCGACGGATCGGGGTCGGACATCTTCTGCAGGCGGTCGAAACGGTGCCCGCAGCTGCTGCATTCGAATTCGTAGATAGGCATGGTCACTCCGGAAGCTCGTGCGCCGCGCGCCGGGTTCACCCACCGACGTCGCCTGGCGACAGCGCACCATTATCGAGGCGAACGTTCCGAATTCAACGATGGACCGACGGAAGGCTAGAGCGCCAGCGCCACCAGCACGGCCATTTCGCCCAGTTCGGCCAGCGCGCCGCAGGTGTCGCCCGTCATCCCACCCAGGCGGTGCAGGCAGGCCCATCGCCACCACGCGAACACCAGGGCGACGACGATCAGCGCATGCAGGCCGTGCCAGCCGGCGAGCAGGCAGCAGGCGACGGTGAGCCCCAGGGCAAGCACGCAAGCGCCGCGCGACTCGCCCACGAGGCCGCTGCCCAGGCCGCCGCTGCGCACGTAGGGCGTGGTGAGGAAGGCGGCGGTCAATACCGCGCGCCCGAGCAGCGGCGCCAGCCAGAGCGCCGCCGAGGGATGCGGCAGGCTGGCCAGCGCGCCGAACTTCAGCAGCAGCACCAGCACCACGGCCGTGACACCGATCGGCCCGCTGCGCGGATCCTTCATGATCGTGAGCGTGCGCTCGCGGTCGCCCAGGCCGCCGACCCACGCGTCCGCGCTGTCGGCCAGCCCATCGAGGTGCAGGGCGCCGGTCAACACCACCCATGCCGCGAGCAGCAACCCTGCCGCCAGCAGCGGCGGCGCACCGGACAGCAGCCAGTCCAGGCACGACAACAAGCCGCCGATCAGCAGGCCCACCGCCGGATACCACGCCAGCTGCGACGACCGCGCAGCTTCGTCGAACACGCGCGCCGGCACCGGCAGGCGCGTGAGGAACCCGATGGCTGCGAGCAGGCCGCGCATCAGGCGCTGGCCTGCGCCCCGGCGGGCGCGGCCCAATGTAGCGGGTGCAGCGATGCGTGCGGCACGTCGATATTGGCCATCTCGCCGAACTCGCGGCCTTCCGCTTCGCAGCGCAGGAGGCGGATCACTCCGCCATGCGTCACCACCAGCACGCGCTGCGTCTGCGCCGCGTCGGCCACGTCGTTCAACGCCGCGCACAGGCGCTCGCGAAACACGGCGAACGGTTCGCCTCCCGGCGGCGGATAAGCCACGGGATCGCTCCAGAAACGGCCCAGCGCATCGCCCTGCTCTTTCGCCAGCGTCTCGATGGGCACGCCTTGCCAGTCGCCGAAGTGGTACTCCGCCAGGCGCGCATCGATGCGCAACGGCACGCGCCGCGCACACGCCAGGTCTTGCGCGAACTCCGCGCAACGGCGCAACGGCGAACTCACGATGGCATCCCAGCCACGCCCGAAGATCGCCGCGCGCAGCTGGCTCCAGCCCAGCGGACTGAGCGGATCGTCCAGTTGCCCGCGATAGCTCCGCTGCCCGGTATCGCCATGCCGCAACAGATCGATGCCGACGTGTTTGCCGCTCATGCGCCGCTCACCCCCGCCTGTGCGAAGGTCGCCATGCGGGAGTGCAGGTCGCAGGCCAGGCGCATCATCGGCACCGCCATCGCCGCGCCGCTGCCTTCGCCCAGGCGCAGGCCCAGGTCGAGCAGCGGATCGGCCTCCAGCACGGAAAGCAGGCGCGCATGGCCGCGCTCGCGCGAGCGATGCGCGAAGAACATCCAGTCGCGGCTGGCCGGATTGATGCGCGCCGCCGCCAGCGCCGCCGCGGTGGTGATGAAGCCGTCGATCAATACAGGAATGCCGCGTTGCGCCGCCGCGATGTAGGCACCGCACAGCGCCGCGATCTCGAAACCGCCCACGCGCCCCAGCCAGGCCAGCGCATCGCTGTCGTCCGACGGATAAAGCGCCAGCGCGCGCTCGATCACCGCCGCCTTGTGCTGGATGCCCTTGGCATCCAGGCCGGTGCCGGCGCCCGCCAGCGCGCCGGGCGACTCGCCCAGCAGGCCGCAGGCCAGCGCCGCGGCGGAGGTGGTGTTGGCGATGCCCATCTCGCCGCCGATGAACAGTTTGGCCCCGGCCTCCTGCGCGGCCTGCGCGCTGGCCGCGCCGGCGCGCAGGGCCAGCTCCAGTTGCACGGCGCTCATGGCGGGGCGTTCGCAGAAGTTGTGCGTCTGCGCCGCGATGACGGCGCGGCGCACGTGAGGCAACTCGCCCGGATCGTTCACCGTGCCCAGGTTCACCACTTCGAGCATGGCGCCAAGACTGCGCGCGAGCACGCTGATCGCCGCGCCGCCGGTGGCGAAGTTGCGGATCATCTCGCCGGTGACTACCTGCGGAAACGCGGACACGCCCTCGGCGGCCACGCCATGATCGCCCGCGAACACGCTGATCCACACCGACTGCACCGAAGGCGTCGCCACGTGCTGCATGCCGGCCAGGCGCACGGCCAGGGTCTCCAGCGTACCCAGCGAGCCCGGCGGCTTGGTCAGTTGCCCCTGATGTTCCAGCGCGCGCTGACGGCTCGCTTCATCGATGGCAAAGCACGGTTCGGTCAGCCAGTCTTGGCTCATGCAAGGCTTCCTTTGAGGGACATCGGCAATCCGGCGGCCACGAACAGCACCCGCTCGCACTCGGCGGCCAGGGCCTGATGCAGCCGGCCGGCTTCATCCACGAAACGTCGCGTCAACTCGCCCATGGGAACCACGCCCAGCCCCACTTCGTTGCTGACCATCAACACCTGCCCCTTCAGCGCGGGCAACAGGCGAAGCAACGCATCGCGTTCTTGCTTGAAACGTTCGTTGTCTGCATCGCCCAGCAGATTGCTGAGCCATAGCGTGAGGCAGTCGACCAGCACGCAGCGCCCGGGACGCGCATGCGCTTCCAGCGCGGCGGCCAACGCCAGCGGTTCTTCCACGCTCAACCAGTGCGCGGGACGCTGCGCGCGATGGTGCGCGATGCGCGCGGCCATTTCCTCGTCGTGCGCCTGCGCCGTGGCGATGTACACCACCTCGTGCCCCGAGGCGGCGGCCAGCCGCTCGGCCAGCGCGCTCTTGCCGGAACGGGCGCCGCCCAGGATCAAGGTGCGCATGGCGCGGGTGCCTCCCTAGGTTGCAGCAGATGCAACAGCGCTGCCGTGTCCAGATGAGTCGCCACGGCGTCGGCCACGCGGTCGATGCTCGCCTCGCGCAGCGCATGCATGTCGAGCGGCGCGGCATCGCGCAGGCCGGCCCAGCGAAGCAGCGCGGCCAGCGCCTGCGGCTCGTCGAACAATCCGTGAAGGTAGCTTCCGAGAATCCGGCCATCGGCCGACAGCGCGCCGTCAGGTTCACCCGGCCCGAGGAAACTCGCCGGTTGATCCAGTGCCTCACCACGACTGACGCCGCAGTGGATTTCGTAGCCGCTCACCCGCGCACCCTCCAGCACCAGCACCCCTTCCACGCGGCGCAATTGCTTGCGGGCTTCCAGCGTGGTTTCCATCTGCAACCAACCCAGTCCGTGGCTCGAGCCTGGTGTCCCCTCGATACCCTGCGGATCATGCACGAATCGCCCCAGCATCTGGAAGCCACCGCAGATGCCGATCACCTTGCCGCCATAGCGCAGGTGACGCGCCAGCGTTTCGTCCCAGCCCTGCGCGCGCAGCCACGCCAGGTCGGCGCGCGTGTTCTTGGAGCCGGGCAGCACGATGAGGTCCGCCGGCGGATGCGATTCGTCAGCGCCGACGAATCGAACGTCGATCGCCGGATGGGCGCGCAAGGCATCGAAATCCGTGTGATTGCTGATGCGCGGCAACACCGGCACGACCACGCGCAGGCTTGCGTTCGCCTTTACGGCAACCTCGCGCGGCAACGCATCCTCGGCTTCCAGCTGCAGGCCGTGCAGATACGGCAACACGCCAAGCACGGGCTTGCCGGTTTCCCGCTGCAGCCAATCCAGCCCCGGCTGCAGCAAGGCCATGTCGCCGCGAAAACGATTGATCACGAAGCCGGCCACGCGTGCACGCTCGCTGTCGGAGAGCAACGCCAGCGTACCCACCAGGTGCGCGAACACGCCGCCGCGATCGATGTCGGCGATGAGGATGACGGGACAGTCCACCGCTTCCGCATAGCCCATGTTGGCAATGTCGCGCTCGCGCAGATTGATTTCCGCGGGACTGCCGGCTCCTTCGACGATCACCGTGTCGTAACGGTCCATCAACCGCCGATGCGAGGCCAGCACCGCGTCCATCGCGATGCGCTTGTAGTCGTGGTAATGGCGCGCATCCATGTTGCCCACGGCGTGTCCGTGCACGATCACCTGCGCGCCGACGTCGCTGTTGGGCTTGAGCAGCACGGGATTGAAATCGGTGTGCGGCGGCAAGCCCGCGGCCTGGGCCTGCACGGCCTGCGCGCGTCCGATCTCGCCGCCGTCCACCGTCACCGCCGCATTGAGCGCCATGTTCTGCGGCTTGAACGGCGCCACCGACACGCCGCGTCGATGCAGCCAGCGACACAGGCCCGCCACCAGCGTGCTCTTGCCCGCATCGGACGTGCAGCCTTGCACCATCAGCACGCCGGCGGTCATCGCAAGCTTCTCCCCATATCGAGTGATGACAGCGCCTCGTCGAGCCGCTGGAACGCCGCGTCATCGGCCGGCAGGCCGAAGCGCAGGCTGGCCGGCGCGGTGAACAGCCGCGTGAGGATGCCTTGCCGCGCCAACGCCATATGCACGGTTTCGGCGCGCGCGTCCCGCCACCATTGAAAGAAGGCGCAGCCCGCCGTTGGCGTCATGCCATGACGCGCCAGCATCGACGCCAACGCATCGCTGGTGCGTCGCAGCCGTTCACGCGCTTCGGCTTGCCATGCGCGGTCAGCCAACGCCTGCTTCAACACGAAGCGCGTCGGCCCACTCAAGGTCCAGGGCCCGAGTCGCTCACGCAACGCGTCGAGCAGGTCCGGGTGCGCCGCCACGAAGCCCGCACGCGCACCGGCCAACCCGAAGAACTTGCCGGCGGAGCGCAGCACGATCAGCCCTTCGCGCCACGCCTCGCCGCACAGGCTGGCCTCCGGTGTCGCATCCATGAAGGCTTCATCCACGATCAGCCAGCCGCCGCGCGACGCCAAGGTCGCGTGACAGTTGCGCAAGGCCGCCGCGTCGAACCGGTCGCCGCCGGGATTGTTCGGATGGATCAGCACGATCACGTCGAAGCGCGATGCCTCGGCCAGCAACGCGGATGCGGGCAGCGTTTCCACCGCATGTCCGGCGTGCCGCCATGCATGCGCGTGTTCGTTGTAGCCAGGCGCGATCACGCCCACACGCGATGACGGGCGCAGCATGGGCAAGGCCTGGATGGCCGCCTGCGAGCCGGCGACGGGCAGCAGATGCAACGCGCCGTAGTAGTCGCGCGCGGCGTCCACCAGTCCGTCATCGTCCTCGGGCAATCGCTGCCATGCCGAGGGCGGCACCGACGGCACTGGCCACGCGAACGGACTGATGCCGGTGGAGAGATCCAGCCAGCGCTCCGGCGCGATGCCATACGCGCGTGCGGCCTGCAGCAGGCGTCCGCCGTGCTCAAGCATGGCCGGCGCTCCATGCCGCCAGGGCCAGCAGCATCGCCACGCCCAGCCACAACGCGACGCTGCGCCTGACCAGTTGTAATGCGCGCACGATGGCATGGGCATCGGGCAGCTCACCCTCGCCCAGCGCGGGCCGCATTTCCCATACGCCGTCGTAAGGCGCGGCGCCGCCCAGGCACACCCCGAGCGCGCCCGCGCCGGCCGCCATCACCGGGCCGGCGTTGGGGCTGTCCCATGACGGCGCCTGCGTGCGCCAGCATCGCCATGCACGCATGGCATCGCCGAGCAGCACATAGCTCATCGCGGTCAGCCGCGCGGGCAGAAAGTTGAGCACGTCGTCGATGCGAGCGGCAGCCCATCCATAACGTTCATAGCGCTGCGTGCGATAACCCCACATCGCATCCAGCGTGTTCGCCAACCGGTACAGCACGGCGCCCGGCGCGCCAAGCACGGCAAACCAGAACAGCGCGCCGAACACGGCATCGTTGCCGTTTTCCAATACCGACTCCGTGGCGGCCGCGGCCACTTGCGCCTTGTCGAGCACGCCGGTGTCGCGGCTCACCATGCGCCCCACCGCCGCGCGGGCGCTCGCGAGATCGCCTCCGCTGAGTGCATGTGCCACGGGCATGGCGTGATCCGCCAGGCTGCGCAGGCCGATCGCGAGATAGAGCACGGCCACATCGAATGCGAACGACAGCCACGGCGCCCAGGAATGAAACAGCGCCATCAGCCACCACGCGATCGCCACCAGCGGCACCACGGCAATGATCCACGCGATGACGCCTGCGACACGACGATCCGCATGGCATCGCGATTCGATGTGGCGCGCCAACCGCCCGAACTGCACCAACGGATGCCAGCGCCGCGGCTCGCCGAGCCACGCGTCCAGCAGCACCGCCAACACCATGGCGAGGGCCGTCGTCATGGCCGGAACAGGGCCACCGCGGCGTCGGGATTCGAAGGGAAATACAAATGCATGAAGCTCGCCGTAAAGCGGCCGCGCCGGTAGATGCCCTCGCGGCTGGGTCCGCCATCCGGATTGCTCGCCATGACGAGGGGCGTTTCCTCGATCTGCGCCGATGCGTAGTGGAAGGTATGCCCGCGCAGTTCGCCCTCGGGCAGCGCCACCGATTGCATGCCCAGGCCACCCAGCCGCGACTGCATCTGCGCACGTCCTGGCAACAACCCCGCCATGGGAAACGCGGAGCCGTCGACGCTCGCCAGCGAATCCAGCGCGTAGAGCATGCCGCCGCATTCGGCGAGCAAGGGGCGTCCCGCATCCACATGCGTATGCAGGGCGCGGCGCAAGGCGGCGTGCTGCGAAAGCGTCAGCAGGTGCAGTTCGGGATAGCCGCCCGGCAACCACACCGCGTCGCAAGCCGGCAACGCCTCGCCCGCCAGTGGCGAGAAGTAGCGCAGTTCCGCACCCGCTTCGCTCAGCAGATCGAGGTTGGCGGGATAGAGGAAGCAGAACGCCGCATCGCGCGCAATGGCGATACGCACATCGCGCAGCGTCTTGGGAACGGGCGCACGCACCGCGTGCGGAAACGACACCGGCGGCGGCAGCTCCGCGGAGGCATGCGCCGCCCATGCATCGGCCAATGCATCCAGCCTTGCATCGATGTCGCCGAGTTCGCCAGCAGCCACCAGTCCGAGATGACGTTCGGGCAGCGCCAGCGCGGCATCGCGTGGCAAGGCGCCGAGCCAATGCAGATCATCCGGCAGGCTGTCGGCAAGCAATTGCGCGTGATACGCGCTGCCCACACGATTGGCGGCGACGCCATGCACGCGCAGCCCTTCGCGATAGCGCGCCAGGCCCAGCGCCAGCGCGCCGAAGGTCTGCGCCATGGCGGAGCCATCGATTACCGCGAGCACGGGCACGCCGAAACGCTGCGCGAGGTCGGCACTGGAAATGCCGCCGTCGAACAGGCCCATCACACCTTCGATCAGGATCAGGTCCGCATCGCTCGCGGCCTCGTGGAGACGCGCACGCACATCGCCCTCGCCGTTCATCCACAGATCGAGCTGGTACACCGGCGCGCCACTGGCGCGCTCCAACACCATCGGATCGAGGAAGTCAGGCCCCGTCTTGAACACGCGCACCCGCCTGCCCTGGCGCGTGTGCCAGCGAGCGAGGGCCGCCGTCACCGAGGTCTTGCCCTGCCCCGAGGCCGGCGCGGATACCAGCAAGGCGGGACACGTGGCGCTTTGGCCGCTCATCGACGACTCCTGATCTTCAACCACGCGATGCGTTCGGGCGCATCACAGTTCAATGCCTTTCTGCGCCTTGATGCCAGCCTGGAACGCATGCTTCACCACGCGCATCTCGGTCACGGTATCGGCCAGCTCGACCAAGGCCTCCGGCGCACCGCGCCCGGTGATCACCACGTGCTGCGCCGGCGGACGCGCACGCAGCGCATCGCAGACCTTGCTCACGTCGATATAGCCCTTCACCAATGCGATGTTGAGCTCATCCAGCAGCACGAAATCGTACGAGGCATCGGCGAGCATCCTGGCCGCAATGGCCCACGCCGCCTCCGCCGCCTGGATGTCGCGCGCCTTGTCCTGTGTTTCCCAGGTATAGCCCTCGCCCATCACGTGATAGTCGAGCTCGTCCGGGAAACGACGGAAGAACGCCTCCTCACCGGTGGAAAAGCTGCCCTTGATGAACTGCACCACGCCGCAGCGGAAGCCGTGCCCCAGCGAGCGTGCCAGCATGCCGAAACCGGACGAGCTCTTGCCCTTGCCATTGCCGGTGTTCACCACCAGCACGCCGCGTTCGATGGTGGCGCGGGCGATCTTGCGATCCACCAGTTCCTTCTTGCGCTGCATGCGCGCGCGGTGGCGTTCTTCCGGACTCATAGGCTCGCTCATGCCCGGGCCCTGCCATGCACGGTGGCCGACGATGCAAACCGCGCGATCAGCGCGTGCAGCACCAACGCCACGGCGACGTAACTGATCGTGGTGCGGACGAACAACGGTCCCCACTGCCACAGGCGCGACAGGTACTCGCCCATGTGCGGGTTCGGGTAGCGGCCGCCCAGCCAGTAGAACGAACCGTTGGAAATGGCGAAGGAACCGATGGCGGCCAGCAGCGCCACGAGGAACGCGCCCACATACGACATCGCGCGCCCGTCCACGCGCGGCGCGTACCAGCGCCCCGCGTACCACAGCACGGCGTACGCCAGTGGCAGGAATGCGTACGCCAGCGTGATGCAGAAATCGCTCACGCCCGCATAGCTGATCGATACCCAATCCAGCGCCACCGAGAGCAGCAGCATCACCACGAAGGTCCAATGATGACGCAGGTAGAGGCCACCGAGAAAGAACACGGCCATCGATGCATCGGGCAGGTGCAGCATGTCGCCGAAATGCTTGAAGCGCGTGGCGGCCATCACCGCCATCAGCACCAGCCACAGCGCGTTGAAACGGGGAACCGACAGTGCCTTCACGGGAGCTCTCCTGATCGATGCAACGAGGAACGATGCCGGGCCCCGTGCAGGGCCCGGCACCATGGCTTACTGCGCAGGCTGATAACGCAGGGTCAACATGTAGTTACGGCCCGGCTGGTTGAAGTACCAGGCGGTCTCGTAGTTCTTGTCGAACGCGTTGTTCAGCGCCAGCTGCAGCTTGAAGTCCCGCGAGATGGCGTAGGCCACGCGCAGGTTGGTGATCGCATAGCCGCCCAGCGGATGCCGGTTGGCCAGGTCGTCGTAACGGCGGCCCGACACGAACCACGTGCCGCCCACGCTGAAATCGCCGAACGTACGGTCGATATCGACATTGCCCGTCTGGCGCGCGCGGCGTGGCAGCAGATTGCCTTCGTAACTCGTGGACTCGTCGCGCGGATCCAGCCAAGTCGCCGTGCCCGTGACCAGCCAGCCGGCGACATGGCCGCTGAGCACGCCTTCCGCACCGCGGATGCGCGCCTTGTCCACATTGGCCGCGGCCTGCGTGGCGGCATCGTAGGTAATGAGGTTGTTGACGTTGTTGTGGAACGCATTCAACGACCAGTAGCCCCAGCCGTAGCTGCCGCGCAGGCCGAGTTCCACGTTGTGCGAGGTCTCGGGCTTGAGATCGGGGTTGCCGTAGTACGGGTAGTACAGGTCGTTGAAGGTCGGCGCCTTGAACGCCGTGCCGTAGCTGGCGGTGAGGCGCAGCGTCTGGGTGAAATCCCAGCCCCACAGCAGGCTGCCGGTGTTCTTGCTGCCGAACTGGCTGTTGTCGTCGTGACGCACGCTGGCCTGCACGGACTGGCTGCCGAAGGTCTGTTGCCACTGCGCGAACACGCCGCGGTTGATGCGGCTGTCGACCGGAGCCTGCGTGTACGGGTTGATGTAGCCCGCCGTGCTGTCCACGTGATCGCGCTGCCAGTCGAAGCCGGTGCTGAGCAGTCCGCCCCAGAAGCCGACATCCGCCTGCAGCGAGCCGACATCGCGATGCGTGTCGAAGCGGGAGACGTAATCGCCCTGGTAGTAGTCCTTCTCGAAGTCGCCACTGGTGCCCGCGCTGAGCGTCAGCTTGACGTTGCTCGCCGGGCGATAGTGCACGCTGCCGCCCACGACTTGCGTGACACTCTTGTCCGAATCGGTGTACGTGCCGTCGTAGTAGTTGTGGCCTTCGGCGCGGAACAAACGCACGTCCGCATCCCACTGCTCGTCGAACTTGTAGCCGCCCTGCAGGGTGGCCGAGGTGTTGCGGTAGCCGTCCTTGTCCGGCTGGTCGGCAAAACAGGCGGCGCCGACTTCCGCCGCGCCGACGCGGCAGGAATTGATGCCATGCGTCTGATCGTGCGACACCTCCACCGAATACCAGCCGTCACCGCTCTTGCCGGCAAAGCCCGCCGAGCCGTTCAGATGGCTGTAACTGCCGACGCCCAGGCTGAAGGACGGCACGAAGGCGCCCTCCGGACGGCGGGTGAAGATCTGGATCACGCCACCGATCGCCTCCGAGCCGTACAGGCTGGAAAACGGACCGCGCACGATTTCGATGCGCTCGATCTGGTCGACGGGAATATCCTGCAGCGCCGCCTGGCCCAGCGTGGCCGAGCCGATCTTGACGCCATCGATCATCACCAGCACGTGGCCCGCCTCGGTTCCGCGCAGGAACGCACTGGTGGACTTGCCCGGGCCGCCGTTGTTGGCGATCTGCATGCCCGGCGTGCCGCGCAGCAGGTCGCCCAGCGACGCCGGCTGCAGGCGCTCGATGTCGGTGCGGTCGATCACCGTCACTGCCGACAGCGTCTGGCTCTGGGTCTGCTCGGTGCGCGTGGCGGTAACGACCACGCCATCGAGATTGGTGGTGTCGTCCGCGAACGCAGGAAAGATGGTGGTCAACAGCGCCGTCGCCAGCACGGAACGACGGATCGTGGAAAGTCGGATGGCCAAAACACAGCTCCTCAACCGCGCCTGCCCGCGCGGATCGCATGAAAGAAGGACAGGCGGAAGAAGGCTAGGCATCCGTGCGGCACGCACGACTCCCCAACATGGCCCACCGCCTGTCTGGTCACGCCTCGAGGCCGGTCTCCGGGCTCACGGGCGAAGACCTGCGTCTTCCGGACCGACGCCTTCCCATGCACAAGGCACAGTGGCTTGATGTCGCTCCGTCGATCCCCTGGGATCGCGCTCGCCTACCGTTGCGGGGGCAGCTCCGGACTAGGCGCTCACGCGCCGCGCCGGATTCCCGTTTCAACCTTCGGCCGGCTGGCCGATGGTCACCTCAGGCGGGGGGCATGGTAGCAGACGGGGGAGGTAAGGATGGTGCTGGGGTAGGGTTGGTTGGGTTTCTGCGCTTTCGGGTTGGGGAACGCTGTGGATGGCGGCGGTTTTGTGGAGGGGAGAGTTGGGGCATCGTCGCGGTGATGACGAGCGGGTGCTCGCCTCACCGCCTCATTCTTTAGCCGTCATTCCTGCGAAGGCCGGACAAGCGCGAAGCGCGCAGAACGCCCGTAGGGCGGCCCCGAAGGGGCGAGCGAAGCGAGTCATCCAGTGACTTTGCTTTTGGTTGTCGCGTTACGGTGATGGGCGCCTTCGTGCGTTCCCGCGACCGGGCCGCCTACGCGGCGGGCGTTTCGATCGTCTGCCGACGCTCGAGTCACTTTTCTTTTGC
>Ga0268248_100157_pt1 | contig 40926 bp, 42 predicted proteins | sample AgamicAtAme_FD_200856 | JGI IMG/M metagenome (GOLD analysis project Ga0268248, IMG submission 200856) | Agave microbial communities from Guanajuato, Mexico - At.Am.e (v2) (version 2) | ecosystem: Host-associated > Plants > Phyllosphere > Phylloplane/Leaf | place: Guanajuato, Mexico | collected... | reverse complement strand
GTTCAAAGTTTTGTTCAGTTTTCAATGTGCTACTCGTTGTCGCTGAGACAACTATATTATCTTACCACGCTCGTTTCGCTTTGTCAACTACTTCTTTTAAGAAGTTTTCGTCGACCTCACTGCCCTTGCGTTGCTGCTTCGTAAGAAACAACTCCTATAACTATACTCGCTTTATTAAAAAAGTCAACCTTTTTTTCAATTTTCTTCAAAACTGACAAATAATGTGGTTTTTAAGGTTTTTAAGAGCTCATGAATCTTATTGGCCGGCATGAATTTAAGTTTAAAATTTAATTCTTGTTCAATCTTCTCAGTATCTTTTACCTCAAAAGAATAAATTGATAACAACTCACCCTCAACTTCCACGCTAGTCAATTCACCAAGACGCCAATCATCAAAATTTACTGCCCCCAACTCTTTTAAACCGCGTAGTGCTGCTCCCAAGGATGTATCATTATTGTGTTTATGCATCTTTGTAGTGAAGAACTGGTAGCCATTTTCTTTTTTTTGTACCAAAAAATAAGGTAGATTATCTTTCACTGCAATTGCTGTAACTGCTATCAACGACATATTTACTCACTTTCCGAGACGCTCAAGTGCCTCTTCAATCCATTCATTCTGTTTATTAGCAATAGATGTAAAGCCGTATTCTAAATGATAGTTTGTCCAAAAACGTTTTTTAAAATTGTGGTTTTTGCCCATCATTTTTTTGTTAGTGTTTATCATTTCATCTTGACGCAATGATAAACTTATTTTGCCATTATACTGTTCAATATCCATAATTACGATATTGACTTCTTTGCCCACTTTTAATTCACCATTCAAATCACGTACAATACCAGATTTACATTCCGAAATATGAATTAATCCTTGTGTGTGATCGTCTAATGATACGAATGCCCCATATGGTTGAATCCCTGTTATACGTCCTTTTAGTTTTTGACCTACAGAATACTTCATTATTTTGCCTCTATGTTTCATTATATCATGGTCTCTTAGTTGTTCGTTCTTTTGAACAATAAAAAAAGCAGGTTATGCACCTGCTATCTCAATCGTATTGATAACTACGTCTACACGTGGCTTATCCGCCATATCAACTTTTACTTTCGCTATTTCATCGACAATATTTAATCCTTCAATCACTTGACCAAACACAGTATGTTTGCCGTCAAGCCATGGTGTACCACCTTTTTGTCGATAAAAATCAGCTACCTCTGCCGGTAAATCACGCAATGCCGAAACCATTTGTGATGGAAAATTAGATGCCTGTACAATAAAGAACTGCGATCCATTCGTATTAGGACCAGCGTTAGCCATCGAAAGAGCCCCATACGTATTAAACAAACGATCGCTAAACTCATCTTCAAAACTGCCGCCCCAAATACTTTCACCGCCCATACCGGTTCCTTCAGGATCGCCACCTTGAATCATAAAGTCACTGATCACACGATGAAAAATGCCATTGTTGTAATATCCATTTTTTGCATGTGTAATGAAATTTTCGACAGTTTTTGGCGCAATATCAGAAAACAATTTAATTCTAATATCACCCTTATTTGTTTTAAAAATTGCAACAGGGCCACTATAATTAGCAGCGTCTAATTGTGGATAATCTACCATGAATTTTCTCCTAAAATTATAAAAAACGCCTAGTGGCGTTTATACTTCGTCTTCAAATTTGGGGTCAATAATGACAGCGCCATTTTCAATTTCTTCTAACGCTTGCCCAACAGACTTATTCGATTCAAATGTTTCTTGAGTTGCTGGTAAACCAGCATCCAATTCACGAGCACGCTTTGCGCCTAAAGCAATTAGCTTATAGCGTGAGTCAACTTTTTCTAATAGCTTATCAACTGATGGATATAGTAACATGTCTCTCTCCTTATTGTATCTTATCAAATACACGCGTTACGCGTAGGCGTTCTGCTGTAATGATTGATTTGATTCGTTCAACTGCGTTTGAAACCACATCGTTTTCAACAGCATAATCGTAATTAATCATCATTTTAAGTTCGTCACGCGCCGCTGCAACTCGTTTTTCAATCACATCAGCAGAATCTGTACCACGACCGACCAAACGGTCGCGTAGATTTGCCAAATCCGGAAGTGTCAAAAATATGTAAATACCTTCTGGCATTTTTGATTTAACTTGCAAGGCACCTTGTACGTCTATTTCCAAAAAAACATCACGCCCGCTCGCCAACGTCTCGTCTATAAAGCTTTTAGGTGTTCCGTAATAGTTGCTGACATATTTTGCATACTCTAACATGTCACCATTATTAATTTTTTCTTCAAACTGTTCACGGGTTACAAAGAAATAATCTTCACCGTCTACTTCTCCAGCACGGGGCTGACGTGTTGTAGCGGAAATCGAATATTGAAAATCAATGCTTTCTTCTTCAAAAATTGCTTTACGTACAGTGCCTTTTCCGACACCTGAGGGTCCTGAAAGTACGATTAATAAACCACGCTGAGTCATAATATTCCTCTTTATAAACTAATAAGAATATTATAGCAATGTACAGCCACAATATCAATGTTAACATAAATACAGTCACTGTAGTGAATATTTGTTCGTATAGACAAATATAGACTTTATAAACAGAATATGCCTATTTATCAACATAATGATCATAATAATATTCAAGAAACGTTTAAGAAACTTTCCATGATTTGCTTATTTGAACATTTGTTCGTATAATAAATTTATACAATAACGAGTGGAGAAGACTGGTATGCAAAATTATATTGTCCAACATCAATTTCAAGCACCATTACATCATTTACTTCAAAAACTTATTAAATACGTTGCTTCAAAAAAAGCAGTGCCTTTAAAGCGCCAATTAAATGCACAGGAAATCATTGTACGATTAGAACTAGCGCTAAATACAACTGATCCTGTAACCGTTCAGCTCAATGATTCTTTGTTCAATGAGCGCATTACGCAGTTGTCTGGATACATTTACCAAAATAATCATGGCCAGCTTTTTGTGCAATCCTATAAGACTCATAAGTTCTCTAATATAACACCAGGAATGATTCGACACATTTCATTTAATTGACTGTCAACCAACCATATGTGTACGTAAAAAAGCACAATCATAGTTGTGCTTTAACTAAGTTTCTCTATATCTTTCATATCTAACTTTTCAAGTAAAGAATTAATCGCAATTACATCAATATAACGATCAATATCAAGAGTCCCTGCTACAAGGTCACCTAATCCTGTGAGGGCTTTTTTACTACTCAAAAAAGTTAAATAAGATTTGACCTCACCACCAATGCCATCTAAATCACGCCACTGTGGTGTCCAATAATCTAACAGATGTTTTTCAGCAAATGCATTTAACAAATTTGCTCGCCATAATTTGTGAGTTGCATTAAACTCGCGTGCCATTCCCTCGTGAAAGGCATGAAGCATATTAATGACATTATCACTGACAACATCTTTAACAGAAGCTTCTTGGAACTTTTGTAGACTTTTATCAGCAAATTCAATTTCTGTTTGCATTTCGTCTGGTGACAACGATGGTTGCAATTTTTGCACATCATCAGTATTCTTCAAAGGCTTCATTTTAGGTGATAGTCCGCGGAATGTTTCATTAATAATTTCAAGATTAAAGTCATCATCATCTTCACTTTCTGACAAAAACTTAAATTGCAGTTCATCAATGGCGTTTGACGTTTTCATCATTTCCGCAACATCTTTACCTTGCCACTTGAAAAAATTAATCGCGATTACCGTGCGCATAATCATACGCCAAAAATTAATATCAAATTTTGGTGCGTGAGCGATAAATCTCTTGTTAACACTACTTTCTTTTACCAAGAATTGTTGCATATCATACAAGACGGGTACCAACAGTACAAAGTAACGCCAATCACGATCATCGCTATTCACTAATGCTGCTTGCATAACCTCGTTCAAATTAACTGTGGCCCGTTCGTTGCTAGTAAATTTTGTAAAATTTTGTTGCACAATCGTAGCAATCACGTCATCCAAGAAAAAAGAAGCTACTTCAAATGTTTCTGTAGAATATTTAGTATTGTATGTCAAATAATATCGTGCACGCAAAAAGCCCGCAAAATCATTGTAGTTAAATTCTGGCAATACACTTTTTGAAGTGAATTTCTGCTTTGATTTTATATGACGCATTTTTTTTATTTGCGCTGATTTCCCTTGTTTCATATCATAAAAGTATCAAATTAAATCACTTATAATTCGTGATCTGCATTCAACACATCCTCCTTTTTAAATACTCAAATCTAGATTGTACTTCCCACTACCAAACTCGCGTAACTTGAACTGAAATACTTGCTCGTTACGCTCTAAATTAGGTGTGACAACGGTTGCCTGTTGCTTGCCCTCTAATTCGGCAATTTCAATTGCACTATTAATAGCTGACATCACTGGGGCAAATTCCTTTGGATCCGCAGACACATAAAACATTTCTGCATTCCCGTATGTTGCTGACCTGCGCATCAAACTAACTGAGACCCTATATCTGTTTGCATCAAAAATAATATGATTAAAGTTAAATCCGTGCGCATAATGAAATAATGATGATAAAAATTCTTGAGAGTTAAATTTTTCTTTTGCCATGTGTTTTCCTTAAAATAGTTTCAATACAAGTATACTATAAAAAATCAATCAAATTGAACAATCAATGTTCGTCGTATTAATCCCAATTTATTACCCGTTCTTACGAAAGAAGAAGGCTTTCGACGAGAAAGCCTTCTTCTTAATCAATAGTTAAATTACTTCAATTCCACAATCGTTGCACCGTCACCACCTGCATTTGCACTAGCAAAATGATACGACTTCACGCGACGATCAGATCTCAAAAACTCGGTAACACCTTGACGCAACGCACCTGTGCCTTTTCCATGTATAATTTCAACAGGACTAATGTTTGCTAATACTGCCGTATCTAAATATCGATCTAGCTCGGTTAAAGCAGCTTCATAACGTATACCACGCAAGTCCAATGACGATTTTACAGAAGCCCGCGTTGATCCACTGCTTGTTGTTTTTCGAATAATTTTTTGTTGTTTCTTCTTAGCTTTACCTTTTTGAGCCTTCACAGTTGCTTCAGTTTTAACAATATCGTCTTCATCAACAAGCATTTTTAAAATGCCCATCTCCACTTCCCATTGACCATTCTTGTGCTTTTTGACTAAAGTACCCTGCTGGCTGTAAGAACGGACGGTAATTTCATCCCCAGGGGCTAATTCTTTTACCTTTTTTGCTTTTTGCAAAATTTTATTTTTTTCCAAAGAGTCATTCTGCCGTAACTGATCTAGCTTTCCTTTTCTGGCTTGCAGTTCTTGCTCAGTTAACTCACCACGCTGTCCTGCTCTTAAACGCTCTTTACGAATTTCACTAATCAATTGCTCTGCCTGTTTTTTGGTTGCTGCGACAATATGATTAGCTTCATTTTTAGCGTCTAAAATAACATGCGCGCGCTCTTTTTCCAACTTACTTTGTTCTTCGCTTAAGGCTTCTGACTTTTCTTCCGTCGCCTTTAGTTGTGATCTAAGTTCTTCATTATTTTTTTTGACTTCATCTCGCTGTGCAACCAAATCAGCAATCATATTATTCAAGTCTTGATCCGATTCGTCAGTCAAAGCCATCGCTGCACCAATGACATCTTCACCAAATCCTAAACGCTTCGCAATTGCTAAAGCATTAGATTGTCCTGGCACACCCATCAAGAATTGATAAGTTGGTTGTAATGTTTCCACATCAAACACCATGGAAGCGTTTTTAGTTTCTGGTCGATTATAACCGTATAACTTCAACTCAGGATAGTGTGTCGTAGCTATCGTATACGCCCCTAGGCTAGCAACTTTGTCTAATATAGCAATTGCTAGTGCCGCCCCTTCTGCCGGGTCAGTTCCAGCGCCCAGTTCATCGAAAATAACTAATGTTTTATCATCAATGTGGTCAAGCATTGACACAATGTTGGCCATGTGAGAGCTGAAGGTAGACAAGTTTTGCTCGATTGATTGTTCATCACCAATATCTGCAAAAACTTCATCAAAAATACCTATCGTAGAGGGTTGCCTTGTCGTTATAAATAATCCAGATTGAGCCATTAATTGTAATAGCCCAAGCGTTTTAATCGTGATCGTTTTACCACCAGTGTTAGGACCAGTAATAATGATAGTTTTGTAGCTATCCCCAAGGCTTATATCGTTAGCTACTGCAATTTTTTTATCCAGCAGTGGATGCCAAGCTTGTCGCAAGCTAATGTGGTTCTCTACGCTGACAGTTGGTTGCATAGCATCTAAGCGGGCTGCTAACCGCGCTTTGGCATTAACAAAGTCAAAGTGCCCTAAAATTTGAACATTTTGTTGAATCTCATTTGTATGTGGCTCTAATTCTGCTGATAGTTCTTGCAACACTCGCTGCTCTTCTGCATTTTCTTTCACGCGAAGCTCGCTTAGTTTGTTACTCAATTCAACAACAGCTTGTGGTTCAATATAAAGTGTCAATCCTGTTTGACTTTGATCATGAACAACACCACCAAATTGACTTCTATACTCTGCTTTTACTGGTAAAACATACCGATCACTTCGAATAGTAACAATCGGATCACTCAAATATTGTGCAGTTTTGCCTTTAGTAAATTCCTGCATCTTATTTTTAATGGCATTTTCGTGACCGACTATTTTGCCTCGAACTGATTTTAACTCATATGATGCTTCATCATTAATACGACCAGTTGAGTCAATAGCAGTTTGAATTGATTTGGTAACCTCAGGCAACGTTTCTAATTGCTCAGCTTGTTCAATAAGCACTTCTAAAGATTCACCAATTGACTCATCTTTCATCTGTATGAAAAAATTAGAAATAGCACTTGTATTACGTAAAACATTTCCTATTTCAGCTAATTCAGTAGCACTTAAACTTGCTTGAATATTTAGTCTTTTCAAATGCGGTGTGATATCGGCTAATTTAGCTAGCGGGATGCCGCCTTTCAAACGATCAATCATCATCGCATCTGCTGTTTCTTGCAGCCAATAATTAATTATATGTACATCAGTAATTGGCTGCAGCGCGTCTGCTTCTTGTCGTCCAATGGGCGTTGATAAAAAATCACTCAGTTGTGACTTGATTTTGTCATATTCTAATGTTTGTAGTACTTTTTGATTCATTTTATCTTCCCAAATATCTAGAACAAAAATGTTACTAGATTCTGTTCTATGTCAGATTCTATAGCCACCAATTATATATTTGATTAGCAAAAAATGGCATATTGTCTAATATATCGTTTAATAGCGGCGTTTTTAAGAATTGGTCTTGGATCCAGACGTTAGGCATTACAGACAGTAGTTCTAGGGCAAAAAATGCTATAACAGCGCCCATGATACCATACAGCAGACCACCGAGGATCGCGTCAAACCATCCCAATAATGGAATGTGTCGGACAACGCTAAAAGATTTTAATATCCAGTGACTAACAATGCCACCCAGGATGAATATTATTGTAAATACTAATCCTGATGCTAAAAATTGTGAACCGTCACCAACAACACTCTGTGGTATTGTCGTTCGCACAAATTGCCCCGAGACAAAATCGGTTAATAGCTGTCCAAAGGGCTTAGAAAATTTAATGGCAATATACCAAACAATTACCCACAATATAAAACGAAGCACCGCATTGACTAATCCCATGCGATAACCCATTCTAATAGTAATTAAAATAAAAATTATTGCCAATCCTAATAAAATCATTTGTCAGTTTCCTTAAATATTTTGTTTGATGCGCGCGTACGGCTTTCTTGCTTAGCTGTAGCGATAATACTTGAAACGGCACTTTTTTTAGGCTTCAGCCTTTCTTTTTGCGATTGTAGCAAATTAATTTCTGCTTGCATTTCAGCTATTTTTTCACGTAATTCATCAATTTCTGCTTGTTTATACAACTGATCAGATATTGAATTGAATGTCAAAAGAATCGCCTGATCCAATTGCGACAACTTTGGAGCAACAACTTTAATTTGCTTAATCTGTTTATTAAGTAATTCCTCTGTTGATTTAAAATGGGGCAGACTCGCTTCCCCAGAAATAACATATGTTTTACCGGCAATAGTTGCCTTGTATTGTCTTCTTTGTTGTTTTGTCATACTTTAATTATACAATAAATCCCATAATTGCGCGGAAAAACTACCAACACCGTTAGTTTAGTTAATGAGCACTGGAGAAACTGGAGACTATCCTTTCATTTCATGAATTATTTAATATCGGCGCTCACAACATAGAAATTATCTCTAATTTTTACACTACGATTAAGTTTTACCGTAATTATATCTCCAACTTTAAATATCCTATCAATATGATTATTATCAACTAAAATGCTAACCTTTTTATTATTATTTTCTGGCAAATTCAAAAGTATTGAATCCCCTTTAATCACTTTATCATTAATTTTAAATTGGAGGATTTTATCAGACACATCAGTTTTATGAAGAACCTGATAAAATTTCCTTTCATCATCTTTATTCACCACTGTGTAATCTGCCCCCGTCGTGAACTCCCACAACAGAATAGCTACCCCACCAAAAACTACTACTATTATTATGGCTATTAATAGTGACTTAGTTTTTAACATACTTTATTTTCTCCCCATGTGACTATAATTCAACAGCAATAACCCATACTGCGATTATATAATATTAACATATCTCAAACTGATTTTGAGAATGTTATCACTAACAAGTAGAAAACCAATAATAATAAGATGAATTTTTTTCTAAACACACAGTGCCAAAAACTGCTATACTGCTAATATGCAAAAAGTTATTCAAGTCAATAATCAAAAATTAAAACAAATGGCTCATTATTATAGTCAATTTTCCAGTAAGAAAGTGCCTACTGGAGCCTTGTTCTCAATTAATAGTGGATCTGCCACTGTAACTGGCTACTACTCTGGTAAAGTCATGTTTCAAGGCAAAACTGCTAGTGCTGAGGCTGCTAAGTGGCAATCAAATTCAATTCACAGTCTTGACACGCCTAAAAAAATGGGCACAACTCTTCCAGCTGATTTCGCTAACTGGTCGGTTCTAGGTTCTGATGAGGTAGGTGCTGGTGCCTATTTTGGTCCACTAACAACAGCCGCCGTTTATGTATCCCAAGAAAACTTAGAGTGGGTGCGAGCACTAGGTATTGCTGACTCCAAAACCTTAACAGATGACAGAATGAAAAAAATTGCTCCTCAAATTATTGCTAAGCTACCTCATCATGTTGTTAATTTAATGCCTGAAAAATATAATCAACTGCAGCCATTGCATAATGTGAACCAGATGAAAGCAATTTCTCATAATTTTGCCTTAGGTAAAGTATTGGATAAAATTTTCCCAATCACACCCCAAGCCATTTTAATTGATCAATTTGCACAACAAAGCACATACTTTAATTATCTCAAGAATGCCAAGCAACAACGGATAATCCATGAAAATGTATACTTCACTACTAAAGGAGAGCAATATCATTTGAGTGTCGCCGCTGCTTCTATCTTAGCTCGTGTAGTAGAATTAGACGCCATGTCTAAATTAAGTGTCGAAGCTGGTATCAAGCTGCCTATTGGTGCAGGACGTGAAGTTGATACTGTTGCTGCGGAATTATTACGACGAGGTATTGATTTGAAACACTACGCTAAACTACATTTTGCCAACACTAAAAAAGCAGAACGCCTATTATAGACATTCTGCTTTTTTATTTATGCTTCTGGTTTTGCTGTTGTTTCTGAAGTATCGTCATCTTTAATCGATGATGCTTCAGCATCTTTTACATTTTCATCGTCGGCCAAATCAGCCAAAGCTTCTTCCAAATCAACATCATCTTGTGTTAATTCGATATCCTCACTGGCGAATTTATCTCGTAAATCAGTAAGTGCATCTTGTGTTTTTTCAATATAAGGAGTAACAAAATCTTTAGCTTTATCAACATATGGCGCTGCTTGATCTGTTAAATCCTTAATTTTTTCAGTTGCAGCGTCAATTTGGTCAGCATATTTTTCTTGACTATCCGTCTTCAAGGCAGCGGTTTTTTCTTTGGCTTTTTCTGTCACATCAGCCGCTACATCCGCTGCATTGTAAGCAGCATCATAAGCCTTATCACGTAGCAATGCACCCGTATTATGTGCTTTGGCTGACAATTCATCCTGCTTATCTTTGGGCAATGCTTTATAAGCAACATATGCTGCCGTAGTTGCTAAAACACCTGCAATAAATACTTTTGTCTTTGACATAATTAGACCTCCGTCTTCTTTTTATTTCTAAACTTACCCATAGCCGCTTTTGTTGCGTTTTTAGTCATAGCAGCCGCCACACCAGTTGCACCGGCCTTAACACCTGAAAACTTGTGAGTCACATTTTGCGCTGAATTATTTAGTTTTGACACAGTTACTGATAAATCAGCCATTGCCTGTACCGTTGGATCAAGGGTTTTAACTTTGCCATTGATATCATTTAGCAATACATTAGCATTTCCCAAAATCTCATTACTTGAACGTGCGATCGTATCGACATCCATTGTTATAACACCCAATGAACGTGTTAGACGTAACAAGAATATGCCAATAAAAATCACCAAAAGTAGAAAGGCTACGGCAAATATAATTAATGCTAATTGTCCTGGTTCCATAAAATCCTCCGCTAAATATCATAGTTATGATTATACTTTGTTTAACTTTTTATGAAAAATTTAAAACATTCTCACTTGTATTAATTATAACAAAAAAAGACGCTCTACGAACGACTTTTTTATTAGTGTATTATTTATCATGGCTTAATGTGCATAGTCAATTGCACGTGTTTCTCGAATAACCGTAACTTTAATATGTCCGGGATATTCCAGTTTTTCTTCGACATCCGACTTAATGTCGTGTGCCAATACTTTAGCTTGCAAGTCTGTAACCTTTGTAGGTTCAACAATCACGCGCACTTCTCGACCTGCTTGAATAGCATATGCTGTGTGAACCTCCTGATAATTATTTGCAATCGCTTCAAGATCCTTTAAACGTTGCACATAATTTTCTAGTGACTCGCTACGAGCCCCCGGACGAGCAGCGCTAATAGCATCAGCCGCAGCTACTAACTCAGCAATCGGCGAGATTGCTGCAACATCACCATGATGAGAAGCAATTGCATTGATTACAATTGGCTTCTCATTAAACTTCTCAGCTAATCTGACGCCTAATTCCACATGGGAACCTTCGACCTCAGCATCAACTGCTTTTCCAATATCGTGTATTAATCCAGCGCGTTTCGCAAGCGCAACATCCATTTTAAGCTCTGCTGCCATCATTCCCGCAAGTTTTGCGACCTCGATTGAATGCTGGAGCACATTTTGACCGTATGAAGTTCGATAGTTCATACGCCCTATCATCTTAATTAAGTCTGGGTGCATGCCTCGTAATCCTAGTTCAAAGACAGCTTGTTCACCCTTTTCACGAATCGTTTCATCCATTTGACGTCGTGATTTTTCAACCATTTCTTCAATACGAGACGGATTAATTCGACCATCCGCAACTAAGGCATCTAATGCCATTTTTGCGATTTCACGTCGAACAGGATCAAATCCACTCAAAACGACTGATTCTGGTGTATCATCAATAATTAAATCAATGCCAGTTAGGGATTCTAAAGTACGAATATTACGGCCTTCACGACCAATAATTCTTCCCTTCATATCTTCACTTGGCAAATTGACAACAGAGACAGTCACGTCAGCAACAGAATCAGCTGAGGAACGTTGAATAGCTTGCACAATAATATTACGAGCACGCTTCTCAGCTTCGCTAGTTGCTTCTTCCGCTTCTTTAATCAAGGCTGCTCGTTGACGAGTCAAACTTGCTTTAGTTTCACTTAAAATTTGTTTCTTAGCTTCATCAGGAGACAGTTGAGCAATTTCTTCCAACTTGTCTTGTTGTGTAGTCAACAACTTCTGTGCTAATACTTCTTTTTTATCTGCGTCATCAAGGCGTGTCTGTACTTGATTTTCTTTTTGAATCAATGATGCATCACGTTGATTCAAGGCCGCATCTTTTTTATCGAGGTTATTGATGCGATCTTCTAGCCTTTGTTCTTGTTGCTGCAGATGCTTTTGACGATCATTATACGAATCATTAACTTGATTTCGATAAGTTTGTGCCAAATCTTTAGCATCAACTTCTGCTGCACGTTTCAAACTTTTAGCTTCATTATTTGCTTGTTCAAGAATGTTAGTTGCCATTTGCTCGGCAGAAATAACTTTATGCGCGTCTTGTGACTTGCGCACATAGTATCCAATACCAAGACCAATCACAATTGCGAAAAACACTGAAATGATTGTAACTACCATGTTAGTATATCCTTTCAGCTTGTGAATATTAGATTTCACATATATTAAGTATATATGTTAATTCATGACGGGTCAATAGAGTATTCCAGAGACCGATGAGTTGTTTTACAAAAATAAAAAAGAGCGTTTTAGCTCCTAATTTTTAAATCGACGGCTTAATTCTCGCTCTTGATCACGTTTTTTAATATCTTCTCGTTTATCATATTTTTTCTTTCCACGACCTATACCGATTAAAACTTTAGCAAAGCCATGTTTTAAATAAACCTTCAAAGGGACAATGGTTACACCTTGTTCCTGCGTTGCTTTCTCAAGAACTCGAATTTCTCGTTTGTGCAACAATAATTGTCTAGTCCGTAATGGATCAACATTAAATTGATTCCCTTGCACATAAGAGGAAATATGCACATTGGTTAGTAAAGCATTACCATTGTGTACCGTTACAAATCCATCCCCTATGGTAATTTGACCCGCCCGAACTGACTTAATTTCCGTTCCCGTTAATGAGATACCGGCTTCAAAAGTTTCCGCAATGGCATAGTTAAATCGCGCTTTACGATTTTGAGCAAGATAATTTTCAGTATTTTGTTTCTTTTTTGCCATGACAAACCACCTTAAAAGTTACGTTTGCTATCCCGTTTATGCCCCTGTTTACTATCTAAGGGTGCTCTCTTTGGACGTGGTCCTTCTGATTTACCACGGCGCTCGTTTTTACGCCTCTCATCACGATTGCGACCTTTACCGAACTTACCATGTGCCTTTGAAGCTACACGAATATCTGTCGTTGGCGCATCTTCTGGATTAACCAATACAAAATCAACTACGCGCTCATCTTTATTAACACGCAAAACCTTGACTCGTACTTTTTGCCCAATTTGGAAAATACGATGCTTCGAACGGCCAATTAATGCAGCATGAGACTCATCATACTCATAATGATCATCAGTTAAGTTCGAAATATGAACCAGTCCTTCAACTGTATTCTCAAGACTAATGAACAAGCCAAACTTCAACGCTGAATTGACTACTCCATCAAACTCGAGGTTAACTTTATCCATCATGTATTCAGCCTTCTTCAAAGCATCAACATCACGTTCAGTATCAATGGCTCGACGCTCACGTGAGCTTGTATCTTCACCAATTTTACCAAGATGACTAGCATACTTTTCTTGTGCTTGAACACCATGACCATGTCTCTCATACCATTTAATCAACCGATGAACTGTCAAATCGGGGTAACGTCGAATTGGTGAAGTAAAGTGAGTATAATACTCCGCACCCAACCCAAAGTGTCCAACTGGATCCGGTGAATATTTCGCTTGCTTCATCGCGCGCAACATCATCGTAGAAATCATTTGTTCAGCAGGATCACCAGCAACATCTTCCATTAACTTTTGTAACATGATCGGTGTTACTTTACTTGGATCACCAACAACTGGGTGCCCTAAAGCCTTTGAAAATTCAAAAAACGACTTAGCACGATCAGCATCAGGCGTCTCGTGAATACGGTACAAGAATGGTACTTTAAGTTTATCAAAATGCTCGGCAACGGTTTCATTGGCCGCTAGCATGAAGGATTCAATCATTCGTTCAGCGGTACCGCGTTCTCGCAACTTAATATCAGTGGCTTTACCATCTTCATCAACAATAATTTGTGCCTCAGGTGCATCAAATTCTATTGCGCCACGCTTTTTACGCATATTATACAGAATTTCATGTAGCTCACCCATCACTTTAAACATGGGTACTAATTTTGCGTACTCATCTTGGACGAAAACATCACCCTCTAAAATTTTATTGACTGCATCGTAAGTCATACGAGCATGAGATTTCATAACTGAGGTATGAAGTCTATGATTCACTACATTTCCTTGTGGATCAATTTCCATCTCTGCAGACATTGCCAAACGCACAACGTTTGGATTTAATGAAGCAATACCGTTAGATATATTTCTAGGCAGCATTGGAATAACACGATCAGTCAGATAGACAGATGTACCGCGATTATAAGCCTCAGCATCAATACTAGAACCTTCCGTCACATAGTGTGAAACATCTGCAATGTGCACACCCAGATGGTAGTTGCCATTGTCTAACTTCCAAGCAACTACAGCATCGTCAATATCTTTCGTGTCAGCACCATCAATTGTAACTAATGTTTGCTCTGTGATGTCCTCTCGGCCAGCCCATTCAGATTCGGAAACTTCACTTGGAATTTCGAGTGCATCATCTAACACCTCTTGCGGGAATTCATTTGGAACTTTCTTACTGTAGACGATTTGTAAGATGTCCATTCCTGGTTCATCTTTATATCCAAGTGTTTCGGTTACCGTAGCAATTATTTCTCGTGGATGGATTTTATCAGGAAAACGAGTAACTTCCGCTACGACTACCTGACCATCATTAGGTGTTAATCCGTCACCGCTAACTAACACTTTAAAATTCATTGTTTTCTTGTCGCTGAGGTGTAATTCACCAATCATGTTGCGAGCTTCTGAACCTAATGAAAAAGTACCTACTATACGCTCGTAAGCATGTTCAAGAATCTCTTCTACTTTACCTTCTGGTCCACGATCTGGTGTTGGTGATGGTTTTAATGTTGAAACACGTACCGTATCGCCCTGCATTGCTTGTAGTGTATTTTCTGGGTTAATAAAAAAGTCAGGTAATTCGTCATCGTATTTAACAAACCCAAAGCCCTTATCATTAGCACGATACTCGCCAATTGTATAGCCAGCATTTTTGTTATATTGATAACCATTTTTGATGTCGATAGCATCCCCGTCACGTACACTAGCGTTTAAAGCATTGACAACCTGCTTGTATTCTTGGCTATCTGTCATTCTTAAGCCGTCAGCTAAGTTTTGTGCGGTAAATATTTGCTCACGGTTAGCTTTCAAGAAGCCAGTAAGCTGTGATTTTAATTGTTCTAGTTCCATATGTTTTCCTTGTTAGTTTAATTTACTACCATGTAGTATGTATGTTATTTACTATAAATTGAGATAAAAAAAACCAGTTTACGAAAAAAGCGTAAACTGATTTTTTTAATGTGCTGAAATGTACATTAAGGCAAATCCAATGACAAACCACAATGCCCCAAGCACTGCTGTTGTACGACGCATAACAGCTTCAAATCCACGCGACTTACGTTCTGCGAACAAATCTCCTGCGCCACCTGATAATGCTGATAATGCATCTTGTTGTTTACTTGGTTGCATCATAACTGTCATAATAAGCAAAAAGCCTACAACAATTAGAGCAATAGTAAGTAGTTTTTCCACAGTTATATCCTCTATTAAATCGTTAACATTTATTATAGCAAATTTTACGCTAAATCGCCAATTTTGGCAAAATGTTATTAGTTTCCCAATGCCAAACTAAACATTAGAATACCACCAGCAATAGCTACATTCAAACTTTCAGCCTGTCCCTGAATAGGAATGTATAAGTTGGCTGTTGTTTTTTCTGCTAATTCAGCTGACATGCCTTGTCCCTCATTACCAACAATTAAACCAAATTGTGTGCTTGGTTCAACATCGCGATATGATTTTGCTTTTTCATTTAATTGTGAACCATAAACTGGAAGATTATTAGTTGCCAAGGCAGCAACCCACTCGCTTAAGTCTCCATTCAAGACTTCTAAATGGAATTGAGATCCTTGCATAGCACGTACAACTTTGGGAGCAAATGCATCAGCTGTGCCAGCACCTAAAACAACACCTTTAAAACCTGCTGCGTCTGCTGTTCGCACTAATGTGCCAACATTTCCAGGGTCTTGAATCTTATCTAACAACAACCATGCACCATCGTGAACATAGCTGGGATCAAATGTCTTTTCAGGTAAACTAATCTCTGCAAAAATACCTTGTGGAGTATTCGTACCAGCAATATGTTTGGCAACTTCTTCACTGATTTCAAAAGCCGGAACACCATGAGGCACATTTGGGAGATAGTCAGCCATTTGTTTTTCTGTAGCCATTATTGCATGGAATTTTGCACCAGCCTTGACCGCCTCTTCAACTAAATGCAAGCCATCGAGCAAATAAGTATGATTCTCTTGACGACCTTTCTTTGTTGCAAGTTTTGCCCATGCTTTCACACGTGCATTTTGATTTGAAATAATTCTTTCCATGTGTATTTCTTTCTGTTCTTTCTAAGAACTGACAAAAGTACGTCAAAAAATTGACGTACTTACTTCGACCGCTGTTGCTTCCCAGCATTGCGATTCTTTTTGTTTTGATTTTTTACAACGTTTGGCGCATCAGTAACTTTTGTGTTTCCTGCATTGGCATTTGGTACTTTAATATCCTCTGCCATTAAATCATCAGCAGTCTTTTGAATTTTAAATTCAGCTGTAACGCGTTTTTCTAAACCAGGACGTTGATAGTGTTGAATTAATGTCTGGATTAAAGCAAATATACCGCCGATAACGAAGTATAGGCCAATAGCACCACTTGCAATCATAGCAAAAACAAAAATCATTACAGGACTAACAAACATCATTGCAGCTGATGTCTTACGTTGTTCCTCAGGCATATGTTGCATCATTAACCAAGCCTGAATTAGATAAATAATACCGGCAACGATGGCAAAAACTAATTGTGGTTTCCCAAGGTCAAATCCTAAGAAGGATGCACCCTGCAAAGCTGGTGCATGCAAAATAGCAGAATATAATCCTGAGAAAATAGGCAATTGCATTGCCATTGTCAAAAATGAAATGCCACCAATAACACTGACATCATTTTCTCGATATAATGACATCATCGCCATACTAGCTTTTTGTTGTTCTTCTGTCGTAGCTGCCTTACGAGATAAAGTTTGTAATTTATCAATTTCCGGCTTCAACTTCTGCATTTTAATTTGATTGACAGTTGTATTAACTTGTTGATTCAAGAAAAATGGTAACAAAATCAAGCGGAAAATTGCAGTTATAACGATAATTGCCCACCCAATACCGTTTACACCACCGATAAAATGAGCGATATTAGTCATTAATTCAGCCAATGGCTGACCAATCCAACGATACATTCTACTGTGTTGATTATAACCACCAGTAAGCAAAATAATATCAAAAATAACAAACGCAAACGTCAGAACGCGTTTTAATTGTTTCATAATCAGGGTTTCTCCTTGAAAATCATGTTAAAAAAGTTGCGCACAATTACAAGATACTATTATAGCAAGAATTACCCACGAATAGCAAAGTCATTTGTTTCAAACAATGGAATATTTGTTGTGATAACTTTGTCAACGCGACTATAAAAGCCTGGCCCCTTCTCGAGCATCGACAAAAAATCTATTAAATCACTTTGTGAACCTTGAGCTTGTATTTTAACAGAACCGTCTGTTTGGTTACTTACCCAACCAACAATATTGTGTTGCTGTGCAGTTCGTTGTGCAAACCACCGAAAACCAACACCTTGTACTAAACCAAAAACATCAACTTCAATTGCTTTCATTTTTTTCCTCAACGTACAAAGGTAAATATACTGTGAAAATTGACCCTGAGCCTTCTGCACTTTCTAATGCAATTGTACCACCATAAGCCTCTACCAAACGTTGAGCAATACTTAGTCCCAGCCCAGTTCCCCCTTTGGCTCGTGATCTCGCCTTATCAACGCGATAAAAACGATCAAAGACACGTTTTGCATCTTCCGGTTTCAACCCTTCACCGAAGTCTTGTACGCCAATTTCAACACGATTTGCGGTCTGTGACAAGGCAAAATGAATTTCATGACGATCTAGAGAATACTTTACAGCATTGTCAGCTAGAATAATTAGAATTTGTTCCATATGATCTTGACGAATCTTCACCCTTGCCTTCGTTGATAAATCATCATCTAGGGTAAAAGAAAAGTCAGGATGTATCATTTTAAAGTTGTCATAAACACGATGCATTGTACCGCCAACATCAGTAATTTCTTTCACGTTGTCAACTGGAATTTGCTCAGCACGTGTTAAATTGAGCATTTCGTTAATCAGTGTCTCCATTCGTTGTACTTCTGCCAGAGAGGATTTGATTGAATCTTCCAAGACCTCTGGATCATCTTTACCCCAGCGATTCAGAAGTTCCATGTGGCCTTTCACGATTGTTACCGGCGTACGGAGTTCATGGGAAACATCTGAAACAAATTGCTGTTGCGCACTGATTAATGCTTGTAGACGGTCAATTGTGCGATTTAAAATACGTGTTAAATCAGAAAACTCATCATTTGCACCAACTTCACTGGCACGTACTTCTGTCATCGGATCATCTTCAAAAGCTTCAATGGTGGTTTCAATTAATCGGACTGGTCGTAAAATTACTTTAGTTAAGATAAGTGCAAATATGAATATTGCCAAACCACCGAAAGCAATAATAACCCACAACCAAAAAATAACTTCATTCGGCAGTGCACCATAGTGATGCTTTATCAACCCAGAAAGCAATAAAGCAAATACTATAAATATAACAAAAAAGCCGGACGCCATTCCAAGTGCTAACTGCCAGCGCAGTGAGAATCGGCGTACAGCTTTTTTAGTTGTTTCTTTTTCATTATTGTCCATAATTAATTAGAATTAGCTGCGCATCACGTAGCCAGTACCACGTACTGTTTGGATATATGATGCCTTACTTTCAGGATCATCAATCTTATTACGCAAGTAACGAATATACACATCAACAACATTCGTTTCTACTTCAGAATCAAAACCCCAAACTTCTTTCAATAATTGCTCACGAGATTGAACCACATTAATATTTTCTACTAATGTTAATAGCAAGTCGTATTCACGCTTTGTCAAATTAATAATTTGATCATCGCGACGTGCAATACGATTTTCCTTTTCAATACGGAGGTCTTTGAAGTTAATAATTGAACGATGCTTATCGTTTGTTTCAGTCTCAATTGCAATACGGCGCAAAAGCGAACGAATACGAGCCAATAATTCTTCAATTGCAAATGGCTTTACCAAATAATCATCAGCGCCATAATCCAATCCAGAAACACGATCAATCACTGAATCACGAGCAGTCATCATAATGATTGGTGTTTTTTTAACTTCACGCAATCGACGTGCAACTTCTAAACCGTTTAGTTCAGGCAACATCAAATCGAGCAAAATAACATCGTAATCATTTTCTAATGCTAAATCTAGCCCAGAACGACCATCATTCACCGTTTCAGCTTCATATCCTTCATGTTTAAGCTCAAGACCAACAAACTTTGCCAAGTTTTCTTCATCTTCAACAATCAATACTTTACTCATTTTTTGTCCTCAATGTTTTAAATCGGCAGAAGCCGAGTCTATTTGTATTACTTCCCTTTATTTTAGAGCATTTGTTTAACTCTTGCAAGTGTTTTCTCATTCTTTGAAAAAATCGTCTAATTTTGACAATCGAGGGTCAATTTTGGGTTCGTCTTCTATCATTTTCTCATTTTCATAAGCTTCTTGACTGATAACATGCCAATCTTTTCCGGAGGGCAAATTATCGCCGGCCTCTTCCTCAGGCGTTAAAATCTGTAAAGGCAAAGTTGCTATAACATTATCCAAAATAGCATCGTCCACATTTAAGGAATCATTCTCAAGTACAAAAACAGCCTCGGTTTCTTCAAAATCCTTGAGACGACTCTCATCTTCAATGTATAATTCAGAAAATGCTAAATTAATTGGCACAACCACGGGGTCTAATGACCGTGAAGATGGTACTGTGATATTTCCTAGAACATTCACGTCTAAAGTGATATCATCATTATCTAAATAGTTAATGCTCCCCGTAACTTCAAGGGGTGATAACGCTAAGACAGTTTCTGAAAAACGACTTTTAGCTTGTTCCTCCAAATTCAAAGTTTCTTCGATAATTAACGGACTTTGACGGTATTTTAATAATTGATTTTTTGCATATTTCATACTATTTCTCCCAATATAATGGCATTCGTGTCACATCTTGTGTCGGCGCACCTTCATTTGCCAGTAATTGCCACACTTTACCAGCTTTATAATCTAAGCGCAGATTACTTTTAGCCAAACTTGAATCAACTTTACTGATAAGGGGCAATGTTACTTGTTTTTTAATTTCATTTAAGTATTGCTGCCCCGTTGAAGTAAATCCTAGAATACGCAAGTATGGGTCCTGCATAGCTGCTTGCATCTGGTCTACCTTAATATTAAGCAAAGTATATAATAATGTACGCTGTATTCGAGTAAACGTATAACGTTTAGATTTGGTCGATTTAATAAAGCTTTGATAGCTTTGTGGACCAGAATCATTTAGAGCTGTTTTAGCAAAACGATGCTCCAACCCTTCGGCCATTTGATAAATTTGACCTAGCTGACCAACTGTATCTGTTGTTAACCGGTACTTCAGCATTGACCAGAAATTACTTTCGAAATCAATAGTATTGGCAGCGGTAGCCAATGCTACTTTGGTCGCTTCAGGCACCACATTTTTGATTTTTTCAGTTTTTCCCTTGTGTAAAGCTAAACGAATAGATGACGCTGAGGCAATCGATTGTTCGTCTGTAAAGTTGGCATCATGATAATTTGCTTCAGCGCGTTGAATAGGTATAATGCCAATGTTAGCCTGCTGGTTTAGAATAGCACTAGCATAACCAAGCGCTAGAATATCATTAGGCTCTTCCAGTTTAAAGCTAGTTTCAGCCTCTAATTGTTTAGCATACGCACTAGCAAAGGTTTGCGTATGATTCTTAAATTCTTGTCCTTCTGCAATAGTTGGTGCTTGTTTAGCTATGGATAGAAAATCAACCTCTGGATGCTCACTGCCAAATACAATATTATCGACACCAAGAGCGGATAATAATTGAATCGCTCCATCAGCAAAAATATGACTTGGTTGCACTGCAAAAAAAGTGGGTAACTCAATGACTAAATCCACACCATTTTCCAAAGCCATTTGTGTTCTTTGCCATTTGTCAAATAAGGCTGGTTCACCACGTTGCACAAAGTTACCAGACATAACGGCCACAACTACATCCGCACCAGTTAATTTCTTGGCTTGTTGAATATGATAAATATGCCCATTATGAAATGGATTATATTCCGTTATTATTCCGACTGCTTGCATTATTTCACCGCCCTAAAAAACCAACGTTCTGTGCTTTCATCAATATTATTTTGTCCAAAGTTCGCAAAAACTTCAATATTATGAAAACCAGCACTTCTTAAGGTTTCTTGATATGTCTTTAAATCATAGGTTTGCTCATGATGAATTTCGCGCATAATCTTAAAAGCGTCAATTGCCTCATCATACACAAAAAACTTTAAGTCATGGTCAACACTATTCTCTTGCTCACCAGGATAACTAGTCCACATAAAAATGTTTTCATCGTCGTCATCATTATTGTAGTAATAATTATCGTACAGCACGTTAACCTGGTAAGGTGTTATCACATCAAATAAAAATTGTCCGCCAACCGCTAAATGGTCATACACTTGTTGAATAGCTAATTTAAAATCAGATAAATTTGGTAAATAATTTAAAGCATCTGCAAAACTAACAATGATAGGGTATTCCTTTTTCCAATCAGAAAAGTCACGCATGTCAGCTTGCAACAAAGATAAGTCAACGTTTGCATCATTAGCATGCTTTTGTGCCAATGACAGCATTTCAGGTGCCAAGTCTAGCACATCAACAGTGTAGCCAAGCTGTGCTAATAAAACTGCTAATCGTCCAGCACCCCCACCTAAATCCATAATAGATGTAGCTTTACTATTTTTTGTCACGAAATCAACCCACTCTTGATATAATTCTGAATCAAACAGTTGGTCATATTTTTCCGCAAATGTAGAGTAATTGTTATTTATTTCATTATTCATAATTTTAATTTTAACATGGTGTCGGTCTGAACGGTTATATTATTGTTCTTACAAACTAAAAAATCGAGACATTGGCCTCGATTTTGCTTAATTTTCTGTTAATAGATTATCAAGATTAACATAGGGGGCATCATTCCACAAACGTTCTAGGTTGTAAAAATCGCGACCTTCTGTCGAGAATATGTGGACGATAACATCCCCTAAGTCCATAAGAACCCATTCCCCTGCTTGGAATCCTTCCATAAAGCGAACCGATCCGCCCGCTTCTTGTATTTTATCTTTAACTTCCGTAGCAATAGCTTGCACCTGTCGTGTAGACGCAGCGTCTGCAATGACGAAGTAATCTGCCATTAAGCTCACTTTGCGCATATCAAGTGCAACAATATTATTTGCTTTCTTATTATCAACTGCCTCCACGGCAGTATTTAAAGTATCTTGTACATTTAATGCTGTTGTTGTCATATTTTATTTTTCTTTCTTAACCCAATAATTATACGTTTCAAGTGATTTAGGATAAATTGGTGTTTCTTTGTGAATCAAACGTGCTAAGGTATGAACGATTTGATATTTAATGCCTTGCGCTAAACTTTGGTCAGTAATCGTACGGGCTTCCTCTACCCCTTTGAAATCACGACCTAATTCTAAATAATCTGCCATAAATATAACTTGTGACAACTTATTCATACTAGCGCCCGCACCTGTTGTGTGCTGACGGACAGCAGTTAATATATCTTCATCAACAATTCCTAGCTCGTTACGGATCATTTCCGCCCCGACAATACCATGCCAGACATAATTTCCCCAGTTAATCAAATCTGGATCCATATGCTGGGCTTCAATAACCTTTAAAAAATCATTATCTGATCGCTCTTTGGCATAATCATGGACCAAAGCAGCAACTTCTGCCTTGTCAACATCAACATCATTGGCCTTGGCCAATTTCACTGCATAGTCTCGTACACGCAAAACATGCTGGTAACGATAATCAGATAATTTTTCGGAAATTCTTGCTTCTAAATCAGTAATTGTACCATTAAAATACTTAGTCATATAAGCCTCTATACAAATCGTACTCTCGAATAAATAGTGCTTCACGTTCTGGCACCAAATAATTAATACTCTGATTCATACGAATTCGCGTCCGTACTTCTGAAGCGCTGACGCTAATGTTTGGAACATCAAACCATAGCACGGGATAATCGGACGTTGTCTCTTGTCCAGAATGGACACCTGCAGCAAACGTAACAATTTGACTTAACTCATCAATATGATCCCAAGTGGGTAACTTTCTCACTGTATTTGCACCCATGATAAAATAATATTCATTTTCTGGATGCGTATCCACAAGTTCTTTCATTGATTGGTAAGTATGAGATTCACCGCCATTACGGATTTCCAATAATTCAAGTTCAAAAAAAGGATTATCCAAAATTGCCATGTGAACCAATTGCATTCGATAAGACGGTTCAATTGCGCTAGCATGAGTAGCATCAACCGGCTGTGCATTAGGCATCCAATAAACTTTTTCAAGTCCAAGCTGTTTCCCAACACATTCTGCTAAAACCAACTGCCCAACGTGCGGTGGATTAAAGGTACCACCAAAAATTCCAATACGATGTTTGGTCTCACTTGGTTCTAGTTCTAATTGATGTTTTAGTGCAGTTGTTGATGTTCCAATCATAGCCATCTCCTCAGATTTTTGCTAGATCTAATGAAATCTTCTTATATTTGTCTTCTTTTGCTGGTAAATACAAAACAACCGTACGACCAATTGTCTGTGCAACCGTAATATCTGAATGTGCTTCAATAAAATCAGCAACTTCTTTTGCTGTTTCGTCAGCACTTTGCTGCAAACTAATTTTGACTAGCTCTCTTTTAGCCAGTGCCAGAACAATTTCATCAACCCAATTCTGAGTCAATCCATTTTTCCCAACTGAAAAAATTGGCGATAACGTGTTTGCTTGTGAACGTAAATAACGTTTTTGTTTTCCTGTTAATTGCATTAAATCATTGCCTTTCGAATGAGGACGCTGACGCCCTTTGGTGCCCAACCAGCTACTTTTATACCAGCCGGTACGCTAATCCAACCTAAACCTGAAAAGACAATGTCACTGTCTTCAGTAATGCTGAATTCGTGTTTGATTAGATTTTGTAGCTGACTTGGTGCTGGTACTAGCAGCCCACCTGCATGCTGTTCATAAAAATCATCCGCACCGATAAGCTTCGTACGGTGCAAGTTCAAGTTATTTTCAAAATAAGCCGTTATGGCACTACGCGCACCACTGATAAAATCAAAACGTGCCAGACCGCCAATGAAAATTGTTTGTTCTGGATTTAATTGATACGTCCGTGGCTTAATTTCATTTTTTGGTAGTGCAAACTTTAAGTCCTTATCGGTTAGCACATGAGCCATCTGATCGCGCTTAATAATTCCTGGTGTGTCAATTAGTTGCTGACCATCTTCCAATGGAATTTCAATGCGATCAAGTGTGGTCCCTGGAAATCTCGATGTAGTAATCAAATTTTGAATACCTGTGCGAGACTTGATAATTTGATTGATTAATGTTGATTTACCAACGTTGGTAACCCCAACGACGAAGACATCACGTCCGTCACGGAAATTATCGATGGTATCCAATAAGTCGTCTAAATTTTTGGGACGGGTTGCAGACGTCAAGAAGACGTCGACGGGTTGAATACCTTGTGCCTTCAATTCAGTGCGCAGCCAATTTTTCAAACGATTCTTATTTAATAGCTTAGGTAATAAATCAACCTTGTTAGCTACTACTAAAATTGGATTATCTTTTCCAACAAAGCGAGGTAATCCAGAAATTGCAGAACCAGTTACATCAAACACATCAATAACATAAACAATCAATGCCTTGGTATCTGAAATTTGATGAAGCAAGTTGGCAAAATCATCATCAGTAAGTTCTACTGGCTGAATTTCGTTATAGTGACGTAAACGAAAACAACGTTGACAAAATAATTCTTCACTGCTAATGGATTTTTTGAGGGCGCTCATTGGCAAGTAACCTATTTTGTCTTTATCTTCGACTTGCATCAAAGCGCCACAGCCAATGCAGCGCAATCCTTCATTTAATTGTTCTTGAACATATTCATCAGTAATTTCAGTTGTCACGTAACGTTTTCTCCCATTTTAAGTGTGGATGTGCTTGGAACACAATTTTTTTGACATATTTCTCAATCCGACGATTTAACCATGTTTGCCACATGTCTGACTCAATTAAGCGTTGTACAAGTACACTACGTACGCCAGCACTATGCGCTGCCCAGACATCAGTCAACAGTTGGTCTCCCACCATAATGACTTCTTGTCGCTTTAAATGATGCGTGCGCAATACATGCAAGATACCTCGCGGCAATGGTTTTAACGACCATGAAACAAATTTGACATCAAGTGGTTTAACTGCTTTTTCGACGCGTTTCGTAGTATTATTAGAAACCACAATTAATTCAATACCACCATCCCGTAAATCTTGTAACCACTGCTTTAATTCAGGCGTTCCATCTGGGTTGTTCCACGCTAACAATGTATTATCTAAATCCGCGAGTACGGTTTTAATACCACGCGCTTTCAAATCTTCAACAGTTAAATCGTAAATTCGTTCAACCATATATGTTGGTGTAAAGTGTTCTAAGCGCATTATGTCCCATCGTCCGTTTATTTTATTCTTTTCCCATTATAACAAAAAAACACGTATGTCGTGTTACGTGTTTGACTAATACCAATTATTAACTTGCCAATGAGCAATAGCATTAGCAACAGTTCCATAGCGAGCAGAGATATACTTCTGCATTGCTTCTAACTGGACTGCATAATTACCATGATAATCTTTTCCTGGAACATATTGCGCGTAGTAATTTTCAGACAGCTGACCAATACCATAGTATGCACCGTTTTGAGCATTGACGTTTCCGCCACTTTCATGTTGGATTAACCATTGTATGTCTGATGATGCAACCGGTGTTTCTGTTACGGTTGTATTCTGTGTTGACTGATTACTTTCTGCAACGACCTGTGTTGGTTGCGTCTCATTCACTGTAGCAGCTGTTTTTGACACTTCGGCAGTCGTTGTTGCAGAAGATACACTGGTTACTTGCGCTATATCTGCAGCTTTTTCTTGTGCTTCACTTGGTTGTAAATTCGCTTTAACTTCATTTTTCTCACTAGAAGTTACTACTTTTTTAGGTATTGCTTCAACTTTAGTAAGCTTAACATCCGTAAATGATGAAATGGCAGAACTAACTGCTTTGACATTCACGGTTTGATTCATACTGGCGGCTTCAGCAGGCTGGTTTTCTGTTTCAAGTTGCGTTCCCAAAACAACTAAAGATAAACCAGTTAATAGGGCACTTATTATTATTATTCTCTTCATCATGTAATCCATTGTGCCGCCAAAATATTACGTAAATATTACAAATGGTGATAAAAACGTGGTCTAAAAATACTTAATATACAAAACTTTGATAAGCGTTTAACTAAATGTGTAATATTTAGTAATGTGGTAACCAATTAGTTACCACAATCAGTGCAATCATTATTAAATACATTGACCAACCCCATACAATGTGACCCAAAAATTCAGAGAAATGTTCTGAAAACGGTTGTTTTAAAGCGGATGGAATGGTTTTCGTAGCTGGTAAAATAATAATATGGAAAATGATCCAAATCACAATACCATACACGCTACCTTGTCCAAACGTAACAATAGGGAAATATTGATCAAGCAAAACTAACAATACACCGAAGGCAATCGAAAAAGAAAAGTGCATGATTAGCGCTACATAGTGCACTTTTTGATCAGTAGCATAATAAAAATAGGCGTGCGTCCATTTTCGAGGTATCCCCATTTGTTGCAGCAACCGCTGTGGCGGATTAGTTTCATCACGTTCTTGTGTTCTTGGTGGTAAAATCGCTTCCCAGCCGATTTTAACCATTCCAGAAATAACCCCTGCAATCGTTCCAATTACAACGACAGCTAACAAAAATTTCAACATAAATTTCTCCCTTACCAACTAAAATATTTCACTTTTTATACTACACGTTATTTTTATATTACAAAAGAGCAACGCTCATAAGAAGGTCGCTCTTTTGTTCAAACTATTAAGCATTAACCACTGTAAAACGCTTTTTTTCCGAACTTGGTTTAATAATTTCTGACACAATTGCTTTGGCCATCGTACCACTGTTTGTAACGGATTCGTTATCTTCACCAAAAAGCAGATAGTCTGTTCCTAACTTATATTGGGTTGCTTCGCCTGCTTGGAAAGTAATACCAGGTGATACACCAGTCCAATTGACATTATCAATATTTCGTAAAAAGTCTAGTTCCTTTTTCTGATTATCTGGTATTGATACCCAAGAAGCAGCATCTGGCAATTTTTTTAAATCCTCTAATAGTAAATGGTTGTCTTCCCCAGTCATCAAGCTGCCTGCACCTAAAATAAAGATTAAACGTGGAACAGTTGTTTCTCGGAACAGTCCAATAAGATAGGCTGCTAAATCAATATGTCGATATGCCAGCGCAGGAGCTGTAGCAAATGCATTAATAATTACATCAAACTGCAACAATTCTTCTTTAGTCAATGCAAACGCATCTTTTTCCAAGACTTTTGCGTCCTGACCAAGTGTTTTGTGCGCTTTGACAGTAGATCTTACAATCGCGGTAACATCAAATCCCTGATCGAAAGCTTCTTGATATACTGCAGAGCCAGCCATACCTGTTGCGCCAATAACACCAATTTTAATTGCCATGTTTGCCTTCTTTCTTAATACTAATTACTTAAAGATCTTAAAGCGTGCATCATCCGTCATGTATTCTTTAGTACCTGCTGGTGCTTCAATTGATCCAAATGGCATCTGACCACGTAAGTTCCATGATTCAGGTATATCAAATGCTGTATGTACGTCGTCATCTATCAAAGGATTATAGTGTTGCAGGCTGGCACCAATGTCATTTGCTGCCAAGGCTTGCCAAACATTAATCTGGGCCATACCATTTGCTTGATCAGCCCAAATTGGAAAGTTTTCCGCATATAAAGAAAGCTGTTCTTGATATTGCTGAACAATATCATCATCCGTGAAGAACAGGATTGTTCCAACGCCCGCCTTGAAACTATCAACTTTTTGACGAGTTGCTTTGTAACTTTCTTCATCAGGAACTTCTGACTTTAATCTTTCGGCAACTATTTCCCATAATTTATCAGATGATTCACCAAATAAAATCGCAGCTCTGACCGTTTGGTTGTTAAAAGAGCTTGGTGATTCTTTAATTGCTGACTGAATTAATTGGGCAATGTCCTCATTGTTATCAGCTACATTCTTGCCTAATGCATAAATCGATCGCCTTTTCTTAATTGTTTCAATATAATCTTGATTAACCATGTGTGACACCTCTTTCATTTTGTAGTATACTTTTAATTATAGACTGTAACAATATTTGTTACAGGTAAATCATACTACGGATAATGAAAATTTGTCAAGAAAAAAGTATCGAAAAGATACTAGAAAGTGAACATAACCATGAAATACTCTACTAAGTTAAGCGATGCTATACATATTCTAACTTATATCGTCATTAATCAAGGCACTGACCTGTCAAGCACACAAATTGCTAAGAGTGTTAACTCTAACCCCGTGGTTATTCGACGGATTATGTCACAGCTCAAAAATGATGGTTGTTTATTATCTAGTAATGGACGTGCAGATCCAAAATTAGCTCGTCCAGCCGACACAATTAGTTTATTAGATATTTATCGCGCTGTGGAGGAAGACACCTCATTTCTCAAAATTGACACCAAAACAAATCAAAATTGTAATGTTGGTAGTCACATTCAGACAACTTTGGATAAATACTATAACCAAGTACAGGAAGCTGCCGAAAAAGAAATGAATAAAATTAAATTAGCCGATATCATCAAGGAAATTCAAATAGACAATTAAATCAAAAAGCCAAAGGTCAAAAGGACCTTTGGCTTTTCACTATATATACAGAAAGCTTATGCTGACACAGCATTTCCATTATTATCAAATTGGTAAACCTTACCCTGAGCACTTATTAAAGCACTATCTTTTGTTTGTACACCAGTGACTTCATCAAAATGTTGTAAGCTGTCGTCAACTGCTTTAAAACCTTTGATAAGTTGATAATTAGCATCTGTTAAATACCAATTACCTTGATACTCGAAATAATCATTTTTTACAGCGACACCTTGTGTTGCATTGAAATAATAACTCAAGTTAGTATCTGGATCCACAATGATAGCATCTTTCACTTGCTCACCGTTTTGATCGAAGTATCTTAGTACACCATCTTGCAATACAAACCCTGTTTTCGCACGACCACTATCATCTAACAACATATATTTACCATCTGCTAATTGATAATACTGATTTGTGATCAAATTTCCTGTGTTATCAAAAGCATAGGTAATACCATTAATCTTCTGAACACCAGTTACTAGGCGACCATCAGTGGCACTCGTATAGAAAGTATCACCGTCTGCATCAATGAATTCACCTTTACTTTGGTGACCATCATTATAGAAATATTGTTTTTTACCATTAATTGTTTGGAAACCAGTGACAGCATGGCCATTACCATCAAAATAGAACCATTGATTCTTACTGTTTTGCACATAACGTAGGATAGCTAAGTTACCACTACCTGGTTCAAAGTAATACTTATAACCATCAGTGCCAATCACAAACTTATCCTTAACCTGCACACCATTTTGATCAAAATACTGTTGATGTCCATCAATCGTTGCAAGCCCTGATTTAAGCATTACACCAGCATCATCAAAGTAATACGCATTTCCATTTTGATCAGTTATATATTGGTCAAAAACTTGATGACCTTTCTTATCGAAATAAACAATTGTACCATCTTCGTTTTGTAAGAAGCTCTTGACCAGTTCGATACCATTAGGTAAGAAGAAGTAGGTATGGTTATTAATCTTTTGCAAACCTGTTACTAAATGACCTGTTTTATCAAAATAGTAATAGTTATTATCATCATCTTGAATAAATGCATTTTGGGCACGATAACCACTTAATGTATAATAGATGATTCCTTTATCATCGTGTGTAAAGCCAGTTTCTGACAGATCATTAGTTAACTGTTTTGGTAAGTAGTCACCATCCTCAGTGTTCGAAACGACCTTAAAGTACTTATTAGAACCCATATCTTTCAATACGTATCCAGCACCTTTACCTTGGATGTTAGAGCCATTGAAGTACTTAGCCGCCCACTCAGTAATCTTTACACTGCCATCAATTGGAACGCCAGTTGAGATTTGATTCACTTTAAATAGGGATGGATAGAGTGCCTGTAACTCTTCTAAGAAGGCACCACCATACATCTCTTGATATTGACCACCCCCACGACTTTGTACAACATATAAGGCATTGTCAATATCAGAATCTGTATCGTCATCTCCAAATGAATTTGTTCTTGTGACAGTAGCTAATTCTTGCTCTGGCAAATTATAAATTTGGTCCGGCACCCAATCGGCAATGGCTTGAATACCGCTAGCATGTAAGGCTTTAATAGCATCGCGCAACTGATCAGCAGTTCCATATTTTGTCGGTGTGCCATAACCTAAGTCATAACGATCCGTGAATGCATACCCGTTTTGAATAATTGAATCCAAGAAACTTGTATCTGTACTTGAACGATATTGTGGTGCCAATTGGAAGCTTGTCACACCCCATTGCTTAAATTGGTCCGCATTCTGAGCGATGACTACGTTTGTATATTCACTGCTGTCTGTAGCAAATGCTTGGAAGTTTGAGAAACCTTCGTAGATGACTTGAGAATCAAGAGCAGCGTTTGAATGGAACACTTTATCACTCGTGTTTGTTGTTGTATCAGAGGCCGTTCGTGCATCTTGATCTTGTTGCGCACCTACCGGAACCCAAACTGCCAAGTAACCAGAAACTTGTGGATTTTGTACACCATAAATTGATTCATTCGTAAAAATCAAATCGCCGTTAGCATCTGTGTACGCCACAGGTGCATTTTCATCAGTATCATAATAAGCTAATCCATCTGCAGTTGTTGATAACAAAGCACGATAAGCTTGGTTCTTATGAGCTGCCCCCATATGCAATGTGACAGTATGCCCATCCTCTAATTGTAGCTCCGCGTTATTGCTGACGATGACTCCAATACCTTCAGTACGCGTCTCAGATGTTCCAGTGTCAGAAGCCGTCATGGCATCTTTACCATAGCGAACACTTGTTAACACGTCATTACTATCAACGGACATCGATTGGCCACCAGCAACATATTGGACTCTAGCCTTCAGCAAAGTGTTAATCGCATCATAGTATGGTGACTTTGTTGCCATATATTGACCATCATCTGTATATAAATCGCCATAATAGACACGAGGAACAGTATCCTTGTTGGTTAGCAACATCGCATAAGCACTAGCCATATTATATTGTGTGTACTTTTTGTCTGCTAATTTTTCATCTTCATTGTATACTTTGAAAGCAGCTGCCAATTGTTCTGTTGTTGGTGCTAAACTATTTTCAACATCAGGATACAAATCGGAAACAATTTGGGCAATAACCGTTTGCACTTCGCTGTCGTGTGCGCGTACAAAGCTGTAATTAGGAATGGCTTCGTTTTCTGTACTATCATTAGATCGATCAACCATATAATAATCCACGAAGCGCTGCATTGTACCTCGTATGTCAGATGATTTTGTTAGAGACCAGATTAATTGTGTGTGCACATAATCATCCATGGTTAATTGATTGCTTCCTTGATCTGTTACATACAAAGGATCATTGTGACTCCAATCTTCCAAAATTGAAAGATGCTGATTAGCAGTAGCATCATTTTGATCAACACCGTAAGCTAGTTTGAAATAATCGGCAGCAATTTGTAACAAACCAGCATCCACATTGTCGACTGCATCTACACGAATACCATCAAAATTAGCATCCGCGTCGTTGGCCGTAATCGTACCAAAATTCATTAAATAATATAACCAATTTAATTGTTCAGCTTGTACTACAGGGTTTGAATTATCAACGTCATTAGCTAACAATAATTCAAAACCACCTTTTGAATTATCTAAATTATACGCTTGTTCACCAGTCTGATTTGTTGGTGTCCGATTAAGTAGTCTAAAGTTTGAATTAGCGTCAGGTGTCAGTGGACTGTTGACATAAGTTAATGCGCCATTTTGTAAATGGTCATTGCTCATATCTTCACTAGTCTCATTCCACTGTGGTTGCGTGACAATGAAAGCCGCCATCGCATCCTTTAACCACTCTGTACTTTGTTGCGCACTAATTTTCATTTCAATTGATTTTTGAACATAGTTACTTGCTTCATTTAATAAGCTTTGGTTATCCCCAGTTTCAAAACTGTCCGCATTACTGATAAAGCCTAAATCAGCCATGTAATTTAAATAATTGACCTGGGTGTTCTTATCTGGCCACCACACTGACAATATTGGTCTGAAATCTGTATCTGTAGAAGGTTCCCAGTCTGTTCCGTTACGTAAAATATCTGTTGGACGATACCATGAACTAGCTGTTAAATAGCCGTCAATATTTTCAAAGTCCTCAGCATCCGTACCGTGGGCTGCATTATGTTCGCTATAATCCGTGTTTTGTGTCGTCAAACCTTCTTTTATTTCAGAAGTTGTGTTAGAAACTTCTTGCCCTGTTTCCTGATCAAATGTCATTATTTGACCATCAATCACACCAGAGAAGCCTTTTTTTAGTTGCCCAAGATTATCAAAATAATAATTTTTGCCCTCGATATTCTTAATACCGGTAGCAGCGTGTCCTTTATCATCAAAGTAGTATGTTGTACCATTTTCAGATTGGTAATATTGATTAAAAATTTGTTGCCCTTCATCGTTAAAAGCAACTATGTTCCCATCAATGCTTTGCAGACCAGTTAACTCATCACCTGAGTCCTTATCAAAATAATATGTTTGATTATCAATTGTGACATACTGTCCTTTGACTTGTTTACCACTCTCGTCAAAATATTGAATATTGTTGTCTATCGTTGATAAACCTTTAGCATTTTTGCCATCATCAAAATAATAATACCAACTACCGTCTTTTTCAACGTACTTGCCGCTAACTTGTTGTGTTTCGTCAGTTGTCGTTTCAGCAGGATCAGTGTCAGTTGAAGCAACTGCTGATTCCTCATCTTTGCTAGTAACATTGGTTTGAGCGACTTCATCTTGTTTGTTATCGACTTTTTCATTATCAAGTGCATGATCATCTGACTGTTTTTCTGTCACATTATTATCAGCAGATTGCGTTGTGTCGCTTGCAGCTGTTGTTACATTATCATTAGTAACTGCAGACTGTACTTTATCATTTTCTTCGGTAACCGTAGTGTTCTGCTGCGTATCCGTTGTATTATCTGAAGCAGATTGAACGTTATTCGCACTCACATCAGGTACACTACTGTCTCCCAAAACACTTGGTGTTGCTAAAGCAAATGAGGCGGTTAATGCAAAAGCACAAACCCCACCAACTACCCAACTTTTCCCAACTTTATAAAGCTTTTTCCGCATTACTTTTTCTGTAAATGGCATAAATTTTCTCCTTATAATATTCTCTTCTATTACATTGAAAAATTATAACTTAATTTATTTGTAAAAACAGTAAAAATTTCAATACACAATCGACATATTTTAAAAAAACATTGTAAAAACAGTCAATCAGAGAATTATATTAATATTATAAACATTAATTTTTTTATAAAAAAACATTGTTAACTTATCTAGTGATAAGTTAACAATGTTAATTATTATTAATTAGTCATTAATTTTATTGATTATAAAATAATAAAAAAATAAAATAAAATCACATAATATATAAAAGAGGTATTTAACAAGACTAGTATGTCTCGTAATAAATATACGAAATAATGAAATTAGTATTTTTATAAATAAATCGTGTTGGTAATAATAAATATAAAGTAATTAAAAATAAATATCATTGTTATTTATTACATCATATTCTAATCTTTTTGTATACTTTAGAAATTATAAGCAACATCGCTAGTAAAACGGCTTCCAATGCCGATGCAAAATATCGGTGTCCATTTGTTTTAGGGAGCTGTAACCCATTATTTTTGGATTGATTTATTTTCTGTTTTTCAATATCTTTTTGAGAAACTACATCATTGGCGTTATCTTTTGATTCTAAATTATCCGTATGCAATGTCTTTCCTTCATTCTGGTTTTGCTCACTTTTGTGGTAACTACTTGTCTCCCCAATGATAGCAGCTAAATCATTTTTCTTTAATTGATCGGCTGAAAAAGTGCTTTGATCAGAATTGTGATCGGCTTGATAATAACTCTCTAACCCTTGATTAGGTACGTTATCTGCATCGTTAGCTGAAACTTGCTTTTCTTGAACTTGATTGTTGTTTTCAGTAGGTGAGCACTCTTCTTTGACTATCATTTCCTCTATGGCATCACCGCTTGTTTTGGATGTACTTAAGGTATTACTTTTAAAGTTCTCCGTATTGTCTCGCCCTTTTTTAGTATCAATGCTGTCTGCAACATCTTTGTCCTCAATACTATTTGAGGCCTCTTGATTATTTAAACTGTTCTTGCCATCGACACCGTTCTGACCATCAATACCGTTTACGCCATTTTTGCCATCGACACCGTTCTGACCGTCTATACCGTTTATGCCATCGACACCGTTTTGACCATCAAGACCGTTTACACCACTTTTGCCATCGACACCGTTCTGACCGTCTATACCGTTTACACCATCTTTGCCATCGACACCATTTTGACCATTGATGCCGTTTACGCCATTTTTGCCATCGACACCATTCTGACCATCAATGCCGTTTACGCCATCTTTGCCATTGACACCATTCTGACCGTCTATACCGTTTACGCCATTTTTGCCATCAACACCGTTCTGACCATCGATGCCGTTTACGCCATCTTTGCCATCGACACCGTTCTGACCATCTATACCGTTTACGCCATCTTTGCCATCGACACCATTTTGACCATCTTTGCCGTTTACGCCATTTTTGCCATCGACACCGTTCTGACCATCTATACCGTTTACGCCATCTTTGCCGTCAACACCGTTCTGACCGTCTATACCGTTTACGCCATTTTTGCCGTCGACACCGTTCTGACCATCAATGCCGTTTACACCATTTTTGCCATCGACACCATTTTGACCATCTTTGCCGTTTACACCGTTCTGACCGTCTATACCGTTCTGACCATCAATGCCGTTTACACCATTTTTGCCATCGACACCATTTTGACCATCTTTGCCGTTTACACCGTTCTGACCGTCTATACCGTTTACGCCATCTTTTCCGTCTTGGCCGTTCTTGCCATCAACAGAATAAGTATAAATCACCCAAACATTCTGTTTTGGATTAGAAATATTTTTTTGCTCAGTAAATACACCGCCATTACCATCTGCTGTATAAGTATAATGTAGTAATCCATCATTAGAATTGGTAATGCCTGCCACTTCTTGATTAAATGTTTCTGGAATCTCATATGTGGTTACATCTTCGTCTGAATTATTGCCAATGAAATTACCTACTTCATCGTAATAAGATTGACCACTAGTTCCCTTAATAGTTTGCGTCGACTGTAATTCTTTGCCATTTATCCTCTTAAGAACATAGTGGACTGTGACTTCAGATTGATTTTTCACGCTTGATTCTGTCAAAGCTGGGCTAGTTGCTGCACCATAACCCTTCTGATTATTTTCAGGTGTTCTTGTATCATTTGATACTTCATTTTCCTGATGAACTTCGGGATCTGAATCAGTAATTTCTGCTACTAATGGTTGAATATTATTGTTTTTTTCGTACGTTATAGTATTTAAATGATAAGTAACCGTAACTGGATCAATCTTTTCCGGCTTTTTCAAAAATGCTAGTTCATCAGAATTCATATTATGATTCTCATGCCACCAACGCGCATTTTTATTCATCGGAACTGCACCAATATACAATGTTGGTTTATCCGTTGTAAAATCTGTAAAAGATACACCTTCTTCAATAGCATAATGTTGTGGGTTAGTATCCTCATCCCAATTTGGGGATTGGAAATCAGCACTTGTGTTTACATAGGCAAGTCCATCAGGGGCATTGTCTGCAATGCCATCAGCGCTGATATAATCTAAGCCAATTGTTGATTGCTCATTAATAATAGCTGTTTTGGCGTCATTCGTTTGAACATACTCTTTGCGATTACCGTTCCAGTTATCCCACTCTGGACCAGCAAAATTTGTCGAACTTAAGGATCCAGACAAGAAATATACTTTAGGTTCCTCATTTGAACCAGGAACCTTAGAAATCGGTACAACTTCATGACTATCACTATAGGTAAACCAGAAAGTTGTTTGCCAATTTAGATTCGTTGCCCATATGTTATCAACGGCATTACTACTGATAGCTAAATGCGGAATGCCAGACTCCTTATAGTTGTTAGTGTCATTCCAATTGCCATTTTGTAATTGAAAATCATGGAAAATTTTGTGAAAATCGACACTTCGCTTATTGCCATCAGCATCCTCGATACTTCCTGAACGTGACCACGTTTTTTCGATTGTAGCATTCAATACCTGTGGCCCTACATATTCCCATACTTTCGTACTATCGCTGAGATTTGAATGTGAACCAATACCCGTGCAGATTTTGCTGGGTTCTATATTCGACGTTGGACTACTCTCATCCGCCGGTTTTGAAGTATCAAAATCCAATGCTTGTTTAGCAGCTGATGTTGCAATCTGTGTTTTGCCATCCTTATTTTGCTGTTTCCCCTTATGTAAAGCTGATTCGTATTCTTCAGTATGTTGATTAAATTGTTGATTATTTTGCTGTTGCGTCTTTTCAGCATTCTGTAGTTCAGCAATTTGTTGTTCATAGTCACTTGCAATATCGTTTTTAACCTTAGCAATATCCTCCGTATTCTCAGAATCACTCACTATATTACTTCGGGTGGGTTCCTGTTTAACAACAACCCCCACACTTTCAGCCGATTCAACAGCACTGACAATTTCCGTATCATCTACCGCCATAGATGTCTGATTGTCCGATGGATTCTCTGATACGAGAGCGACATCTTTATCATTTTGAACTAAACTGCTTTGCTCTGTAGTCTTTCCATCATCAGCACTGACAACTGTTACAGATGCGTTAAACAACACCACAGCAACCGTTGCAGTTATCCATAATTTCCCTGACTTATATAATTTATATTGATCTTTTCTATTTTCCATATGCTCCCCCGAGTAATTATTGTAAGTGTTCATTATATCATTTTGATAAACGTTAAACAATAATTGTATAACTTTAGCAAACATTTAAATGAAAAAAATATCCTTGATTTCTTTATCAAGTCCTTTAGCAATTTTTTTAGCCGTTGGTGGTGATGGATGCTTCTTATTATTTAAATATTCTGTCATCAATGAATAATTGACCCCTATTCTTTTGGAAAAAATCGCAATACTTTCCCCACGTATTGCGATTTCCTTTCTGACTGAAGTAGCATCTCGAAATTGTAGTGTTAGTGACATTTATCTTCCCCATTCTTTATCATAGTGTCATTATATAGGCGTTGTATCACATTGTCAAACGTTTTATATTCTGTTTTGCAACTTATTGTGTTTATGTTTGTTTTTCATTTGTATATAATAAAAGTAAACAACTAACAGGAGGGCTTGCATATATGGTAACAAAAGAACAGTTCGGCCAAAAAATTAAACATATTAGAGAAAAAAAGCATTATACTGTTCGTCAAGCTGCCCTACAAGGTAATTTTTCATCCGCCTATTTATCTCAGATTGAAAATGGCAATAAAAATATTCCTAAAGTCGAAACACTTTATCGCATTGCTAAAGGACTGAGAATATCAAAAGATGAAATATTACATATTGCCGGAATTACTTCCCATACTGCACCTAAACACCCCAATAATGTAGATCTTGGCAAACAATTTGCCGATGATGATTTGCTCTTGTCTTTTGAAGGAAAACCTTTATCCCCAGAATATCGCGAAGCAATTTTGTCCATACTCCGCACCTTGCCAGATGTCGATGAAAAAACAAAAGAGGATTAATTTTCAGTGTACATAGATGACAGAATTTCAAACTATCTTGAACAAATCGTGCAAAAAAATGGTTTGACATTAATACATATTGATGGCACAGAACTTGACCCAGATGTGGCCAATGGTCGTAAAAGAGCTATCATCATCAACAATAATTACAAAACAAATTTCAGTCGCTATTTTCGAATTGCGCATGAAATATCTCATTTAATTTATACAAGAAGCAACGATACTTACGCGTTTTCTCCTCTTTCAAAATTATCAGATGAAACGGAAGCTAATTTACATGCTATCCAAATTTTAGTAGATTTTTATTTCTCAGAAATCCCCTTAAAACAAGAACGTTGGGAACGGCGGTTTCACTTTATTGAAGCGTTTGGTCTTGGTCAAATAACGCATCTTGTTGAAAAAATATTAGCATAAAAAAAGTGCCACCAATTAATTGATGACACTTTTTTGTGTTATTAGCTAAATTCGGTTAGCTTTTAATCATCTCTCCAGAATTTGCGTCATAATATTTTTGGCTACCGTCAGCTTGTGTTACTGCGGCTCCCTTAACTTGATGACCATTGGCATCAAAATACAGTTGTTGTCCATTTATATTTTGTTCCCCAGTTACAGCAACACCATTAGCACCAAAATATGCCCATGATCCGTCTGATATTCGTTCAAAGCGATTCGTCACCATATCACCAGAATCTGCATCGTAGTAGCGCATCTTCCCATCAGTAGCCGTGTATTCACGACCCTTAACTTGGTTACCGTTGCTTTCAAAGAACAAATGTTGACCATTAATGACTTGTGCGCCGGTTACGATGTTACCTTTTTTATTAAAGTACGCCCATGATCCATCTGATAACTTTTCAAAACGATTAGTGATCATTTCACCAGAATTAGCATCATAATAACGCACTTTGCCCTTTTTATCAGTCGCTTCCTTACCTTTAATCTGTTGTCCGTCAGCATCAAAGAACAATTTTTGCCCACTAATTGTCTGTGCACCAGTTACAGCGATACCGTCAGCACCAAAGTATGACCATGTACCATCTGTGTTTTCACCAAAGCGGTTCGTCACCATATCACCAGAATCAGTGTCAAAGTAGCGTAGCTTTCCGTCTGTATCTTTCACGGAAGTCCCTTTGACCTGAATACCGTTCTTATCAAAGTATTGGATATGCTCCTGCCCATCAACAGTCACGGTTGTTAAGCCAGCATTAGCCATAACACCATTTTTGTCAAAGTAACGCCAAGTTTTATTAGCCAACATGTAGTATCCATCAACAGCTTGTTTGCCATATTGATTGAAATAATAAACATTTCCTTTACTATCTTCTAAGATAGCATCTTGTAATTCAATACCATTAGGCAAGAAGTAATAATTATTATCATTGACTGTCTGGAAACCATATGTCATATAACCATTCTTGTCAAAGTAATACCAATTAGATTTGTCATCTTGGATGAATGTATCTTTTGCCTGGTATCCACTTGTAGAATAATATGTCATCCCACCATCAGTTGAAATAAATCCAGTGTTTGATTCTTCATTCGTCAACTGCTTTGGCAAAAATACACTGCTGTTGCTTGAAGTGCTTACCTTGAAGTACTCATTTGTAGCCCAGTCCTTAAGGACATAGTAAGCACCACGACCTTGAATGTTAGTACCGTTAAAGTACTTAGCGGACCATTCTTTTATCTTTTCACTAGCATCCATTGGTACGCCGGTTGAAATTTGATTTTTTTCGAATAGAGAAGGGTACAATTTCTTGATTTCATCAAGGAACTCTCCACCATATAGTGCCTGATATTCTCCGCCACCAACGGTTTGTGAAGCATATAATGTTTTATTAATTACAGAATCTTGATTATAGATTCCTGAGTTGTTGACACGTTGTACCGCAACCACTTCTTTACCTGTCAAATTATAAATCTGGTCTGGTACCCAATCTGCCATTGCCTTGATACCTGTCGCATGCAAAGCTTTAATAGCTGTACGGAGTTGATCTACAGTACCATACTTCGTTGGTGTATTGAATCCAAGATCATAACGATCAGTAAATGCATAACCATTTTGAATAATTGAATCTAAGAAACTACTATCCGTACTTGAACGATATTGTGGTGGAAACTCGAAGTTCGTAATTCCCCAACTCTTGTATAAATCAGTATTGTTTGCAATTTGCACATTAGCATATTCAGCTTCTGTTGTTGGTGTAGATTGGAAGTTAGAGAAACTTTCATAAATAACTTGAGAATCAAGTGCGGCATTTGAATGTAATGTTTGTCCATCAGCAGTTGTTGCTGTACTACTTTCAGTTCGCGCATCTTGAGTATCTGAAGCACCAACGGGTACCCAGACAGCCAAGTATCCAGAAACTTGTGGATTTGCTGTACCAACAATATCTGAACTATTGAAAATAAGTTGCCCATTACTATTTGTATATCTTATTAAGCTTTGTGAGACATCACTATCAGATACATAAGTATCTATGCCATCTTTAGTTGTTAACAAAGCAGGATGCTCATAAGTCAATAATTCGGAATGTTTTTTATCTAGGGCTGAACTGATTAGGCAACTTTTATTTTTTGATTGGCAAGACTGATTCTTTCGTTGTTGAACCAATGAATATACTTGGACACATCTA